>WNGQ01000827.1_pt1 | contig 32171 bp, 25 predicted proteins | sample 5407661 | NCBI WGS metagenome assembly WNGQ01 (sample SAMN13153382, study PRJNA577476) | soil metagenome | isolation source: 60 cm soil or saprolite under Garry oak tree replicate 2 | place: USA:California | collected 2016-06-15 | reverse complement strand
CTGACAGACGGAAGTGGCGGCAGCAGCACTGGTGAGTGGACATGCAAAAATTCTAAATCGCGTTTTGGGCTGATGTGCGAAATTCCTCCGGAAATCGAAAGGAAACGGTCACAACTTTTCGCTTATGGGACGACTGTGTAACGGAGTAATGGAATACTGGAGGAGTCCAAGGCGCTCCGGCCTTGGCGCTCCTTCACTCCGGCACTCCACCTCGGACCCCGAGCCGTCCCGGTTCGCAGCAGCCACCCACCACTCCAACAATCCACCGCTCACGCCATCCATCCCTCTCGGCAGTCCGGCCGTCCATTCCCTGGTGCATCCACGGACCTTGATGAGCATCCGCAATCTTGAATTGCGCGCCCGAGTGGTGGTCGAAGGCTTCTGGAGCGGCCTTCATCGCAGCCCCTACCACGGCTTTTCGGTCGAATTCACCGAGTACCGCCAATACACCGCCGGGGACGATCCACGTTATCTGGACTGGCGTCTCTTCGCCCGCAGCGACCGTTACTTCATCAAGAAGTTCGAAGACGAAACCAACCTCCGCTGCTACCTGCTGACCGACAACAGCCGTTCAATGACCTATGGCTCGACCGCCTACACCAAGGCTGACTATGCTGCCACTCTGGCGGCGACCTTCGCGTATTTCCTCTATCTGCAAGGCGATGCGGTCGGCTTGCTCACCTTCGACGAGCAGCTTCGCCAGTACCTGCCCCCACGCCATCGCACCGGACATTTGCGCCATTTGATGCACGCGCTTGAGCAACCAACCGCGGGCCGGAGCACTAATCTGGCCGCCCCGCTCAAACGTGCCGCGGACATCGTCCGCAAGCGCAGCCTCATCGTTCTGATCTCCGACTTCCTCGCGCCCCTGGAGCGCCTGGAGGGCGACCTGACCGCGCTGGCTGCCTGCGGCCATGAGTTGATCGTCTTTCAAGTGCTCGACCCGGCGGAGTTGACCTTCGACGTTGGCAACGCCGCCATGTTTCAAGACCTGGAATCGGGCCGCGTCCTGTTCATTGACCCAAGCGCCGCGCGCAAGGAATACCTGCGCAGACTTGAGACCCACTGCGCGACCTTGCGCGACACTTGCCAACGGCTGGGCATCGCCTGTCATCGCCTGGCCACCGACCGTCCGCTGGAGTTGGCCCTCTTCGATTTCCTTCGCCAACGGATGCAGCGCCGGCGCAGCGTCAAGCGAATCTCGCCTCGGCTCACCGCCACAACCCACGCCCCCAAATGAGACCTTGGACCGACGAAGTGCCGGAGGCTTGGAATGCCGCAGTATCGGCGCTCTTTTTCCTCCCCTCTCCCATCCCGCCTCTCCGTACGGAGGGGCGGGAGAGGGCCAGGGTGAGGGGTTGGAGTCCCGCAGTGTCGGCGCTCTTTTTCTCCTCCTCATTCCCTGACTCCATCGCCTCCCTCTCCCATCCGATGGGAGAGGGCCAGGGTGAGGGCCCTTTCTGCCGATCCCTTCCTGCCTCCACCCCCCCATTCCTCCCTTCCGCATGAGCCTCCTCACCCCGCTTTTCTTGCTCGGTGCGCTGGCGGTCGCGTTGCCAGTGGTGTTTCATCTGATCCGGCGCACGACCCGAGAGCGCGCAGTGTTCAGCTCGCTCATGTTCCTGCTGCCGACGACACCGCGGCTGACCCGCCGCAGCCGTCTCGAGCATCTCCTGCTGCTTGTGCTCCGCTGCGCGGTGTTGTGCCTGCTGGCGTTTGGGTTTGCCCGGCCCTTCATCAAAAAAGCGGTCAGCAGCGAGCCGTCCGCTTCCGGCGCTAGACGAATCGTGCTGCTGGTGGACATCAGCGCCAGCATGCGCCGCGCTGACCTTTGGGCCGACGCCCGCCAACAGGCCCAGTCCATCCTGCGCAAGACTTCGTCGGACGACCAGGTCGCGCTCTTCACTTTCGATCGTCAACTCCATCCGCTCGTGACGTTCGAGCAGTGGAATGGCGCTCCAAGCGCCCAGCGCGTGACGCTGGCTGCTCGTAAGCTTGCCGAGATTTCACCCGGCTGGGCGGCCACCCATCTGGGCAATGCGCTGATCGCTGCCGCCGAGATGCTCGCCGACAACAGCGGCAAGACTTTCACTGGCTCGCGCCAGATCGTGCTCATCAGCGACCTGCAGGAAGGCTGCCGGCTCGATCCCTTGCAAGGTTACGAATGGCCCAAGGGTATTGAGGTGACCATAGTACCGCTCAAAGCCAGGCATCCGAGCAACGCAAGCCTCCAACTGATCACCGATGCAAATGCAGTTGATTCCATTGCCAGTTCGAGCGTCCGTGTGCGCGTCAGCAACTCCGCCGATTCCAGGCGCGACCAGTTCAAGGTCGGTTGGGCGCGACCCGATGGGCATGGCTTCGTGACCGAGCCTGTCGAAGTCTACGTGCCGCCTGGCCAAAGCCGCGTCGTACCGCTGGCTTGGGGCGGCCAGGCCCCCAACCCCACACAAGCCCCCTCTCCCATCGGATGGGAGAGGGCCGGGGTGAGGGCCTCGAGCGGCCAGGCCCCCATCACGCAGGACCCGCCGAATCTCCCAGCCGAGAGCGTGCGTTCCACCCGCATCCTGTTGCAAGGCGACGAGGAGGATTTTGATAACTCCGTCTTTGTCATCCCGCCCGACACTGCGCGTCTCAGCGTTCTTTATTTGGGCAATGATGCGGAAAAAGATGCGCGGCAGCCCCTTTATTTCCTCCAGCGCGCATTTCAGGACACGCAGCGGCAAAAGGTGAGCGTGTTGGCCCGGCGCGGCGCCACGCCCTTGCCGGCGACCGAAACTTCCTCCGCAGCGCTGTTCATCGTTTCCGATGCCTTGGCCGAAGAGAGCGCGCGGGCGTTGCGCGATCGGGTGGCCGACGGTAAAACGCTTCTGTTCGCCCTCAGAAACGAGGCTTGTGCCCCTACGCTGGAGTTCCTGCTCGGACTGAATCATCTCACCGTCCAGGAAGCCCGCCCACCCGCTTACGCCATGCTCGCAGAAATGGATTTCCGCCATCCCCTCTTGGCGCCGTTCGCCGACCCCCGCTTCAGCGACTTCACCAAAATCCATTTCTGGAAATATCGCCAGGTGGATGCAACTGCCATCCCAAACGCGCGCGTCGTGGCAAAGTTCGACACCGGCGATCCGGCGATACTCGAAATCCCCATTGGCAGAGGCCGCGTGCTGTTGCTGACTAGCGGCTGGCAGCCGGACGACAGCCAGCTCGCGCTCTCGACCAAGTTTGTTCCCTTTCTTTACTCCTTGCTCGAAGCAAGCGGCGGAGCGGCGCCACCGCCCGCCCAGTTTCATGTTGGCGATGTCGTCCCCCTCCCGTCAGTTGCGGGCGCGCTTAAATCTGCATTGACGGTGCGCGCCCCTGACGGCTCCGAGCTTACCCTGGCTGCCGGTGAAACCAATTTCACAAAAACTTTCTTGCCGGGCATTTACACCCTCTCCCCTCCGACTCGCCGCGCTGACGCGCCGTCGCAGCGGGGGGGACAGGGCCGGGGTGAGGGCAACTTCAGCGACTCGCAACCTCAAAAGTCTGCGCGCTTTGCCGTCAACCTTGACGATCGGGAAAGCCGGACCGCGCCGTTGCCGGGGGATGAACTGGAGCGACTGGGTGTTCCCCTGTCCCATCAACCCACAGTTGCATCTCACTCCGCGCGCCAAACCAGGCTCCAAAATGCCGAGCTTGAAGCCCGCCAGAAACTCTGGCGCTGGTTCATCGTGGCCACAATGGTAGTCCTCCTCCTCGAAACCTGGCTCGCGGGCCGGACCGCCCGCCGCCAGGAAACGCAAGTCGATGCGGCAACCTAATGCATTAGCGAGCTAAATAAGCTACCCCTCTTCCTCTCTTCCCTCTCTTCCCCCTCCGCTGTCCCTGATTTATGCTTCAACGGGGGCGCGCGGGCGCGGAAATGGCGTGCCCGGAGCGCATCTATGCCTGCAATAATCCTTAATGGAGGTTACTTCGGGCGGGTTTGAGTGAGCGAATCAATCTGCCAGCCTTTTTCACCGTGGATCAGGTGAAAGTTCCACGGAAAATCCCACGGAAACCGATCTTCAGTCGAATCAAATTTCACAACATAGAGCATGCTTCCGTTTAGATCTTTCAACGTTGTGATCACTGTCGAACCTCTGGCACCCTCCCACGGCCCGGGCTCCCTGGATATTTCGTCCGGGCTAGACCAGCGCGGCGGTGTCGAACCTCTGGCAATCATACCTGCCTTTTGATCGGGAGTCAGGCCAAAAATTTCAGCATAACGATCATCGTTTTTCGATTTACCTGCCCACAATGCTGTCTGAAGCGCTGCTGCGGGGGTGAGTTGGCCAACATCCTCCCAAGCATCGGACGAGACATACCTGTCCACTGACAATGCGTTGGTCTGGTCCCGTGCTAACTTTAGATCAGCTTCTAAACGCTGAGAAAGATTCTTCTCTTCCTCCAACTGTCTCCGCAAGGAACCGACCTGTCCACGGAGCCTGATTAGCTCGCCCTCCTGGTGCCTCAATCGTGTAAGCTCTTCAGTATCGATTTTAGGTTGGGCTAGAGCGACAGTCTGCGGACCGGGTTGCTCCGCCTGGGCAACTCGCTGGGTCAGCCACGAGTTGGCAGAAGGGAGCTGTCTGCCAGCTTGGCGTTGCAACAGGAATACAGCTGCCAAACCGGTGATCAATAGGATAGTAAGCAGTGCCAGTAGTGCTTTTGTGATTGTTCTCATAACATCAATCGCTGCAAATCATTCATGGTGTCTGTTTAAACGGGAAAAGCTCAACAGCTTTTCTTAACCGGACCACCATACGTTATTGCATTTTTTCGAGCAATAAGAATTCACCGTTCATCAAGAACCGACAGCCTCTTTCGACCTTCGAACCTGATCCGAGGCACGGATCGGTTGGCGGACGGTGGTTGCGATTGGCAAAATTGAAGTTGAACGCGAGTTGGCCCTCACCTCCAGCCCCTCTCCCATCCGATGGGAGAGGGCTAGGGTGAGCCTCCGCGCTACCAGGGCAATAGCACGACTCGATAAAACCGTTGCCGGTCAAAAGCTGCGGCATCAGACGCCGCCGCAGTGACATTGGTTGCCCCCACTGTGATCAAGCTGCTCCAATTTGTTTGCTCCAAATTGGTCTTGTACTGCACCTGATAGGTTCGGCCGGCAATGGCGCTCCAGCTCAAACTGAGCGAGCCACCCGCCAGGGTCATCCCACTAAACACCGGTGCGAGTAGAGAGGGAGCATCAGTGGCCGAGGAGAATATCTGCCGTATCTGCGCCGCGCTGAGGACATTGGTGAAGAGGGCAATCTCGTCTGCGATTCCATTGAAAAGTTGGAAGGCGCCCTCATCGGGGTCGCCGCCGATCAAGACGTCATTGCCATTACCGGTGACCGGCGCCGTGGCACTGTTGGTGGACGCGACAAGCTGACCGTCAATATAGAAAAACTCAGAGTTAGTCGCATCATATACCCCGGCCCAGTGGTGCCATTGGCTGTCATCCACCCTGGCTGGACCGACGAGGTCACCAACAGACTGCGCGCCGTCGGCAAAGTGCGGATAACCGGAACCATCCATGGTCAGGCGGTAGGACGTCCCGCCTTTGCTGATGATAGTTTGGAAGTTGCCGGTCGCAGGGCTGGCGCTAGCCCAAGCCATTACGGTTAGGGGCCCTGTAAAGTTGAGGTAGGCTGCGGGGACCCCGATGTACCCGGCGCCGATAAATTGACAGGCGAGATTGTCCGCGCCGAACCCGGCGTAAGGCGCGCTGGGAACGCCCGGTAACGACCCCGGTTCATAGATGCCATTGCCAACGGGCGAAAGACTGCCGAGGTTGTTTGCCACAGGCAGCGTGCTTTGGGCGGGCGCGGAGTAAGCCGGTTCGTCGAGGCGCCAGTAGCCGAGCGGATGGCCAGCCAGGATTTGTGCTGCGTAGCCGCCGTTATTTGTGGTTGCCGCGTAGTAGTGGGCGGCGATGTCTCCAGCACTCAGGGCCCTGGCATAGAAGGCGGCTTCATCCACCCAGCCATCGTACGTTCGGTTCGGGATCGTCGTGGCCCCCAGACGGAACGGAGCGTTGGTATTGAGATTGAAGCCGCTGGCCGCAGTGGGGCCGGCCACCCGCACACCATTGACGTATAGGCTGGCGTTTGCGCCGTCATAGACACCCGCCAGATGATGCCACACACCGGCCTGAACCACCCCTCCGGAACTCGTCGCGGCGTAGCCGTTGAGGCCACCCACGCGGAACTGCCAGGTGCTGTTGGAAGACTGGTAAAAAATCCAACCCGACCGGCTGTTGCCAGCATTCAGTGAAGCGTCCAGGGAGCAGGCGGGGCAGAAAAGATCGGTCGTCAATTGGGCTGGCATGGCCCAAAATTCTATCGTGAACGGGCCGTTCGGATTCAAAGCGGTGTGGTAGGGAACATCAACTCGGGAGCCCAGGTAGGTAACAACCAGGTTCGAGTTGGAGAACCGAAAACAATTGCTCACTATGCCCGAGCTGCCCTGCGAAACGTGAGCAAGGCCGAACCCATTCGCCACCGGCCCAAGCGATCCGGCATTGGTGACCACATCTGCCGGTGGAGGCCGGTTGGTTTCGTTCAACCGCCAATAGGCCGCTGGATGGAAGGACAGCACAGTGTTGGCATAGGCGGATGGCGGCCCGGACGCCACGGTCGCTGACAAGGTAAATTGGCGGCTTTGCCCGACACCACTGTTGAGATTGTTGAACAGGACGTTCGCAGAGTAAAGGCCCGCCGCCAGGTTGCTGCTGGCGGAATTCAGGCCCACTGTCACCGTGGCAGCCGGCCCGCCGGGACTTAGTGCGCCGCTGCTCTGGGAAACATTGAGCCAAAGAGAAGTGTTGGCCACCGTCCAGTTCAATGCAGCCGCTCCGATGTTGGTTAATGAAAAGCTCTGGGCAGCCAGGCTGAAGGGACCGCCGGCCCAACCGCCGGCAGCGAAGCCTGTTCCCGGCGTGATGAGCAGGGCATCTGGGGGGGCGGCTTGCAGCGCCCTGTCCGCCTGTACAATGCCGAAACCCGAATTCCGATCCACCCCTGCTGCCATGATGTCCAGGGCCGTGCTGGTGAGAATCGCACGGACCTGGGCGGGCGTTAGACTTGGGTCACGTGACTTGAGCAATGCGGCGATGGCGGCCGCATGTGGCGCGGCTGCCGACGTGCCATAAAAGGGTTGAAACATGGACAAGCTGGTTGAAACCCCATCTGCGGCTGCGAGGTCGGGTTTCTGGCGGAACGCGCCGCCACTGGACGAATAATTTCCCGGAGTAATGGCCGTGCCATCGGCGTTAAAAAACACATGTCTTGGTCCATCTGAACTGAAGGTCTCCACAGGATTGGCAAAACTTCCCGTGAAAGGGTTGGGGTAGGCGGTGGCGATGTCCACTGCGCCTACACTGTACGCGTTGGTTGCCGCAGAGTGGCCCTTGGTGACTCCAGCGGTGGCGACACCAAGCCGCCCTCGGCCAGCGTCCAGGTGCAGAAAGCGCCCCGCACCGGAGTATCGAACAATGACGACGCGCCACCCGACATTGTTGGTGGAAATGGACTCATAGGGATCCTGCGTGCCGTTTTGCCGGCTCATAGAGCTGTACAAGACAGTTGCTCCCGTCGCATCCAGCAGAAACACATCGTAGTCGTTGCTGGATGCTCCCAGCGGGTCCGACCAGAACAAGTCCACGCGCCTACTGCTCCCGCCGGGGCTCACCGAGTTGTAGTCGGCCGAGCCGAAGCTATGGATGTGACCGAATTCAGGAAAGCCCACCACTCCGCCATCGGCAAAATCGCCCTCCCACACGCCGGCTGTGCCGGAATCCAGATTGCCGGAATTGCCGGCCGAAGAGAAATACAAGACCCCGCCCGCAGTCACAGTGTTGACCGCTTGAGCGATGATCCCGTCCTGGAAGGGTGACTCGCTGAAATACCCCTCATCATCCAGGATGACGTTACAACCGTTGCTGTAGAGGTTGAGAATATTTTGTGCGAAGGCCACCTGGCCGCTGGTCGCGGTGGCAAAGTAAAGTTGTGCGTCGGGGGCCAGGTCATGAACGATTTCCAGCATGGCCGTGCCTTCTCCGGTGTCGGGGATGCCGCTTTGTCCAGGCAGAATAGTCAAGGACCCCAAATCGCCAGAGGCCTGCGAGTTCGTATAATAGTCCACACTGTCGGAGAGTACTCCAACTTTGACCCCCGCGCCCGTAGCGCCGAACATGCTTCGAGCCGAGATTGCCCGATGGGTGGTGTCCCCCTCCGAATCCACGCTGCCTGTGTTGGTGCTGCCTTCGTCGGCCCGGCGGATGGAGATCACATCCTGCGAACCGGCCAGGGTTTCAAGCTGAGCCAGCGTGACCAGCGCGCGGACGGCATGGAATTGGGGGAAGCTGTTGATGACCTTCCCGCCGCCCTGTGCCACGAGCGCCAGTAGTTCGGGTGTGACGTTGGCATTGATATCCACCAGCACTTGGCCGTCTGGCTCCAGCTTAACGTCAAGCTGCAACTCAGGCGCTCCCGCCGCGAACGCCTGACCTCGGTGCTTTTTCAGCGCGTGAATCAGTTGCGACTCCATCTTGTTTTGCGCCGGCGTCCAGGAGGCTTTTTCGCTGAGCAAAGCCTCAATCTGGCCCCGTGCGCTTTCGCTGAGACTGCCGGCGGCCGCGGCGAAAAGGTTAGCGGCATCGCAAAGCAGCAGTCCAACAACAGCGACGGCGACAAGCATGGGCGCTGAGCGGCCGGGCCGCGCGGGCACTGGCCGGGACGCGCTGGCCCCACAAGCCCGCCGGGACCGGCGTTGTGTGGGTTTGCCCGTTGTCTTGCCCAAAAGTGGGCAGGACGGAGTCTGCATGAATGGGATCAAGCTCTATTTCGTTGTCACCTGCAACCGATATTCGAATCGAAACCACCCAAACCGGTGCCGCCGAGCAAGGCTTCTTATTCGCGCCGCCAATCTGGCCCGCCGCACGCTGACGATGTGCCTCATGGTGCGCCCTCGAAGCATCCTCCTTCTTCGTCCACGGAAACTGCCGCGCGGAACGAAACCTGGCGGGTTTTGCAGCTTCTCCGCTGCGGACGGCATGGGGTGGGGTTCCAGGCCTTCGTGCAGCCTCAGGCGCGCAGCAGACTCTCCGGAAGAGCGATCAACTCGGACTGACTTCCGTCTGGCTGCCACGCCATACGACCGTCCGGCAGAACGCGCCGGACCACTCCGCGCGTCGAGCCGCGTAGCGTCTTGACCCGATCCCCAGGCTGAAACTCGGCCGATTCACATAGGCCTTCGACGATTTCGACCATCGCATCACGATCCAGCACGCCCGCGATGTAGTGCGCGACCGCCGAACCAACTTCCCGTTTGCGTGCCGGCATAAGGTCGCTGAATAAAGCGAATGAGAGCTCGCGACCAATGGCGGCAAAAGTATTGCCGTTGAAGAAAAGGAATGGCGCTTTGCGATGAAATCCACGCAGACCATCGAGGGTCTCGATCAGCGTCAGGATTTGTGAACGGAGCGCTTCCCATTCTTGCGCGCACGCGCCTCCAGTTTCCGAGTTAATTCCATGCTGTGCTCGGCCTCTTTCGCACGCTCCTCGATTGATGCCGACGACAGACTGCCAGTCCCAGTTTTTGATAAAAGCGGCTCGGGTTTGAAACGGTGAACCGACTCCTCCGCCGCCTTGCGGATGTCTTCCGCCGTCAGGTGCTCCAGCAGGTCCAATCTCAGTTTCATCGTCCATAACGTAACCCTTTCAAGCCGGCGCCTCAAGGTCCTTTAAATCCCATCTCCCACCTTAGGCGCACGACAGATTTCTTCGAGAGCGCCGTCCGCTGCCGCATAAATGCAGCGTTCCGGTTGGCTTCGATAAGATAATTTGGATAATTTGCAACCCATCACCACTCACTCATTTGTCTTGCGTCATACTCATACCTTCTGAACTCAGGCACACTCCATGCATGTCCATTCGCAGTTGCATGGTCCTCCTGGTCTTGCTATCCGTAAGCCTCGGGCGCAGCAATGCCAAGGTGAGCCCGTTTCGTTTTGACCGTGCGCACTGCGCAACCCAATCGCCGGGCCACCTCGTGATCTGAAAACTTTCCGAGCAATGCAGTCTGGTCGGGCTTCCATAGCCAGCGCTTTGGTTGCGGGTTCGGGATGCCCAAACTTGCCCTTCTATAGGCGATCGCCTGCGGCGAACGGCCGGTTCTTTTCATTACTCCCTGGTTCCCCAGGCTGATCAGCAGTTGGTCTTCTTCTGCCGTCCACGATTTTCGCAGCGGCGCGGGGTTCGGAATACCCTTCAAGTGACGCCGAATTTGCACGCTGTTCAGCGGACGCCGCAGCAGGCGCGCTACTTCCCGGTCCGGCTTGGTCCCCAGCACGGCATCCTCGCTCGCCTCCCAGGGCCGGGCCTTTGCAATTCCACGATACTTCTGGATCCCCAGCGCCTGGCGGCGGATCTGCACTCCACGCTCTCCGCGTCCCAGCAGCCGCGCAACCTCCGCGTCGCTTGCGGTGCCGAGCAACTTCTCCTTCGCCCGCGTCCACAGTGGGTTTCGGCGTGCCTCAAGCTCAATGCCCAGCGCGCCTCGCCGACTCCTGAGCGCCCCTGGTGACCGGCCCAAGCGAACAGCCAATTCCTCATCCGATGCCGTCCCGAGCATTCGGTCCTCTGTCGGCTGCCACAGCCGGTGCCGGGGATTTATCGGTCCGCTGGCCGCAATCCGGCGGCGAACTGATTCCGCCGTCCTTCGCCGCCACGCCTTCGACTTGCGCCGCCGGCCTGCCTTCCGTGCCAGCGCTGTAATTCGCCGCATCCTGGCCGGCGTCGCATTCTCCAAACCTGACCTGTGCTGCAGCATCCGCGTGCCGGTGTTATACATCTCCACTTCCAAAGCCCGCCGCCACTTTTGAACGACCTTGATACTGACACCCCAATGATATCCCACCGCGACCTCTGACTCCTGCTTTACCGCCTCGATTAAATCACCGCACAAAACCAGAGATCGCGTGCCCCACTTCACCGGCCACGGAATCGCACCGTCGCTGTAGCCACCCACCTTGACACTGCCTCGCATTTCGCAGAACAAATGACCGCCACGCCGTGCGCGGGGCGGATGATAAGGCCCGGACAAAAGTTGATATCTCAATCCGCTGCTGAGCATCACCAACACGTATGCATCATCTAATCACAAAACAGCTTCTCAAACAACTCCTGCGCCCGCTCTTGCCCCTCCTTCGTCAGCACGACGGATTTGGCTTTGCCGACCGGATTGCTAATCAGCCCTTTGGCGTGGAGGCGGTTCAGCGCGTCCCAATCATGCCCTTTCCAGGCGCGGGTATAGGCGAATTCGCCTTTGCCCTCAGTGAAACCTGTCAGGTGCAACAAGGCGAGCACTGCGTCATCTATTTTGTCGAGGTTGGGTTTCATAAAGGCAAGCTGCCCGGTGGCGGTCCCGGGTTGAGTGGAAGTCGAGGTTGGGAGGCCAGCATCCCTTGCAGCACGGCTGCGACCTCCGCCCAGTGGGGCGCATGGTGGTCGCGGTCGTAATCCCGGTTCACCGCCAGTTTGGCCGAACTCGGCCACCACTCGGCTGTGAAGCCGGGCTTCTGGAACAGCCAATGATGTCCGTCATTCAACACGCGCAACGAGCAACCGTGCTGCTCCGCCCAGGTTCGAACCTGGGCCTCCTGCTGCGAGGTCCGGTCCATGCGCCTCTCGCGCCGCTGCCGCTTATACTCCTCGGGCGAAAGGACCCGGCGCTGGCGCTGGGGAGATTTCATGCTCTACCTGCCCTGCGTGCTCTTCGAAAGACTGAAACGCCAAGCTAGCCGCCGCCGTTGCACGGCTAGTTCGCTTCGGCCCAATTTGGCTGCGATCTCCTGGTCAGGGCCTGTTCCGAGCAACTCGTCTTCAGCGGACGTCCAATCCATGGGTATTAGTCTCGATAGTTATGGTTGAGGAGACCGAGTCGTTCGGGTGAGCGATTGCCGGCCGCCGTTGCCCTCAGCCCGAGCCAGCCCACAATGATGATCGTACGGCGCTCGGTCGTCGGTCGTGGCTGGTGTCCTGAACAACTCGCGAAAATTCATCCTGCCTAAGACTCGCCTGCAACTTGATCTCAAGGCCGCTGTGCCTCGGGGCCGCAACCCAACTTGAAATTGTTCTGCTCGTTCCCTGAAGTCTTGGCAAGAAAGTTTTATGAAAAACCAAGCGGAGCGTTGCGAGTTCAAGTCCAAGGCTTGCGCGGGACGCCCTTGCGCCTGGTGCTCGGAATTCTGATCCTGCGCAAAGATGCAGGCTAAAGACTCGAAATCGCCACCTTTCTGCGACCCGTCTGAATTCCCTCAGGCAACCTTACAGACCAGCGTTCCGCTTCGCCATCCACACTCATCAGGATTTCAGCAGTCCCGGCGGGGTACTCGGCTGGGTGATCCAGAACCAGGAAGTCTGGGCCAAGCTGCGCCACCGGGAGAGTATGCCCATTCAGAATCAGGTCTATCTTCACGTCCGCCGAATGTTCGTTCCGATCTTCCATGACCAAACAAAACGAGTTGCTGCTTCAAAAAGCTGGACTTTACGCCAGCCGCCATCAATTGACTCTCGTAAAGCGGCTAGGCTTCGGGACTCATGGTACCGTTTTCTCGGCAAAAGGCAACCCCGAATCTGGAAGATCCGCCGTCAAAATCCACAGTGACAAGGAACCGTATCTCCGCGAGCGCGACGTCTATATTCGCTTGGCACAGCATCGGGTGGCTCAAGTAGAAGGCTTCAAAGTTCCGGAACTCTTGCGCGCCGATGACACCATGCTGGTCATTGAGATGACGGTCGTAACTCGGCCCTATTTGTTGGACTTCGCTGGCGCTTACCTGGACCACCCGCCCGAGTTTCCGGAGGATGTTTGGGCCGATTGGCTGGAAAAGAAGCAGGAGGAATTTGGGGTGCGCTGGGCAATTGTCGAATCCGTCCTGGCAACTCTCAGGTCCTACGGCGTGCATCTTCTTGATATTCATCCCAGGAACATAACTTTCCTCGACCCGCCCGACTAAGAGCAACCTGCGGTCGAGGACCTATTGAACTGTGTTCTCATTCAAAGCGCGCCCGTGAAGCTGACCCGGTCTCCGTGCCTGAGCGGGCGCCACCCCTTTGGAAGCACCGAGATTAGCGCGACACCGTCGTGGAAGTCTTCGAGGCGGGCGTGCCCGACGAGAGCACGACATTCTAATCCGGGGAAATAGCTTGAAAAGGGTCACAAGCGGTGGGATGCTCCCACTATGACAGTGACAGCAGATAGCAAACGGCGCGTGATTATCCCGTCGGCGCGCCCTGGGGATCTGTTCGAGATCCAAACCGCGGGCGAGGGAAAGTTCACTTTGACCAGGCTGGAACCAATTCACGAGCGCCCCAACCGCGGGCACTTCGAAAAACGCGGGAAATATAGCGTTTTTGTAACCGAAAGGCCCATAAGCCTCGACGCCATCAAAGAGGCCCTGGCGGATTTTCCATGAGATATCTCCTGGACGTGAACGCACTATTGGCCGGCGCGTTGGCCAGACATCCCCAACACGCGGACGCCTTTGCCTGGCTGGAAGGCAAAAGTGTGGCTCTGTGTCCGATCAGCGAATTGGGCTTTCTGCGGATCGGCACGAACAAAAAAGCCATCAACCTGACGATGGAGGATGCGCGGGCAGCCCTCTCGAAGTTTTCCAGCGAACGCAATGCGGTCAGGATTCCCGATGATTTACCGCCATTGGACTCGAAGCCCAGCAAGTCCGAAGATGTGACGGATTTTTACCTTGCCGATTTGGCCGCCAAACACAGCCTCAAGCTCGCAAGCTTCGACACCGGCATCAAACATCCGGCTATGGTGATCATTCCAAAGCATACACGGTGACAGAAGTCCTGCCGCGTGAGGGCACCGGGCCTGCAACGTTCAGGCCGCGTGCCCTCACGTGGCGCAGTCACTTGTGACGCTCTGTATAGCTTTCGACACCTGTCCTTTCATGGAGCGAGAGGACTTGCTGCCGGTCGCTTTCCCAGTCTGCCGCAACTGCTGACCAGTCGATTCCGCGCCCGCTCGGGCGCGGCCCTTCCCCAGACGAAAACCAGCAGAACGAAGTCCCCGGCCTCGGTAACACCCGGCGGGCACGGCCCCATTAACACTTGAAATCGCGGCGCCATTAAAGCTAAACTCTATGCATGACGACTGTCCAGGAAATCGAGCAGGCAATTGCAAAACTGCCCCGCGCGGACTTTTTCGAACTCGTGCGCCAGCTACGCGAACGGCATGCGGACGAGTGGGACCGCCAAATCGAGGAGGACGCACGAAGGGGCAGACTCGACGCTCTTTACGAGCGGCTGCAAGGAGAAAACCGAAACGAGCCGGACGTACCCCTTGATGATTTCCTCGACGAAAAAAAACTTTCGTAAGCGTTTCAAGCAGTTGCCGCCGGAAATCCAGGAGCTCGCCCGTAACAATTTCAAGCTTTGGCTTCGGGATTCTCAACATCCTTACCTCCACTTCAAGAAAGTCGGCAAGTTTTGGTCGGTCCGTATCGGCCTGAACTATCGTGCCTTGGCGACAGTCATCGGAGAGCGCGTTGACTGGTTCTGGATTAGTCCTCATGACGAATATGAGCGGTTGATTACCCGAGTCCAAGGTACCGATGCAACCCTGTAACTACAGTGGAACCTGTGATATAGTCACGGCAAGAAATAATGGACAGCACGCAACAGCCTCCAGGTGAGGGCCTGAGTTCGAGATCAATTGCTCCCCTCCTCAAACCTCCATTTGAGCGCGTCGCCGCGCGCCGCCGACAGTTGCAGTTCTGGAGCAAACTCGCGGCTTGCTGGCTGGCAGCAGCGTTGTTCGGGCTTGCTTTGATTGGCTTGCAACGACAAATCGGCTGGAGATCACCATTGGCCCTGCCGGTAGCCGCCCTGCTCGGCTTTGCTGCCGCTCTTGGCGTTGCGCTCCGACATCGCCGAGCTGAGCCCGATTGGCATGAGTTGGCCCGCCAAATAGAATCGGGCCACGCCGACCTCCAATGCCGCCTCCTCACCGCCGCTCAGCAGCACCCCAAGAATGGCGGTGGACTCAATTATTTGCAGCAGCGGCTCTTGGGCGAGGCCCTCGCCCACAACGCTCAGCATGATTGGGCCCAAACCGTCCCAAAGTCCCGCATCCGAACCGCGCAATTGGCCCACTGGCTGGCCGTGCTCTTGTTCGGCCTGGTTCTTTGGGGTCTGCGCGCCACCGGCGGGCATCGTCTGCTGGCCAGGTGGGCTGACTCGGAAATCAGCGTTACACCCGGCGACACCAGCCTGGAGCGCGGCAGCAGCCTGGTCGTGCTGGCCCGCTTTAACGGCCCCTTGCCGGCCACGGTTGACTTGGTAGTTGCCTCTTTGCACGCTGCTACCCTCTCCCATCGGATGGGAGAGGGCCAGGGTGAGGGGGTTAACTCGGTAGTTGACTCTATACCTGCCGCGACCCGTCGCATTCCGCTGGTCAAGAGTTTGGCGGACCCGATGTTCGGTGGCAGTGTGCCCGACGTCTCGAGTAACTTGCTGTATCACGTCGAGTATGCCGGGCAGCGCACACGCGATTTCAAGGTCGCCGTTTTCGAGTATCCGCGCCTGGAGCGTGCCGACGCCGATCTGACTTTCCCCGATTACACCGGCCAGCCCCCCAAACGCGTCGAAAACACCCGGCGCCTGAGCGCCGTCGAAGGCTCGCGCCTGGACCTGGACCTTGAGTTCAACAAACCGGTCGTCTCTGCCCGGCTGGTCGCCCGCGATCAAGACCGCACCGCCATCCTGGTGCTTGCGGTCGAAACCAACCGCCCGGTCGCGATGCTCAAGCAGTTCCCGCTCGAAGCCAGCCGCACTTATGAACTCCAACTGCTCGACGCCGATGGCCGGACCAACAAGACCCCGGCGCAGTTCGTCTTTAATGTGTTGAAAAACCGCCCCCCGGAACTGCGCCTGGCTTCACCCAGCGGCGACTTGCGGCCCTCTCCGTTGGAGGAGATTCCCTTTGAAGGCACCGTCTGGGACGACTTTGGCGTGAGGGCCTACGGTCTGGCCTATGCGCTGGCCGGCCAGGAGACCAAGTTTGTCCAACTGGGCGCTGCCGTTCCCGCGGACCAAAAACGCGCGTTCAAGCATTTGCTTCGCCTTGAGGACCTCGGCGTCCAACCAGACCAACTCCTCTCCTGGTTCCTTTGGGCCGATGACATCGGACCGGACGGGTTGCTCCGGCGCGCGACCGGCGACCTGTTCTTTGCGGAAGTGCGGCCATTCGAGGAAATTTTCCGCGAGGGCCAAGGGATGGACGCCCAACAGCAGGGCCAAGCCGGCCAACAAGAGAGCCCGCCCGCGCGATTGGCCGAGCTACAAAAGCAAATCATCACCGCCACTTGGAAGCTCCAGCGCGAGCACGGTGCTTCGCCACAACCCGCACCGCCTGGAACCCCCGTTCCGCGCGAATCCAACTCGAACCAACCGGTGCCGGAGCGCGTCCTTCCCACTCCCCGTCATTCACAAGCCACCAACACACAGAACCGGAGCTCTGAGCTCCGAGTCATCGCCCAAAACTTCGCCCCTGCCGCCGCATCACGCATCTCGCATCACGCATCACGCATCACGCTCCGATCCATCGCCCGGAACTTCGCCCCTGCCGCTTTCGCCCAAGTCGCCAGACAGCCGGCAGATGACCCACCCCCTCTACCGCCTCCTTCCACCAGGGCTGGCGCCGCCGAACAGCGAGCGACCACACGCAAACCGCCCGCTTACGAGGAAGACGCCGCTGTGGTTCGCGAGTCGCAAGCCCAGGTGCTCCGCCAAGCCCAGGCCGCTTCCCAAAACCAGCAAGACCCCCGTTCCGCTGCGCTGTGGGGTGCGGCAGTAAAAGAAATGGAGCAGGCCCTGGATCGCTTGAATGAGGCAACCAATTCCGCAGCGCGGCTGGCTGACGCGCGGGCTGCCGAGCAGGCCGCTTATCAAGCGCTGCTTAGGCTGCAAGAGCACGAATTTCAGGTCGTTCGCGCTCGCAATCGCCAGCAGCGCGGCGGCAGCCGTGAGCAACAGATGCAGCGCCAGCTTGAGCAAATGGATTTGACTGAGTCCGAAAACCGCTACGAAACCCAGCGCCAGGCGCAGCCGCCCCAAAGCACGGAGCGGCGCGAACAGTCGCAAGCCATGAGTCGTTTGCAGGAACTCGCCCGCCGGCAGCAGGACCTCAACGATCGCCTCAAGGAACTGCAGGCCGCTCTACAAGAAGCGCATAATGACCAGGAGCGCGAGGCAATCCGACGCCGCCTGAAGCGGCTGCAGGAGGAGGAACAACAAATGCTCGCCGACGTGGACGAGTTGCGCCAGCGGATGGACCGCCCTGAAAACCAATCGAGCATGGCCGATGAACGGCGCCAACTCGACCAGACGCGCGATGACATCCAGGCCGCAGCGGAGGCCGCCGCTCAAGGGGCTGTCTCTCAGGCCGTGGCCTCGGGCACTCGCGCCCAGCGCCAATTGCAGCAGCTTCGCGAGCAGATGCGCAAAGAGAACTCCAGCCAGTTCGCCGAGGACCTGCGCCAGATGCGCGCCGAAGCCCGCGAGTTGGCCCGTCGGCAGGCCGACATCTTGAACAAGATGCAGACTGAAACCAACAACCAGCTTAAGACCCTGTCTGGCTCTTCGGATCACCAGGAAGCGCTTGACCAATTACCCCGGCAGCAACAACGCCTGACCAACCTGCTCGAACGCGCCACCCAGGTCTCCCAGCAGGCCGAGGACGCCGAGCCGCTGCTCTCCCGCCAGCTTTACGATACCGTGCGGAAGTTCCGCCAGGACACCGCCCATCACCTCAGCCAGCTCCAGGAAGAACTGCTCAATCGTGGCCGCCTGCCTCGCAGCCTCTACGAACGGCTTAAAGACCCTTCGCAATCGGAGGGCGCCAAACTGCTGGACTTGACCTCCGAGATGCTCCGCCAGGACTTTCTTCCGGAAGCAATCGAGGCTGGCCAGCGCGCCGGCGCCAGCACCGAAGAGCTCAAACACGGCGTTGAACAGGCGGCCCAAAGCATTCTGGGTGATGACACCGAGGCTCTGCGTTTGGCGCAACAGGAACTGGACCGAGTGACGGACGAGTTGCAGCGCGAGCAGACGCAACCGGACGGCCCCGGTTCCCGGACCAATCAACAAATTGCTGCCAATACCCTCTCCCATCGGATGGGAGAGGGCCAGGGTGAGGGTGGCCGGCAGCACGCCCCGGATCCGCAAGCTTCCGCCGCACCCGACAATTCACCGAACGCCACAGGGCAAGGCAGTGCCACCCAATCACCTGACCAACAACCAGCCGACGCGCCCTCCGGCCAGTCCGCCGCCAATAGCCATGGACTTCTCCCTCTCCCCGCCAGCGGAGCGCGGGGAGAGGGCCGGGGAGATGGGCAGCAAACCCAAACAGCCCAAGAGGGTCGGAACGGCGCCACCCCTCGCGATAGCCTTCAGCGAGGCGGTTGGCCGGATTCCGCCGCCCATACCCTCTCCCATCGGATGGGAGAGGGCCAGGGTGAGGGTACCGATGGCCGGAATTGGGGGGATGGCCGTGGCTGGAATTTCGACCGGTTCTGGAATCCAGAGGCCCCCACCCCATTCGGACCCCTCACAGGCCCGGACTTTGGACCTTGGTCGGACCGCCTGCGCGATGTCGAAGAGATGATTGACATTCCAGAGTTGCGCAACCAGGTTGCCACTGCCCGCGAGCGCGCCCGCCTGATGCGCCAGGAATTCAAACGTGATCTCAAAAAACCTGATTGGGCGGTTGTTCGCTTGCAAGTCATGAAACCGCTGATCGAGGTCCGCGACCGCATCACTGACGAACTTGCCCGGCGCCGATCCCCCGACGCGCTCGTCCCCATTGACCGCGACCCGGTGCCGGAACGTTACTCAGAACTGGTGCGCCGTTACTACGAGGAATTGGGCAAGGATCGTTAGCGCGCTCGACGCCTCTCAACCCGAAAGGAGTTTTCCTCCGGCCCTGCTGTATCTTCCAACCATGTACAGAACCCAGGGTTCGCCCTCGTGTGTTGGAGCTAACCGATCAACTTCCGTGAGGCCGGTGGTCCAACCACGGTTCAAGGTGCCGCCCCTATGCGCCCGGCGCTTGCTGGAGGATCAGCAAATCCAGCCCGCTGAACCTGGTGAAGCCGCGGTCGAAGGTGACCAGGCGCAGGCCGGCGCATTTGGCCAGGGCGGCCAGATAGGCATCCGTCCAAAGATTTGGCGAGGTCCGGCCCAAATCGCAGAACTTCGCCAATTCTTGGTCCAAGCCGACTGGCTCGGCCACACGCTGCACCTCCGGCAGCGCCAGGAACTGCGTTCGCTTCTTCCATGCGGCCGATGGTGTCAGCACCTGCCCTCCCATAACCGCCCTGTTGGTCAGGTGCCGCAGAAACGCCAACTCAGTCACCCGGCAAAAGGCCGCTGTCGGGGCCGCCTCGTTATGCCAGTACCCTTTGGCGCGCTCGTGATGCGTGTGCGCTTCCGCCACCAGCGCCAGCCACACGTTAGCGTCCAAAAGATCGGCTGAGCTTGGCACGGTCTTCCTGCTCCTCAAATCTGGCCTGCAGTTCCGAAGTCAGGTTGGGAATGGGGCGTTTGCCGCGGCGGGGAATGACCGGCAATTTGCTCCGCCCGATCCCCTCGCGGCTCACCCCTGCCTCTCGCCGCAGTCCGCTTTCGATATAGCGCGTCAGCAGCTTTTTCAGCGTCGCTCCCTCCAAAGCTGCCTTGGCCTTGGCCTGCCGGAGCATCTCATCAGGCAAATCCAACGTCGTTCTCATAAATGCATCTTCGCATCAAAGCATAAATACGTCAAGCGTCCCGCGCCTCGGCCAGACGAGGGCAGCGGGACCGTTGCGGGCGTTGCTCGTCACGGATGTTGTCACATTTACCAGTTTCAGAGCCAGCCGCCCACAAAGGCGGTCGGCAAATTTTGCCCTGTGGAGAGGGAGGTTGTGCAGGAGGGAGGTGTCGGCAAGGGGGATTTCGAGGCGGTCGTCGCGAAGCTGAACTCCGTCGGCTTCAACGGGTCGAACATGGCCGAGGGCGTCAAGGTCAGCGCCACCGCCGAGGCGACGAGCGCCAACCGGGAGTTTCTGGTAAAGGTGCTGGCTTCAATGTTCCGTTGGCTGGCCCGGATAAAACTTTCGCGCCACAGCGGCAGGCCGAATGTTTTGCTCGATCGTGTTCATCGCCTCGAACTTTGGGCGGTCTCTCTGCATTTGTGGCTAAATCCGCACCGCGCGCGGCAGACGATGGTAGTAATCCGCCATGCTTTGGCCAATCCGCACGTCTTCGGCGCCGCGTTCGGACCAGATGCCGGGAATCGGCGTCGCACACGACGGACATTTTCCCTCAGCCGTGATCCCGGAATCCCGTATCAAGTAGCCATAGCGCTCGATCAAAGTCATCGAGCAACTCGGGCAGCGCGTGTTCTCCCATTCGCCCACTTGGCCCGGCAAATTCCCGGCATAAATGAACTTCAAACCTTCCCTCGCGCCGGTTTCCGCCGCGCGCACCAGTTGCTCGGCCCGCGTGTTCTCGGGGTCGGTCATTTTGTAGTCCTTGTGAAACGCCGTGACGTGCCACGGAATCTGTGGGTTGATGGACGCAATGAACGCCGCGATGGCGCGCAATTCGTTGTCACCGCTGTTGAAACCGGGGACGACCAACGTCAGCACCTCGAGCCAGATGCCGCGCTCGTGAACCATGCGGATGGTCGCCTTCACGTTCTCCAGCACGCCGCCGAGCTTTCGATAGTTCGCGTCATTGAAACATTTCAGATCAACCTTGTAGGCGCGAATCCACGGACGAATGAAATCCAGCGCCTCGGCAGTCGCGTTGCCATTCGACACGAATCCGCAGGTGAACCCGGCTTCGACGCAATGCTCGAAAACTGCCCTCGACCACTCAGCCGTGATCAACGGTTCGTTGTAACTGGAGACGACCAGTCTCGCGTCGCTGCGCCGGGCGATGCCGGCAAGTTGATCGGGCGTCACAGCCTGAACCGGCGCCAGCGATGCCGGATCGCGCAACGCCTGGCTGGTCACCCAATTCTGGCAATAGGAGCAGTGGAAATCGCAACCCATCATCCCAAAGGTCAGCGCGTCACTCCCGGGATAAACGTGGAAGTAAGGCTTCTTCTCGACCGGATCGCATTGAAGTCCGGCAACGTAGCCGAACGGGACTTTCAATTCGCCACCCTCGTTGAAGCGCACTTTGCAAATCCCGCGCCGGCCTTCAGCGATGAGGCAGCGATGCCCGCACGCGACGCAGCGAATCCTGTCTGCTTCGCGCTTCCACAATGTGCCGACGACAGTGCGGCGATCAAGTACCTCGGCCAGCGCTTCGTTGGCCACCGGCGATTTGGCGCTTGCCTGCTTGACTGCCTGTTGTCGAAAACCGCGCGTTCTGTCTGCCTGCTGTTGGATCATATTAAACGAACCGAAGTGGTTGACTTCTGACTGCAGGAATCAATCTGAACCAGACCGCGCCGACTGTCAAAGCGGCGCTGTTAATCCGCCTTTCGCCTGACCAACTCGTACGTGGATTCTGTCTTTGCCCGCTTCGTCAGGGAAGAGCCACAAATCGCCGCCCACGCGTCGGCGGATCCTCACTGCCCTGGCCTTGTAAATCGCCCACTCGACCCGTTATCCTTGGCTCATGCAACTCAGACATCTTCGGCTTCCGCTGGATCATTGCCTGGTGTCCATCAGTCTGCTCTCCGGTTCGCTCGCGGCACCCGCGCTTGCCGCTCAATTGCGGGTGGGGCTTGCCAGAACCGCCATCACGCCGGCCAACCCGGTGATGCTGGCCGGCTATGCCAGCCGCAAAGAACTCTCGCAGGGGGTCCATGATCCGCTTTTTGCGCGCGCGGTTGCTTTCGAGCAAAATCATGAGCGGCTGGTGCTGGTCGCCATTGATAACTGCGGGTTTTACAATTCGACCGCTGAACCGCTAAGGAGAGCGGTCCTGACCGCGAGCGGATTGAAGCCTTCAGAATTGTTTCTGTGCGCCACTCATACCCATAGCGCGCCGGCTTTGGGATTGGACAACCAGAAGAGCCACAGTAACAACGTGCAATACACTCAATGGCTGGAAGGCAAACTGGTGGACGTGGTGCGCCAGGCGCTCGAACATCTGGGCCCGGTTGAGATCGGAGTTGGGTCCGGTTCATCGCCCGTCGGCGCCAATCGGCGTGAGGTGGTAAACGATAAAGAGGGCAAGCCGAAGGTGATCCTTGGCCGTAATCCATCGCTGATGACCGATCGCGAGGTGCAAGTACTAAAATTGGCCCGCCCGGGTGAGCGAACCATCGCTGGTCTAGTCTTTGCCTATAACACTCACAGCACAGCGCTGGGACCCAGGAACAACAGCGTAAGCGGCGATGTGCACGGGCTGGCGGCCCAGTTTCTGGAAAATTACTACGGCCCGACAGTTACCGCTGCAGGATTTGCCGGAGCCTCCGGCAATATCGATCCGTGGTATCGGGTCCTTTCGGGCTTCAAGACCAATAATGGATGGATACCTGAGCCGATTCTGTTGGGAACGCTTTTGGGCGAAGAGGTCGTTCACGTCATTGATGGGACCGGAACCGCTATCACCAATGCAAACATCAAGACAGGTTGGAAGACGATCAACGTTCCTGCCAAAAGCGGCGACGAGGAGTCCACAAATACGCTAACCGCTTCGATCAGCATCACTGCGGCGAGATTGGGCGAGATCGCTTTCGTTGGTTGGGGCGGCGAAGTGTTCAATGAAATCGGCAAAGCCGTAAAAGAGAAGTCGCCATTCCGGCACACGTTCGTCTTCACCCATTGCAATGGCGCCGCCGGATACTTACCCACGAGCTCAAGCTATCCAGAGGGAGGTTACGAAGTGCAAAGCAGCCACTTCGCGCCCGGCGCCGATGAAATCTTAATTCGAGAGACTTTAGGCCTGTTGCAAGAACTGAGCCAGGACTGAAAAGCGCAAAGCGGGAAGCGCGAGGCGCAAGGCGCGGAACGCTTTCCGCTTACCGCTTGGCGCTTACCGGACTACTGCCAGGGCCCGAAAGGGAAGCCGCTGCCGTCAGTCACGCCGTTGGTTTCCTCCTCCTCCATCTCCCCAACCCCCTACGCCTTGACCCGGCGAATGTCCGAATCCAGTTAAAGCCAGCCCTTCAACCTGCTCAACCAATTTCCACCTTGCTTTCGGTTCACTCCGGATTGACACTCCATCTGTGGTGGAGTGACCTGATGAAAGGTAAAATTACCATTGCTCTCATCCTCGCGGCAGGCGTCCTGGCGGCAACGCTGGCCGTCCTTCATCCGCCAAGCCAAAAGCCCATTTCCGCGCCCCAGCAACCGGACACCGCCTTGTCCTCCGCCCCGCCGGAGTCGCCGCAGCCTGAAACCCCGAAATCTGCCGCAGCCCCTCCCCTTCCTGCTCCGTCTGAAATTGAAACCACCGTCGTCCCCGCGCCTGCGGACACACCCGCTGCCGCCACAAACAAACTCCAGCGCCTGACGCAAACCCGTGAATCCTTCCGTGCCCTCGCCGCAGGCGACTCGACCTCGGCCCTGCGCGCCGCCAAGCAAATTACTAATGAAACCGAACGCGAAACCGCCTTGCTCACCCTCGCGACTGAATGGACGCAGGGCAACCTGCGCTCCCCTCAACAGCGCGCTCACGCCATCGCTGCTTATGGACTCGAGGCCGGGCTGGGCATGGAACTTGCCCAACAACCCGAACTTGCCTTGCTCTGGGCCAACGAGTTGACCGACTCCTCAGGCCGCACAGCGCTTTTAGGGGCCACTGCCATCGCTCTGGTCGGGTCCGACCCAGCCGCGGCCTTCGCCTTGAGCGACCAAATCCTCCAGGCTGACCGCCGCAGTTTCCTTGATGCCGTGTTTGCCGGCTGGGCCGGCAAGGACACCGACGCCGCCCTGCGGTGGGTGGACCAGGTTCCCGACCCCGCCGAACGGGACGCAGCGCTCGCGGCCATTCGCAGCGTCGCGCCGGTCGGCATCGGCGCTGCCCTCGCCGTCGAGGATGGCTATCCAATCATCAGGCAAATGTTCCCCGGCACACCCTCCGAACTCAGCGGACAGCTTCACCCGGGAGACCGCATCCTCGCCCTCGCCCAGGGCGACAACTCCTTTGTGGACGCCCACAGCCTTTCCTTGCAAGACATCGTGCAAATGGTTCGTGGGGCGCCCGGCACCCTGCTTCAACTTCAAGTCCTGTCCGCTGACGCCCCGCCAAATTCGCTGCCCCGAACCGTCCCTATTATTCGGGACCAGATCAAATTCAAACAATGAACAGTAGCGCAAGGCGGTAAGCGCAAAGCGCAGGGCGCCTGGCGCCTACCGCCTGCCGCTTCGCGCTTCCCGCTAGAATGCAGCCATGCTGGCTACACTGATCTTTTCAGGCTCGAACTGGCTCTGGTTTGCCGCAGGCACCTTGGTTCTGGCCCTCCTCCTCTTATTCTGGAGCTATCGCGCCGCGCCGGCTGGGGCTGCGCGTTGGGTGTGCCTGTTCTTGAAGATGCTCGGCTTGGTTGCGGTCGCGTTCTGTCTGCTCGAGCCGCTTTGGTCCGGCCAACGCGCCCGCCCAGGCGCCAACCTCTTCGCCATCGTTGCCGACAACAGCCAGGGCTTGCAGATTAAGGACCGCGGCCAGACCCACACCCGTGGCCAGTTTCTCCGCGACCTGCTCAATCCCCAACGGGCCGCTTGGCAGGCAACACTGGAGGAAAACTTCGATGTTCGCCGGTACTTCTTCGACACCCGACTTCAGACGACCAAAGACTTCAACGAATTGACCTTCGCCGGGCGCGCCTCGGCCATCGGCTCGTCGTTGCGCACTCTGGCAGACCGTTACCGTGGCCGCCCCCTTGCAGGCGTGTTGCTCCTGACTGACGGCAACGCTACCGACCTTCGCGGCGCGCCAGACCTGACCGGACTGCCGCCGATTTACCCGGTCGTCATTGGGAGCACGGACCCGATCATCGATCTCGCGGTGCAACAGGTGCGCGTGAGCCAGACCGCGTTCGAAGATGCGCCCGTATCCGTCCAGGCCGACGTGACGGCCACAGGCTTTCGCGGCGAATCCGTCGTGGCGCAGGTGCTCGACCGTTCGGGCAAAAGGGTCGCGGAGCAGACCCTTCGCGCGCACAAAGATAATGATACGATGGCCTTTCGTTTTCAGTTGCGCCCGGATACGCCAGGGTTGTCCTTCTATCAACTTCAGGTGCGAGCCAAGAGCGAACCCGAGGCGGCGAAAACGACCGACAGCTCAAAAGAAGCCACACTCGCTAACAACCACCGTGTCCTGGTGGTCAATCGCGGCGGCGAGCGCTACCGCATTCTCTATGTCTCAGGCCGGCCTAACTGGGAATTCAAGTTCCTCAACCGCGCGATCGAGGAAGACAAGCAACTTCAACTGGTGGGCCTGATTCGCGTGGCCAGGCGCGAGCCGAAGTTCAACTTCCTTGGCCGAGCGGGCGAAACCAGCAATCCACTGTTCCGTGGCTTCGGCAATCAATCGCCCGAAGAGGTTGAGCGCTACGACCAGCCCGTGTTGGTGCGGCTCAACACACGCGATGAATTTGAGTTGCGCGGCGGCTTCCCGCGCACACCCGAAGACCTGTATGCTTTTCACGCCGTGATTCTGGATGATCTGGAAGCCGAATTCTTCTCGCCCGATCAGGCAGCGCTGCTGCAAAAATTCGTTTCGGAACGCGGCGGCGGCTTTTTAATGCTCGGCGGCATGGAATCCTTCCAGGAAGGCAACTATCTGCGCACACCCATCGGCGACATGTTGCCGGTGTATCTTGATCGCCTGGACCAGTCCAATCCTCCCGGCCCACTGCGTCTGAACCTGACCCGTGAAGGTTGGCTGCAATCCTGGGCGCGCCTCCGGGACAACGAGGCCGACGAGAAAACCCGGCTGGTCGGCATGGCTCCATTCCAGGTCCTCAATCGCGTGCGCGAGGTCAAGCCCGGCGCCAGCGTTATCGCCACCGTGTCCGATGATACCGCAAGGGCCTATCCAGCGCTGGTGGTCCAACGCTTTGGCCGTGGCCGGACCGCCGCCTTAACCCTCGGGGATGTCTGGCATTGGGGCTTGCGCGACGCCGAGGCGCATCACGACATGGACAAGGCCTGGCGACAGTTGATGCGTTGGCTGGTTACCGACGTGCCCAATCGCGTGGACCTAACCGTGGAACCCCAATCCGATGACGCTAGTGGCGCGGTGGCGTTGCATGTGCGTGTGCGCGACCCTAAATTTCAGCCGCTCGATAACGCCGCCGTGACCGTCAAAGTCGAGCTGGTCATGGCCGAAGCCACTGCTGGCGCTCCCACCAATTCGATTCGGCTAAAGGCTGAGCCGTCCCTAAGTGAGCCGGGCCTTTACGAAGCGACCTATGTGCCGCGCGTCACTGGAGGCTATGAGGCAACGGCTTGCGTCACCAATTCGCTCGGCGCCGAGGTGGGCCGTGCCGCTGCGGGCTGGAGCGCCGACCTGGCAGCCGAAGAATTCCGCTCCCTCACGCCCAACGTCACACTGCTGGAGACTATCGCCCGGGGGACCGGCGGCGAGATCATTCCCGCCAATAAACTGAATGAGTTTTCCCGCAACCTGCCGCATCGGCATGCGCCGGTCATGGATTCCTGGACGTTTCCTCTCTGGCACACCCCGGCAATGTTTGGCTTTGCCCTCGCTTGCCTACTCTCTGAGTGGGGCCTGCGCCGTTGGAAAGGACTGCCGTAATCAAGAATCCGATATCCGAATGACGAAAGAAGATCCAGAGGTCGGAGATCGGAGGTCGGAGATCGGAGGTCGGAGATCGGAGGTCGGGCCGACCTCTGACCTTCGTCCTCTGACCTCCAGCCGAGCGGCGTCTTTCTCCATTTTTCTGGCTCTGCTGCTCCTTTTTGGTAGGGATGCAGTCCCCTGCGTCCCTGATCTTGCAACCGCTTCCTCCGACCGCGCGACGGTCATCCTTGTTGTCGGCGCTCCAGGCGAGGCGGAGTTCGGCAGCAACTTCGTCCGCCAAGCCACTCTCTGGCAACAGGCCTGCGCGAAAGCCGATTGCCGCCAGATCACCCTCGGCCTCGACACCGTCAGCCAAACCAATGATTACGAACTCCTCCACCAGACTCTGGCAGCCGAGCCGAAGGACGGGCCAGCCCAACTTTGGCTGGTGTTGATCGGCCACGGCACCTTTGATGGCAAAGAGGCCAGGTTCAACCTGCGCGGCCCCGATGTTTCGGCCTCCGAGCTGGCGCTGTGGCTTCAGCCCTTTCGCCGCCCGATGGCCATAATTAACACTGCTTCCTCCAGTGCCCCATTCCTCGCCAAACTCTCCGCCACCAATCGCGTCATCATCACCGCCACGCGCAGCGGCCATGAGCAAAACTACGCCCGCTTCGGCCAATACCTTGCCGAAGCGATCACCAACCCACAGGCTGACCTCGACAAGGACGGACAGATCTCCCTTCTCGAATCCTTTTTGATGGCCTCCCGACAAGCTACCGAATTCTACAAAGTCGAAGGCCGGCTGGCCACCGAACACGCTTTGCTCGACGACAACGGCGATGGCCTGGGCATCCCCGCCGACTGGTTTCGCGGGCTGCGCGCAGTCAAGACCCCCAGGGAAAACGCCCCTGTGGACGGCCTACTGGCCCGGCAATTCCACTTAGTCCGCAACGAAGCGGACCAAAAACTGACTGCCGAACAACGCGCCCGCCGCGACGCCTTGGAGCGCGCTATCCTCATTCACCGCCAGAAAAAAAGCCAGTTGCCCGAAGATGAATACTATCGCCAACTGGAAAAGTTATTGCTCGACCTGGCTCGGTTTTACCAATCCAATTCAACCGACGCGACTTCACCAGCCGCAGATGGGAAATAGACGGCGTAGGACGCATCCTCTCAGTACCACCAGCCGCCGCGCGATCCCTCTTCCCCCTCTCTCCATCCGATGGAGAGAGGGCTGGGGTGAGAGGCCGCGCGGCGACCCTGCTGCCGGCGGGTCTTCGCCCTCTCCCCATCGGATCGGGGGGAGGGCAGGGTGAGGGGCGTCCTTTTCTCCAACCGGTGGTACTGACAAAATGCACACGACAGCGAATCCCACGGAACCCACGAAAGTTCACCCTGGATTTTCACGGATCGTGCTGGTAGTCTGCGAAGACAGTCATTGAGAGAGCCTGTCCCCCAGGGCAGGCACAGCTAAAACGAACTGACTGAACTGATGAACCAGCCCTTAACACTTTGTAACTCCCTGCTCATCTTGCTGACTTCACTGGTTTCCTACTTGGGATTCCGAAGCCGCGTGGTGGAGGAGAAATACATTTTTCAGCCCGAGGCCGTTCTGGCCGGCAGACAATACTATCGGCTGGTGACCTCTGCCTTCTTGCACGCCGATTGGCGGCATCTGGGGTTAAACATGCTCAGCCTCTATTTGTTTGGCGGTTCCGTCGAACAGTTCCTCGGCAAGACGCACTTTCTTTTGACTTACTTCGGCGCGATTGTCGGCGGGAGCCTCCTCTCGCTTTATGTCCATCGCCACCACGATTACCGCGCCTATGGCGCCTCGGGCGGCGTGTGCGGAATCATCTTCGCCCATCTCCTGCTCTTTCCCGGCGGCGGCATCTATATGTTTCCTTTCCCGTTCTCCATTCCTTCCTGGCTTTATGCCGTTGGCTTTTTGCTGGGTTCCTTTTATGGAATGAAGGCCCGCAACCAGGGCAACATTGGGCACGATGCGCATCTGGGAGGAGCCATCGTTGGGCTGCTGATCGCCGCTGCCCTGCATCCGGGAGTCGTCCGCGACAACTTGAGAATCTTCCTGATTGTCCTGGTCACCGCCTCGCTTCTGTTGGTTTATCTCTGGTTCAATCCGCTGCTCCTGCCGGTGTCTTCCTTCTTTGGCCGCCGCCCAAGAAAAAAAACTCGAGCCGGAAACCCGCCCGGGTACAAACAGCAGAGTCTCCTGATTGACGCCGTCCTCGAAAAAATCGCTCGGCACGGAGTCAATAGTCTAACTCCTCAGGAAAAAGCCTTGCTCGGCGACGTTGCGGCAAAGTATCAACGCCGCGCGGAGTCGAAGAAGCCCGGCTCAGGTTTGGCGATCTGACAGGCCATCGGTGATTGGTAATCGGCATTGGGTAGTCCGCAATCAGTGATCAGTTATGGGTAACTGCTTGCCTGGGGACGAATCACCCCTCACCGATTACCGGTTGCCAGCCACCGACAGCAAAGCGGTTTTTGTATCAAAGTTGGCTGTTGACCGCAGCCTGAGCCGGAGCCAGTTTTTGGATGTGAACGTCGAGTCCAAGCTGACGGAACTCTTCTCCCAGAGTCCAGAGGTGATGAGCGGGGCGGTCGTGTTCAAAGGCACGCGCATTTCGGTCCAAACGTTCTTCGATCACCTCGACCAGGGCGGGACGATAGAACAATTCCTCGAGTGGTACGAAGGCATCACCCGCGGGCAGTTGGAAGCGGCCGCTCAAATCCGCGAGGCGCCCGCCTCCCGGCAGTGAAGCGAGAATCCTGCGCAGGCCGAACCGTTGGGCCAGTTCGGTTGAAATTTGCTTTGTGACCGGAAGCGCCTGGTGCGGTTGGCCTGCCCTGCCATAGGGCTATGGGCTTCGCAACGTTTGCAGCGGCGGTGCAGGAGGGAGGGGCGAAGGAGGCCGAATCGGGCAGGCGGTAGCGCCGGATTTCTACTCTAAAACCAACTGTGGGCGTTAAGTGCCAACCACTGGCCGCCGTTCCCCGTTGTCAACGCGCTACCTCACCGATAAGTTGAATTGGCGCGATGACTTCGGCTCAACAACAAGCCACGCTGGCGGGCGCGAACTGTGAAATTGCCTTCGACAATCTCACCCGCCAACTCTACGCCACCGACGCTTCGATTTACCAAATCGAGCCGGTCGGCGTCGCTTTCCCTCGCCATCCACGCCAAGCCAGCGCCCTCATCGCGGCGGCGGCGCAGGCCGGGGTTCCGGTCATTCCTCGGGGCGCAGGCACCGGCCTGACGGGCGGCGCCATCGGCGACGGCCTCGTCATTGATTTCTCCCGATACAACCGCCAAATCACCGATCTGGACCTAGACCGCGGCACCGTCCGCGTCGGGCCGGGCGTGGTGCTGGATCACTTAAACAATTTTCTCCGCCCGCACGGCTTTTGCTTCGGGCCGGACGTCGCCACCAGTTCGCGCGCGACCTTGGGCGGCATGATCGCCAACAATTCAAGCGGCGCGCACACGCCGGTTTACGGCACCACCGCCGATCACCTCAGCGAATTGGAAATTGTCCTGGACGATGGCAGATTGGTGGCGGTCGGGCCCGGCCACGACACTCTGCGCAAGCAACGCGAACTGGTCGCCGACCTGCTCTATTTTCACGCGCTGGAAATTGCCGAGCGTCTGCCCCCTGGCCTGTTGAAACGCCGGCCCGGTTATGGCCTCGACCGCTGCGCGCGCCAGCCGGGCAACCTCAATCATCTGCTGTGCGGCAGCGAAGGCACTCTGGCCGCCATCGTGTCGGCGGAACTGAAGATCGTCCCGCTGCCCGGCGACAAAGGCCTGGGCCTGATTTTCTTTGCGACCGTGGCTGAGGCGATGCAGGCCACCGTCGAACTGCTGGATCTCAAGCCCGCCGCCATCGAGCACCTGGACCGCGTATTGCTCGATCAGACCCGGGGCCAACTGGAATTCCAGGCCGCGCGGGACTTGCTCGAACTGGATCACGAGCCTTGCCAATCCATTTTACTGGTCGAGTTTTTTGATGACGTCGAAGACCGCCTCTTCGCCTTGTCGAAGCGCAACCTGGGCCTGCGCAAAACGATTCTCAAATCACCGGCCGAAATGAATCTGGTCTGGTCGCTGCGCAAGGCCGGTCTCTCGCTCCTGACAGGCTGCCCGGGCGATGCCAAACCGGTGACAGGCATCGAAGACGCCGCCGTGCGTCCGGAGCAGTTGCCAGCCTACGTCGCCGGACTGCACTCGCTCATGGCCCCGCTGGGCCTGAACGCCTGCTACTATGGCCACGCGGCCGCCGGCTTGCTCCACGTCCGCCCCGTGCTCAATTTGCACTCGGCGGAGGACCTCAAGAAATTTCGCCGACTGGCTAACGAAGTTTCGGCGCTGGTCCACCAGTTCAAAGGCTCATTGGCCGCCGAGCACGGCGTGGGCATCGCGCGCACCGAATTCATGCCCGAGCAACTCGGCGAAGCGTTGCTGGGAGTCATGCGCGAAATTAAAGGTTCGTTCGACCCGCACAATCTCTTCAACCCCGGAAAGATTATCCCCGACGGACGATTTCAGTTCGATGCCGACTTGCGCCTCGGCGCAGGCCGCGAGCTGAAACTGCCCTTCACGCCGGCACTTGCCTTCGCGGCCAAGGATGGCTCCTTCACGCGCAACCTTGAACAATGCAACGGCTGCGGCGGTTGTCTCAAGACGACGTCAACCATGTGTCCCACCTTCATCGCCACCGGCGAGGAAATAATGTCCACGCGTGGCCGGGCCAATGCCATCCGCGCGGCGCTGGAATTGCGCGGGCTGGCCGGCGGCGACCCGCTCCGCTGCGCGGAACTGGAGAGCGCCATCAGCAATTGCCTGGCCTGCAAAGCCTGCACGACCGAGTGTCCTTCCAACGTAAACATGGCGCTGCTCAAAGCCGAGCTGTCCTACGCGCGGGTTCAGCGTGACGGACTGTCGTGGCGTGAGAGGGCCTTCAGTTCGGTGGACTTCTTGGCGCGCCTCGGCTGCTGGATGCCAAGGCTGGCCAACCGCGCTTTGGATTCGTTGTTGCTCAGAAGCGCGCTGTCCAAAACCCTGGGCGTCGCCTGGCAACGACCGCTGCCGCACTACGCAAAGCAGCGGTTTGATCGCTGGTTCGCGCGCCGAGCGCCTCCGCCCTCGGCGGCGCGTGGCCCGGTCGTTCTTTGGGACGACACCTTCGTGCGGTATCACGAGCCGCACATCGGCATGGCCGCGGTGAAAGTCCTCGAAGTGGCCGGCTTCGACGTTCGCTTGCCGACCGGACGCAAATGTTGCGGCCGGCCTGCGTTCAGCCAGGGGAACCTGCAGGAGGCCATGCGCCTGGGCGCGCACAACCTGGCCTTGCT
>WNGQ01001683.1_pt1 | contig 32178 bp, 31 predicted proteins | sample 5407661 | NCBI WGS metagenome assembly WNGQ01 (sample SAMN13153382, study PRJNA577476) | soil metagenome | isolation source: 60 cm soil or saprolite under Garry oak tree replicate 2 | place: USA:California | collected 2016-06-15 | reverse complement strand
GGTGTCAACACCGTGTGGACTCCGGTCAAGAACCTGGCGTTCACGGCGGACGTGAGCTGGAGCAACCTCGACCAGAAGTATTCTGGCACCATCCTCAGCCCGGGTGTTGCGGCCGCCGCCAAGCCGGCAGCCGTGTATCAGCTGAAGGACCAGAACTCGGTCGCCGGACTGATCCGCGTTCAGCGCAACTTCTGATCCCGTTCGTCTGACAACGACCTAACAACAGCCCCCGGCGGGAAACCGCCGGGGGTTTTCTTTGGTGTTCAGATCAACCGAAATGTGGTGGACGAAGATGCTGGCGTCGACGCGACCATCAACCCCGACGGCATTCGCGTTCAGGGCCTGGTGCCAGAGGCAGCGCAAGCCCGGGACTACCCGTTCTGTATCAAGGGGGGCAGTTACGCAACTCCCGTGGGCGACTGCGCCTTCGATACCTATCAGCAGTGCTTGTGGACAGCGTCGGGTCGCAAGGCCTATTGCGACGTGAATCCGTATTGGCCCCACCCGGAGAGGCTTGTCCTTTACCCGGAGACGCGTATCGCTTATCCGGGCATGCGGCACCGGAGATATTAGGATCGGTCGCGCGTCCATTGGCGGGCGTCGATCAGCGTAATGCCCGCTGCCGCTGGCCTACTCTCCGAACGCGTCATAGACCAGTTTCTTGAAGGCCCGCACAATGCGCCCGCGTTCGCGCTGGGTCTGCTGCATGAGCAGGTAGACCATGTCGAGCTTCGGATCGACGCCGAAGTACGTGCCGCTGCCGCTGTCCCATTTCAGTTCGCCGATCGAGCCGGGCGGCGGTGGGTGCGCGTTTCCAGGATCGGTGCGAACCGCAAGACCGTAGCCAAAGCCAAAACCGTCGCCGGGAAAATAGAAATAGTCGCGCTCGACGCCGGAGCCCGGGCCAATATGGTCCGTGGTCATCAGGTTGAACGCCGCTGGGCTCAGATATCGCCTACCCGCCAGTTTTCCGCCCTCGAGCAGCATCTGCGCAAACCGCGCGTAGTCGGTGATGGTCGAGACCAGACCGCCGCCGCCTGATTCCCATTCCGGGTGGGCGCGCCGCGCCTGCTCCGCCAGACGCAGGATGGCATCATCGGAAAGCGGCTCCGCAATGCGCGCCCATTCGGCCGCACCATGAAGCACGAACCTGGTGCTGCTCATGCCCAGCGGCTCGAAGATGCGCCGCGTCAGAAACTGAGATAGCGATTCTCCGGACACGATCTCGATGATGCGCCCGAGCACGTCGGTCGAGTGGCCGTAGCGCCACAGCGTGCCGGGCTGTCTGGCCAGGGGCAGGCGGGCAATGCGCTGGGCAAATTCCTCGTTGTCGAAATGTCCGTCGAAAATGTGGGCCTCGGAGTAGACCTTCATGACCCAGGGACCGCCGATATAATCGTAGCTGATGCCTGAGGTATGCCGCAGAAGATCCTCGATTGTGACCGGTCGGTTCGGCGGCACGAGCTGCAGGTCGAGATTGCCATCCTTTGCTCCGGTCTCGATACCGACCTTCACGTCGGCGAATGCCGGAATGTATTTGGAGACGGGATCGCCAAGCGCCAGCCGGCCTTTGTCGATCAACATCATCGCCGCGAGACTCGTAATCGGCTTCGTCATCGAATGCAGCGCGAACATGGTGTCAGGCGTCATGGCCTGCTTGGTGGCAACGTCGCGCACGCCGAAGCACTTGAAATAGATGGGTTGCCCATGCTGCTGAATCAGCACGATCGCGCCGGGAAGTTTTCCGGTCGCGACTTCGTTTTCGAAAAACGCGCTCAGGCGCTCGAGTCCGATGGCGGAAGGCGCTGCGCTCCCAGGTTCGGCTTGAGCGCGACCGCACATGCCGCTTCCGGCCAGCGTCAGCGCCAGTACGGGCAACACGCGAAATAACGTTGGCACCACCGCAAGAACCTCGGCAATTCAAGGTTGAGGGGAGCGGGAGCATGGATTCACTCGAGCAACGTAGCTGATCGGGACCCGCGAGCGCAAAAAGAATTCGGTGAAGGAGGAGGCTGCACCGGCCAGGGACCGCGCCGTCTCGGGGCTTGCGTTTGACCTGCGGGCTATTCCACGGCGGCGCCGCGGTGCAGGTCGGCTTCGATCTGCAGCTTGGTCCCGCCGCCGAAACGGGCGCGGTAGACCTGCAGGTTCTCCATCACCCGCTGCACATAGTTGCGGGTCTCGGAGAACGGGATCAGTTCGACCCAATCGACCGCGTCGACCTTCTGATCGCGCGGATCGCCGTAGCGGTCGATCCATTTCTTGACGCTGCCGCGGCCGGCATTGTAGCCGGCAAACGTCATGATGTAGGAGCCGCGATAATCCTCGAGCAAGCCGCCGAGCTCGGCTGAGCCGAGCGCGACATTGTAGACTGGATCGCTCTTCATCCGCGCAAGGTCGAAGCCCACGCCGGCTCTCTTGCAGACGTATTTGCCGGCATCCGGCGTCACTTGCATCAGCCCGTAGGCCTGTGCCGACGAAACATCGTTGGGATTGAAGGCGCTTTCCTGCCGCGCGATGGCGTAAATGACGCTTCTTTCGACTTCCGGTCCGATCGCCCTGAACGGCGGGACGCCGCTGACCGGATAGGCAAAGAAGTCGAACGGCAGCCCGCGATTGAGGGCGGCCTTGCCGACCAGCAGCATGGCGCGCGCATCGCTGTGACGGGAAGCGAGTTCGCCAAGGCCTGTGAGCGCGTCGGGATCGCCGTTTTCGCCCATGTCGGCAAAGATCGGGACCGCGATCTCGCCCTCGTCAAGGGCGTAGAGCAGCTCGACGGCGCGCACGATCTCCAGCCGCTCGACACCGCGGCCCCGCGCTGCGGCGGCGTCGTTCAGTTCGATATGGGTCAGTCCGAGCTTCGCCCGCGCCAGCTGGCCGTAATAGCTGGTCGACTGCGCCGCGGCCGCCGTATAGGCGGCGCGCGCTGCCTCGCTCCGGCCTGCCGCTTCCGCCGCGCGACCTTGCCAGTAACCGGCCCGCGCCAGCGTGGTCGGATTGACGCTGCCCACCCCGATCCGCGCGAAGTGCTGTGCCGCCGTGGCCGGGTCGTTCAGGAAGCGCAGCGCGATCCACCCCGCCGTGAATTCCTGCTCGGTCCTGTAGATGTCGCGCGTCGGAAGCGCCGCATCGCGGGCGATCAGGTAGGCGCTGCGGTGCTCGCCGGCGTCAATCATCTTGCGCGCCAGCAATCGCCGCTCGATCCACCACTCGTCGAGATTATGCAGACGGGCGGGGTCTCGCGGCGCCGCGAGCATCAGTTGCGCTGCTTCCGCGAATTTCTCCTCGCGGCGGAGCAACTGGATCTTGCTGAAGATGTAGCCGGGATCGCTGTGCAGTTCGTGGGGAACCTCTTCCAGCAGCGCGCGCGTGTTGGATGCCTTTTTGTAGTCCGCGATGCGCGCCTTGGCGAGCGCGACATGGCCGGCGCCGAGCCGCTTCGCCGCGCGCAGCGCCGCCTCGTGCTCGCTGCCGTAGAGCAGCGTATCCATCCGCGCCTTCTGATCGCCCGGCGTCAGCAGCGCGCCGAACAGATCGAGCGCAATGCTCTCGGTATCCTCTGACATCGGATCGATGCGCCAGGCCTCGCGCACGAGACGTTCGGCATTGGCGCGGTCGCCGCGCGCGAGCAGGGCGCGCGCCAGCGAAAACCGGCCCTTGGCCGACACCGGCGATTCGTTTTCGAACCACGACCACACGACGGAATCATCGCGATGATCGTCCCATAGCGCCGCCTCGAGACGTCGGCGCAGGAAGGTCTGCGACGGCCAGCTCGGGTTGGCCGAGAGGAACGCGCGGTAGCGCTCCACGGTCGCGCCGTTGTCGTCGCTGCGAAGGATGATCCATTCCGCAAGCTTTCTGGCGACCGGATCCGTGATCGCGGCGGCCGTCTGGGTCGCATCGTCGGGCTTGTGCTTGCGAATCAGCTCGATGACGTTTTCGAGCGTGTCCATGTCGGCCTTCGAGGTCGACGCTGTCGTGGCGACGGCGGCCGGCAGTGTCGGCCTGCGCGCTGGCGCGGCCGTGTGCTGGCGTGCCGCCGGTGCAAGGGGAGGGGTCGTCGCGGGAGCCGCGGCCATTGCACCAGATTTCGCGGTTTCCTTCTGGTTTTCGCTGGCGCCGGCGCCCACCGACTTGGGAACGGCAGCGTTGTGCGCGATCGGCCGCGGCTTCGGCAGGGGGATTTTGGCTTTCGCCCAGGCGTCTGCGGCGAGCCCGGACAATCCTACCGCCAGCGCCACCGCCACGACCATTATCAGGGTCGTCGACGACGCCGTCGATCGCAATCGGGCTATTCGGGTCAAAGGGAGCACGGCGGTCTTTCGCAAGCCGAATCAAATCAACGCGTGAGAATATGAGATATTAGCACTGCACCGGGATGGCCGGCCTTTTGCGCCGCCACCGCGGCGAAATGACGGCCAGGGAAGAGTGCGGCCAAATCGGCCAAGTTCACACACATTAGCGAGACGCACGGCGTGACAACAAGCTACAGCCTTCGTTCCGATTCAACCGGAACGAGGCTGTGGTGCCGCAGATTTGAGGTTCCCGAGCCACCGGCGGCCGGCGCGGCCATGGCATCGCGGGAGGGCATGACACCTGCTCTTTGACTTGGCCTTTCGCTGCCCCTTCAGACCCGATATGAATTGACTTTGCAGCGAAAACGGCAAAAACGACCACCCGCGCGTCCGGAGGAGTTCCATGGCAGCCAAGACGAATTTTCGGGGTTCTTTCACCGCCTTGGTCACGCCGTTCAAGAACGGCTCGCTGGATGAGGCGGCCTTTCGTGCGCTGGTCTCCTGGCAGATCGCCGAGGGCACCCATGGCCTGGTCCCGGTCGGCACCACAGGCGAAAGTCCGACGCTCAGCCACGACGAGCACAAGCGCGTCGTGGAGTGGTGCATCGACGAGGCGAAAGGACGCGTTCCCGTGGTCGCCGGCGCCGGCTCGAACTCGACGAAGGAGGCGATCGAACTCGCCGAACATGCCGAGAAGGCGGGCGCCGGCGCGGTGCTGGTGGTGACGCCCTATTACAACAAGCCGACCCAGGAGGGGCTCTACCAGCATTTCAAGGCGATCAACGATGCGATCGGCATTCCGATCATCATCTACAACATTCCGCCGCGTTCGGTGATCGACATGTCGGTCGACACCATGAAGCGCCTGTTCGAATTGAAGAACATCGCGGGCGTCAAGGATGCGACCGCGAGCATGGTGCGGGTCTCGCAGCAGCGCGCCGCGATGGGCGAGGATTTCAACCAGCTCTCCGGCGAGGACGCAACCGTGCTCGGCTACATGGCGCATGGCGGCCACGGCTGCATCTCCGTGACCTCCAATGTCGCGCCGAGGCTATGCTCCGAATTCCATCTCGCCTGGCAGAAGGGCGATGTCGCCACCGCGCTGAAGCTGCACGACAAGCTGATGCCGCTGCACACCAATCTGTTCATCGAGTCTAATCCGGCGCCCGTGAAATACGCGCTTGCGCTGCTCGGCAAGATCGAGGAGAGGCTGCGGCTGCCGATGGTGCCGGTGACCGAACCCACGCGCATCGCCGTGCGCAGCGCCATGGTGCATGCCGGCCTGATCAATTAGATCCGCGAAGACGGATCACGCCACGCAAGACCTCGGTCCTGCGTAGGGGGGAAGCGATGCTCAAGGAATTCCGCGAATTCGCCATGAAGGGCAATGTCGTCGACCTCGCGGTCGGCGTCATCATCGGCGTCGCCTTCGGCGCCATCGTCAACTCGCTGGTCGGCGACATCATCATGCCGATCATCGGCGCGATCACCGGCGGGCTCGACTTCTCCAACTACTTCGTCGCGCTGTCGAAGACCGTGACCGCGGGCAACCTGGCGGATGCGAAGAAACAGGGCGCGGTGCTGGCCTGGGGCAATTTCCTCACCCTGACCCTTAATTTTCTCATCATCGCCTTTGTTCTCTTCATCGTGATTCGCCTGATGAATACGATGAAGCGCAATGAACCGGCTGCTCCCGCCGCGGCGCCGAAGCCGACGCGTCAGGAGGAGCTTTTGACGGAAATCCGGGATTTGCTGAAATCAAAGGCATGATGTGGCCGAAAAGAACGAGCGTCCGATCAAGGTCGTCGCGGAAAATCGCAAGGCCCGTTTCAACTATGCGATCGAGGACACGGTCGAGGCCGGCATTGCGCTGACCGGAACCGAGGTCAAGTCGATCCGCAACGGCAAGACCACGATCGCGGAATCCTATGCGGATTCCAAGAACGGCGAAATCTGGCTGATCAACGCCAACATTCCAGAATATCTGCAGGCCAACCGCTTCAACCACGAGCCGAAACGGCCGCGCAAGCTCTTGCTGCATCGAAAGCAGATCAACAAATTGATGGGTGCGGTGGATCGGGAGGGCATGACCCTGATCCCGCTGAAGCTCTATTTCAACGAGCGCGGCCGCGCCAAGCTGCTGCTGGCGGTCGCGAAGGGCAAGAAGCTGCACGACAAGCGCGAGACCGAGAAGAAGCGGGATTGGGGCAGGGAGAAGGGCCGCCTGATGCGGGCGCGGGGATAATGCTGACATCTCCCTAACCGTCATTGCGAGGAGCCCTTGCGACGAAGCAATCCAGCTTTCGGGATTGCAGGAAAATGGATCGCTTCGTCGCAAGGGCTCCTCGCGATGACGACTCATGAGGAAGGCAAGATGAATCAGAGAAACCTGCTCGAAGTCGATTGGAGTAAAATCCCGGCGCCGGCCGACGACGGCGCGGCGGCGCATCTTGCTGATATGACGATCCCGCGCGTCGGCCTGGTCGCGACCGACGATAGGCTGGTCACGCTTGCGGCGCTGCCGGGGCGCACCATCGTGTTCGCCTACCCGCGAACTGGCGAGCCCGGCAAGATCGCGCTGGTCGACGATTGGGACATGATCCCGGGCGCGCGCGGCTGTACGCCGCAAACCTGCGCGTTCCGCGACCTGTTCGCCGAGCTCAAGGCCGCGGGCGCAGCGCAGGTGTTCGGCCTGTCGACGCAGAGCAATGCCTACCAGACCGAGATGGCCTCGCGGCTGCATCTGCCGTTTCCGGTTCTCTCCGATGAGAAGCTCGAGATGACGCGCGCGCTCGCGCTGCCGACCATGGACGTGGCGGGACTGACGCTGATCAAGCGCCTTGCGCTCGTGATCGACGACGCCCGCATCACGCACGTCTTCTATCCGGTGTTTCCGCCCGACCGCAACGCCGGCGACGTGCTGGCGTGGCTGAAGGTGAATCCGGTTTGATTCAGGACACCGTATCGTGCCCCGGACGCAGCGCAACGCGTCGCTCTTGCGACGTGGTGCACTGCAGATCCGGGGCCCATTTGCTTTTTGTTCGCCTCGTGGATCCCGGCTCTGCGGAGCAGCGTACTGGACGATGCTTCGCATCGCCAGGAGAACGCTGTACCGCGTCCGGGACACGCTCAACCCTAGTCCAAATCCGCCTTCACTTTCGCGAACACCTGGCGGAACATCTCGGTCGTCAGCACGCCGGTGTTGGTGTTGTAGCGCGAGCAATGGTAGCTGTCGTAGAGTTTCAGATGGCCTGCCTGATGCATGGCGCCGTGGGCGAACGGCGCGGCTGCGGCGCGCAAGGTCAGTGTCTTCACCACCGTATCATGGGCCACCCGGCCGAGCGCGACGATGGCGCGCAGCCGCGGCATCGCCGCGATCGTGGCGGACAGGAAGGGACGGCAGTTGCCGATCTCCAGAGGTAACGGCTTGTTCTGCGGCGGCACGCAGCGTACGGCGTTGCTGATCCGGCAATCGGTCAAGCTCAGGCCGTCGTCGGGGCGCGCCTGATAGTTGCCCGTCGCCAAGCCGTATTCGAGCAGCGTCGCGTACAGCAGGTCGCCGGCAAAATCGCCGGTAAACGGCCGCCCGGTGCGATTGGCGCCTTGCAAGCCCGGCGCGAGGCCAACGATCAACAGCCGCGCGTTGGCGTCGCCGAACGACGGCACCGGCGCGTTGAACCAGGTGGGTTGGCGCGTCCGCGTGGCTTTTCGAAAATCCGCAAGCCGCGGACAGAGCTGGCAATCGCGATCGGGCTCGGCGTGCCGAACCGCCGTGTCCCCTCGCACGTCTTCAATCTTCGAAATCTTCCTCGGTGCTCCTTGGTGCCATCGTGGTCGCGCGCTGCAGGAACTGCGGCGAGTGATGACGCGGCTCGCGCGGCGCGGGACGTTCCGACGGATCGCGCCCGAGTTTGGACTGCAATTCCATCAGATCGGTGAACACGTCGGCCTGCCGGCGCAGCTCGTCGGCGATCATCGGGGGCTGGCTCGAAATCGTCGATATCACGGTGACGCGGACGCCGCGGCGCTGCATCGCTTCGACCAGCGAGCGGAAATCGCCGTCACCGGAGAACAGCACCATCTGATCGATATGCTCGGCAAGCTCCATGGCGTCGACCGCAAGCTCGATGTCCATGTTGCCCTTCACCTTGCGGCGGCCGCTGGCGTCGATGAACTCCTTGGTCGCCTTGGTGACGACGGTGTAGCCGTTGTAATCGAGCCAGTCGATCAGCGGCCTGATCGACGAATACTCCTGATCCTCGATGATCGCCGTGTAGTAGAAGGCGCGCAGCAGGGTCCCGCGGGTCTGGAATTCCTTGAGCAGTCGCTTGTAATCGATATCGAAACCGAGCGTCTTGGCCGTTGCATATAGATTGGCGCCATCGATGAAGAGCGCAATTTTGTGGGAAGGTGATGACATTCAACTCTCGCGTTGTTGCTTGGTAATCGTTATTTTTTGGCGCGGTGGCAGCGGACAGCGCATTTTCGAACCACTGCCAGGATCCCCGCGGATGGCCTGACTACCGCAAAAACGCGGGGAAAGGGCTCCGGACAATTAAGATAGACTCGTGACGGCCGCATTGAAGCGTTTTCTTGTCGAAAACCGTATTTTTCCGTTGCAGACGCTCCGCCGACAGTCGCGCGCGCTCCGTTCGGCGGCTCCGGAAGAGAGACGGTTGCAAAGGCCGGACCACAGATTGGCCCTTGCGAAAGGCCGCCAAGCCCTATAACTAGCCATCATAATCAACCATTTCCAGTCCAGATAGCGGAGCGACAGTCGAATGGCGCGCGTCACCGTAGAAGATTGCATCGACAAGGTCGACAACAGGTTCGATCTCGTTCTCCTTGCGGCACACCGTGCGCGCATGATTTCGTCGGGTTCGCAACTCACGGTTGACCGGGACAACGACAAGAACCCGGTTGTATCGCTTCGCGAGATCGCAGACTCGACCATTTCGCCGGAGGATTTGCGCGAGGAGCTTGTGCATTCGTTGCAGAAATTCGTTGAAGTTGATGAACCAGAACCCGATACCGTGCCGTTGATCGGCTCCGCCGGCGCCAGCGTCGATGCCGACGATACCGAGGTCTGAGGAGCAGCCCGAAGAGGACGAGTGAGCCCCTCTTCAGCGCATCGGCACCCGTTTGCCAGAGGCCCGGACCGTGTTCCGGGCCTTTTGCATTTTTCCACGTTTTCATGGTTACCATGCACACCGCGCCGGCCGGCGAGTCCAACGGCATTCTGTCTCCAATTTGAATGGAGAGCCGCCAGATTGGCGCTAGACTGTGCAAGGCGAGCGGGCCCGGATTTTCCGGTCCATGAAGACAAAGGCAGCGATCTGATGGCGTATTGGCGCCAAAGCCCACCCCAGATGCAGGCTGCGACCGAGGCGGTCGCGGTGGCGCCGTCGTCGACCCCGGCAAAACCGGCCAAGTCACCGCGCTCGCGCATGATGCGGCAATACGATCTGGTTGAGCGCGTCAGGTCCTACAACCCCCAAACCAACGAGGATCTGCTCAATCGCGCCTATGTCTATGCCATGAAGGCGCATGGCTCGCAGACCCGCGCCTCCGGCGACCCCTATTTCTCGCACCCGCTCGAAGTGGCGGCGATCCTGACCGACCTCAAGGTCGATGACGCCACCATCGTGGCCGCGCTGCTGCACGACACGATCGAGGACACCGAGGCGACCCGGGCGGAAATCGACCAGGTTTTCGGTTCCGAGATCGGCGCCCTGGTCGACGGGCTCACCAAGCTGAAGCGCCTCGAACTGGTGTCGCGCGAGGCCAAGCAGGCCGAGAACCTGCGCAAGCTCCTGCTCGCGATCGCCGACGACGTCCGCGTGCTCCTGGTCAAGCTGGCCGACCGCCTGCACAACATGCGTACCCTGGAATTCGTGCCGCCGGCGTCGCGCCAGCGCATTGCCGAGGAGACGCTCGACATCCATGCGCCGCTCGCGGGGCGCATGGGCATGCAGGAAATGCGCGAGGAGCTCGAGGATCTCGCGTTCCGCACCCTCAATCCGCAGGCCTATGCCGTGGTCATGCAGCGGCTGGATTCGCTCGAGGAACGCAACCGCAACCTGATCGGCGAGATCGAAAGCCAGCTCGCCAAGAACTTTCGCAAGAACGGGCTGACTGCGCGCGTCAACGGCCGGCGCAAGAAGCCGTTTTCGATCTGGAACAAGATGGAGCGCAAGTCGGTCGGCTTCGAGCAATTGTCCGACATTTTCGGATTCCGCGTCGTCATGGGCGATCTGGAATCCTGCTATCACGCGCTCGGCATCGTGCACACCACCTGGCCGGTGGTTCCGGGCCGTTTCAAGGACTACATCTCGACACCGAAACAGAACGATTACCGCTCGATCCACACCACCGTGATCGGGCCCGGCAAGCAGCGCGTCGAGTTGCAGATCCGCACCGAGGAGATGGACAAGATCGCCGAGCTCGGCATCGCCGCGCACGCCTTCTACAAGGATGGAATTGGATCGCCCACCGAGGTCCTGAAGCGCGAATCCAACGCTTTCTCATGGTTGCGCCACACCATCGGAATCCTCTCGGAGAGCTCCAATCCGGAGGAATTCCTCGAGCACACCAAGCTCGAACTGTTCCACGACCAGGTGTTCTGCTTTACCCCGAAGGGCAAGCTGATCGCGCTGCCGCGCCACGCCAATGTGATCGATTTTGCCTATGCCGTGCACACCGACGTCGGCAACGGCGCCGTGGGTTGCAAGATCAACGGCAAGTTTGCGCCGTTGTCGTCGGAATTGCAGAATGGCGACGAGGTGGAAGTCTTGACCTCCGAGGCGCAAGGCGCGCCGCCCGCGGTCTGGGAGCAGCTTGCGGTGACCGGAAAGGCGCGGGCGGCGATCCGCCGCGCGACCCGCACGGCCGTGCGCGACCAATATGCCGGCCTCGGCCGCCGCATCGTCGAACGTCTGTTCGAGCGGGCCAAGCTCGACTACGCCGACGACAAGCTCAAGGGTGCGCTGCCACGGCTGGCGCGCGCCTCGATCGAGGATGTCATGGCCGCCGTCGGGCGCAGCGAGATGAAGGCCTCCGACGTCGCGCGCGCGATGTATCCCGACTACAAGGAGGAACGGGTCGCCCGCTACGGCGCCAAGAAGAGCAGCCTTGCGGTCAAGCTGAAACTGAAATCTCCACCGGATCCGTCGCGCAATCCGTCGGCGATACCGGTGCGCGGCATCAATTCCGATTTGCCGGTCAAGTTCGCACCCAATGGCGGCGCGGTGCCGGGCGACCGCATCGTCGGGATCGTGACGCCGGGCGAGGGGATCACGATCTATCCGATCCAGTCGCCGGCGCTGAAGGATTTCGAGGAGGAGCCGGAGCGCTGGCTCGACGTGCGCTGGGATGTCGATGAGAGCACGCCGCAGCGCTTCCCGGCACGGATCATGATTGGCAATGTCAACGAGCCCGGCAGCCTCGCCCAGGTCGCAACCGTGATCGCCGAGCACGACGGCAATATCGACAATATCAGCATGTCCAGACGTTCACCTGATTTCACCGAGCTCACCATCGATCTCGAGGTCTACGACCTGAAGCACCTGAGCGCGATCATCGCGCAGCTGCGCGCCAAGGCCGTGGTGGCGCGGGTCGAACGTGTTAATGGGTAGGCATTCGTCATTGCCGGGCTTGACCCGGCAATCCATCCTTTTCATGAAGATGGATGCGCGGGTCGAGCCCACGCATGACGATTGAACAAATTCGATCGGATCCTTCGCGAGTTCCTGATGTCCAAAACTCTCCCGCTGCGTCTCGGAGTCAATGTCGACCACGTCGCTACGCTACGTAACGCGCGGGGAGGGCGGAGGCCCGATCCGGTCCGCGCGGCGCTGCTCGCAATCGAGGCCGGCGCCGACGGCATCACCGCGCATCTGCGGGAGGATCGCCGGCATATCCGCGACGAGGACATGCGCCGGCTCAAGGCCGAAATCTCCAAACCGCTGAATTTCGAAATGGCCGCGACCGCCGACATGCTGCGCATATCGCTCGCGACAAAACCCCATGCGGTTTGCCTGGTGCCGGAGCGGCGCGAGGAATTGACCACCGAGGGCGGCCTCGACGTGGTCGGCCAGCACAACGCGCTCGCCCCCTTCATCGCCAAATTGAACGACGCCGGCATCCGGGTGTCGCTGTTCATCGCCGCCGAGCCGCGCCAGATCGAAATGGCCGCCAAGCTGCGCGCGCCCGTGATCGAGATCCATACCGGCGCCTGGTGCGACGCCGTGGTCGATGGGCACAAGGCGAAGGCGCACACCGAATGGCAGCGGATCGTGACGGGCGCAGCCCTTGCCCGTTCGGCCGGCCTCGAAGTCCATGCCGGCCACGGCCTCGACTACGAGACCGCGGAAAAGATCGCAGGCCTGACCGAGATCGCCGAACTCAACATCGGCTACTTCATGATCGGTGAGGCGATCTTCGTGGGGCTGGCCGAGACCGTTCGAACCATGCGCGCCGCGATGGATCGGGGGCGGAGCACGGTATGATCATCGGTATCGGCTCGGACCTGATCGATATCCGCCGCGTCGCCAAGGTGATCGAGCGGCATGGCGAGCGCTTTCTCGACCGGATCTTCACCGAGGCCGAGCGCGCCAGGGCCGGACGGCGGGCCAAGAACGAGAACATGGTCGTTGCAACCTACGCCAAGCGATTCGCCGCCAAGGAGGCCTGTTCGAAGGCGCTGGGCACCGGAATCCGGCGCGGCGTGTGGTGGCGGGATATGGGGGTGGTGAACCTGCCGGGAGGACGGCCGACAATGCAACTTACGGGGGGCGCGCTGGCAAGGCTTCAGGCGCTGACGCCGGAGGGTTTTGAGGCCCGGATCGACCTTTCCATCACCGATGACTGGCCGCTCGCGCAGGCCTTCGTCATCATTTCGGCGGTTGCCAAGCGGGCGCCCTGACCAGGTTCCCGCGGCCCGGCGGTCTCGGCGACGCTAAAAACTAAAATATTATATCTATCAGATGCTTGTAAAGTTTTGATGCAGCGGTTTGTTGCGCGGCCGCTGACAAACGTCTAAAACCCGCGAACCTTGCTTCGGCGCGTGTGGGGACAGAAATTCTCGTCACAGTCGTTGCAAGTCCGCCAAGCGAATCTTCATGCCAAAAGCAGACTGGAATCATGGGGTTCTGGTGTCCTTTGGAATCTGAGGCCCGCTTCGTGGGACGCGCAAGCCACAATAAAGAGAACTTCTGGACCACCATACAGGAGCCTGATTCGGAAGAGCGGAACCCGGTTTTCCGAATCACGCTCAGACAAAAAGATGAGATCATGAGCCGATTCAAACTCATCGGATCGTGGTCTAATCGAGAGGATCTGACATTCGCCATCCCGCTCGCCCGCGGATCGCGACAACGGCGAATGTCAAATCCGAACTTCACTAGAAGCCTATGTTTGCCTGTGTTCTAAGATTCTGACGTTCGCCAAGACGCCTTTCGAAACGCGATGCGAATGTTGGGACTGGAGCACTGGCGCGCGAGGCAATCGCGACGGGGAATTGGGAAAGCGATGAGCGTGACATCCGGGACAAAATCTGAAAGCAGCTTGGGCGAGACCGTTCGTGTCGTCATCCATGCTCTGCTGATCGCGCTCGTGATCCGCACCTTCCTGTTCCAACCCTTCAACATTCCCTCCGGCTCCATGAAGGCGACGCTGCTGGTCGGGGATTACCTGTTCGTCTCGAAATATTCCTATGGCTACAGCCACTACTCCATCCCGCTGTCGCCGCCGATATTCTCCGGCCGGCTGTTCGGCTCCGAGCCCTCGCGCGGCGACATCGTCGTGTTCCGGCTGCCGAAGGACGACACCACCGACTACATCAAGCGGGTCATCGGGCTGCCGGGCGACCGCATCCAGATGAAGGAAGGGCTGCTCTACATCAACGAGGTGCCGGTGGAACGCAAACGCCTCGACGACTTCATCGGCGAAGACCCTTGCGGGTCGGACGCGACCGCGCGGGTGAAGCGCTGGCGCGAGACGCTGCCGAACGGGGTGAGCTACGAGTCGTTGGACTGCGTCGATAATGGCTTCTACGACAACACCAACGTCTATACCGTGCCGCCCGGACACTTCTTCATGATGGGCGACAACCGGGACAATTCGACCGACAGCCGCGTGTTGTCGGCGGTCGGTTACGTGCCGCTCGAGAACATCGTCGGCCGGGCCCAGATGGTCTTCTTCTCCGTTGCCGAGGGGGAACACGCCTGGATGTTCTGGCGTTGGCCTGTTGCGGTGCGTTGGAATCGCCTGTTCAAAATCGTGCGATGAACGACGACACACCTGACATCCGAACCGCGGAACTATCAGGCTCTCCGAGCCCGAAGCCGGATCCCCAAAATGGACCGGCACGGAAGAAGCGCGCCAAGCGCAGTTCCAAGAAGGCGGCGACCGCGGCGAATGCTGCGGTCGAGGCGCGCATCGGGCACCGATTTGCCGATCCCGACCTGCTGGCGACCGCGTTCACCCATGTGTCAGCGCTGAAATCCGCACGCAAGCGCGGCGACAGCTATCAGCGGCTCGAATTCCTCGGCGACCATGTTCTCGGCCTGATCGTGTCCGACATGCTCTACCGGGCCTTTCCGGGCGCCGACGAAGGCGAGCTGTCGAAGCGGCTGGCCGATCTCGTGCGCAAGGAGAGCTGCGCCGACGTTGCCAAATCGCTCGAACTGGTCGACGACATCAAGCTCGGCGCGGTCGGCGCGGGAGCCGGCGCGCGGCTGCGCAAATCCGTGCTCGGCGACGTCTGCGAAGCCGTGATCGGCGCGATTTTTCTCGATGGCGGCTATGACGCCGCGGGCGCCTTTGTCGAGCGCAACTGGACCGAGCGGATGCACAAGCCGCGCCGGCCGCTGCGCGACCCGAAGACGGTGCTGCAGGAATGGGCGCAAGGCAAGGGGCTGCCGACGCCGGTCTATCGCGAGGTCGAGCGGACCGGGCCGCATCACGATCCGCAGTTTCGTGTCGCCGTCGATCTGCCGGGACTGGCGCCGGCGGAAGGCGTCGGCGGCAGCAAGCGGGCCGCCGAGAAGGTCGCGGCGTCCGTCATGATCGCGCGTGAAGGCGTCGGCGGCGGCAGCAATGACGGTTGATCCCAAGGCGGATCTGGCGGCCGATGCCGCGCAGGCCCCGACCCGTTGCGGCTTCGTGGCGCTGATCGGCGCCCCCAATGTCGGCAAGTCGACGCTCGTCAATGCGCTGGTCGGCGCCAAGGTCACCATCGTCTCGCGCAAGGTGCAGACCACGCGCGCGCTGATCCGCGGCATCGTGATCGAAAACAACGCACAGATCATTCTGGTCGATACGCCCGGCATCTTCCAGCCGAAGCGGCGGCTCGACCGCGCCATGGTCTCCACCGCCTGGAGCGGCGCGCATGATGCCGACCTTGTCTGCGTGCTGCTGGACGCGAAGGCCGGCATCGATACGGATGCCGAGGCCATCCTGAGCAGGCTGGCCGACGTGGATCACGAGAAGATCCTGGTGTTGAACAAGATCGATCTGGTCGCCCGCGAAAAGCTGCTGGCGCTGACCAAAGCCGCCAACGACCGGCTGGCTTTTGCCAAGACCTTCATGATCTCGGCGCTGTCGGGCGATGGCGTCGCCGACTTGCGCGCGGCGCTGGCGGAAATGGTGCCGGCGGGGCCGTTTCACTATCCCGAGGACCAGATGTCGGACGCGCCGATGCGGCAGCTGGCGGCTGAAATCACGCGGGAGAAGATCTATCAACAGCTGCATCAGGAACTGCCCTATCAATCGACGGTCGAGACCGATAGCTGGACCGAGCGAAACGACAAGTCGATCCGGATCGAGCAGACGATCTTTGTCGAGCGCGAAAGCCAGCGCAAGATCGTGCTTGGCAAGGCTGGCGCCACGATCAAGTCGATCGGGGCGGAGGCCCGCAGCGAGATCGCCGAGATTGTCGGCGTTCCCGTGCATCTTTTTTTGTTCGTCAAAGTGCGCGAAAACTGGGGCGACGATCCCGACCGCTATCGTGAAATGGGACTAGAGTTCCCGAAGGAGTGATCGGAGCGCGGATGAAACTGCCCAGAAACGTCCTGCTGTTCGAGGTGCTGCTGTATCTGTCGCTGATGCTGGATGCGCTCTCGGTGGCCTTCCAGGACCGCACGCCGGGCGCCGACATGACGTCCTCGATGATCGCGGTCGCGACCGCCATGGCCGGCGGCCTGATTCTGCTGTTGTTCTACTTCGTCTGGCTCGCTGCGCGGCGGCGCAAGAACTGGCCGCGCTGGGTGCTGGCCGCGGCGCTGTTGTTCTCCATCGCCTCGCTCTGGCAGGTGATCGGCGAAAACGGCCTCGAACTCGACAGCGGCATCGAAATCGTGTCCTGCGTGCTCACGGCGGCGGGGCTCTATTTCTCCTTCTCCGGCGATGCGCAGGGCTGGTTCAACGCGTGACGCTTTCTCACGCCGTCATTCCGGGGCGCGAGCAAGGCGAGCGAGTCCGGAACCCATAACCGCCACCGGGAGTATGGATTCCGGGCCTGCGCCAAGCGGCGCATCCCGGAATGACGACGTTGAGATAGCTGCGCCCTGCAACGGAATCCTGTAAACTCTCGACCATGGAATGGACCGACGAGGCAATCGTCCTGGGGGTGCGCCGGCACGGCGAATCCTCGGCGATTGTCGAACTCCTGACCCGCGACCACGGCCGGCATCTCGGCCTGGTCCGCGGCGGGGCGTCCTCGCGCATGCGCCCCCTTCTGCAGCCCGGCAACGGGATACGCGCGGTGTGGCGGGCGCGGCTGGATGAGCATCTCGGCACCTACGCGGTCGAGGGAATGCGGCTGCGCGCCGCAAACCTGCTTTCATCCTCGCACGCGGTCTATGGCGTCACCCATCTGGCGGCGCTGGCGCGCCTCTTGCCGGAGCGCGATCCGCATCACGACATCTACGACATGCTGCACCATACGCTGGACGATTTTGACGATGCCGGCGTAGCGGCCGTGCACCTCGTCCGGTTCGAGCTCGCGATGCTCGCCGAACTCGGTTTCGGGCTCGATCTGGACAATTGCGCCGCGACCGGGGAGACGTCCGATCTGATCTATGTCTCGCCGAAGTCCGGCGGGGCGGTGTCGCGGGTGGCCGGCGAGCCCTGGCGCGACCGGCTGTTCCGGCTGCCGGCGTTCTTGCGTTCGGGCGAGAGCGGCTCGAACGGCTGGTCGGATCAGGATCTGCAGGATGGCTTTCGGCTGACCGGCTGGTTCCTCCTGCGCCATGTGCTGGAGCCGCGCGGGCAGGGCCATTCCGACGCCCGCGACGGCTTCATCAACGCGGTGACCAGGCAGCGCACCCGGGCGTGATCCCGCCCTCGCTCCCCCTTTCGAACATCGATGTTTGCCAGCGACGGCACGAGGGCCGGCGCAAGCGTCTGTCATACGGGCCATCAGTCGCGCGGGTATTGCGGTGGGTTCAGGTTGCACCTTTGTGTTGAATTTGCCGGAGGATGCCGACTAGGATAGCGCGCTTGAGGGGAGGAACAATTTGTCGATCTCGGATGGCAGCGCAAAGCCGGTCCTGGTGTTGCTTGGCGACACAACGTACGTGCCCCATCATGCTGGGGCGCTATCGGCACTGAACCATGCCGGGATAGAAGTTGACTGGGTGTGCGGCAGTTCGGGCGGCGCTATCTCGGCGGCGATCATCGCGGGAAACCCTCCGGACAAGCGCGAGGACCGTCTTCGGGAATTCTGGGCGTTGTACCAGCGCGAGCCGTGGGTATGGTCGAGCACCGAACTCCGGCCGCCCTGGCATTCCATGGAGTGGCTCGACCTGTGGTGGGGCAGCTCGCGCTCGACAGAAATCGATTTCGCCACCGCGCGCAGAACTCTGGAGCGAATGGTCGACTTCGATCTGCTCAATTCCAGACGAACACGGATGACCACATTGGCGACCAATGTGGGGCGGGGGACACGTACGATATTCGACAGCTTCCAGCTGATGATCGGACCTGCTCATGTCCTGGCAAGCGGCCTCGGGGCGCCGAACAAGCTCGCGGTCGAAATCGACGGTCAGCGCTACTGGAACGATGATTGGCTTTCGATAACCCCGCTTCAATTCATTCTGGAAGAGGATGAGGTCGGCCCGCGTCTGGCATTTGTCGTCGATCCCTGGGCGCGCAAACGGCGTTTTTCCACCGAGCGCGACTGGCAACATGCGAGGGCGCGTGAAATAGCCAACGTCACACGCATCTCGTACGATATCCGGGGCATCGGCAACAACGTTGCGCTTGGGCGAATCGTCGGAGAGAAGCAGCCGCGACCGCTTTCGGCTGCCGCGGCCGTTTTTGAGCCGGGCCGGGTTGATATCGTCCACGCGCGTTCGGAGGCGGAAGAACCGCTCGGGGAAAATCATCCGGAGCCATGGCAAAACTGGCATCGCGACGCTGGAGCCGCTTACAAGGCGATCACATTTGCGATCAACGCCACGCCCTGGAAACAAAGCCTGGGAGATGCGCCCGTCGCGGTTCATACCGTCTCTGGAGGCGAGGTCTCGACGGAGGTCTTCCCCGGCAGGACGGAAGGCCTGGGCCGGATCGTCCCGCGGTCTGACCATATTCGCGATTTCATAGAGACGCGCGGTCCGGCGCTCGAAACCTTCAACCTGGGGCTTTCACCGTCGGACGTGACGCAGTTCGAGCCGGCGCCACCGCTGGCGCAGAAGCCAGGTTTGATCTTCAAGCTCGAAGGTGAACAAGCGCGGGGCGACGAGGTGGTGTGGGGAGCTCCGCTCGACCTTGTGGTCGATTATGGGACCGCGATTGAGGGCGCGCTGGCTGCGGTTACGAGCGAGCTGTTGGTTTCGACGGTTTCGGGGCCGTCGGCGGAGCTTGGGATGATGGTGACGCCGAGAGGCTTTACCCTGATCGACAGCAAGCCCGTTCAGCGACTGAAATTCGAGAACGGCCGGCCGGCAGGTGAACTCCCGCGCTTCAAGCTCCGGGCGCCGCAGCCGGAGGACGTCGCGGCCATCACCGACGGATCTTGTGGCGTGTGGGTCATTGTTACAAAGGCACGGGCTCCCCTCCACACTTTCTTCCTCGAAATGCATCTGGTCGAGACCTTGGGGTCGCAGCCACGGCCACCCTTACTGATCGATCTCGACCTCGATACGATTGCCTCGAGCGAACCCGAAGAACGGATCGCCAATATCAGCATTACCAGTGAAGGCGACTCCTGGCGGATCCATTGGGATATCGATGGCGTCCAGAGCATGCCGCGCCTCGCGTCTGCCGTGACGCCCGCAAGATTGAAGGCCGCCTACGATAACTTCATCGTCTCTGATCTGACCGAGGTTGCCAACAGCGCCTTGTGGAGGAATGCGGACGAACAAATGCAACTGCCGCAGGACGAACCGTTGCTTGAAGCGGCGCGGCAGGCGATGCTCACCACGGCCGGGGCAGGGTACAAGCTCTACAAGCTGTTTGCCGAAGACCCGGTCTTCCGCGAGGCGCTTGACCTGATCGAGCGGCTGCCCGACGGATCAAAGATAACGATCATTACCGACGACGTCGTTTTTCCCTGGGAGCTGTTCTATCCGCTGAGTTTCACCGACGGTTATCCCGCGGAGAACTACCAGCCGGAGAAGTTTTGGGGAAACCGCTTCGTCATCGAGTCGCTGCTGATCGTCACCTCGAGTGCCGAGAAGCTTCCGCCGAGCCGCCAGCAGACCGGCAAGTTGTACGTCAGCATGGGGCTGAACGAGAGCATCGATCAGGATCCGGCCTGGAAGGGCAGAGCACTGCTTCCGGTGCGGTTTCAGATGGACTACTTCGACAAGTCGCTGTCGAAATGCGGCGACTACGCGGTGGGATACAAGCAGGTCCTGTCGGCCGTGCGAAAGCAGCCCGCCGTCGCCAGCCTGATTTACTTCTTCTGCCACGGATCGGCGGATAAACTGGAATTCGAGACATCGACCGCGTTCACTCCCTACCACGTCGCCGGGCCGGAGTTTCCGCACTGGCCGGTCGTGTTCGTCAATGCTTGCGAGGCGGGCAACATCTCGCCGCTCTCGTTCTTCTCGTTTCGCAAGGAATTCAGGAAGCGCAAGTCCGCCGGCCTGATCGCGCCGTCTTTTTCGATCCCGACGCTTTTTGCGGCTGTCTTTGCCAAGACCTTTCTCGAACGATACGCCCGCCAGGAGACGGTCGGATCGATACTCTTCGATTTGCGCAGGAAACTGCTTGGCCGGAATAATCCGCTTGGCCTGTGGTACTCGCTGCAATGCCCGCTCGACGTCCGAGCTCCGAGGGTATGATGAACCAGAAGCCGCTCACCCTGATCGTCAGCGACCTGCACATGGGCGATGGCGGGACGGGAGATGATTTCGTCGACCACGACAACCAGTTCTCGAATTTTGTCGACGCACAGGCGAAGACCGAGCACGGCAAAAACGGAGGCATCGAACTCGTCATCAACGGCGATTTTCTTGAATTCGTTCAGGTCCGGCCCGAGGTCTACAAGCTCAATTCGCAGGACTATTGGTGCTCGGAGACCGAATCCCTGAGCAAGCTGGAGAGCATCATCCAGGGTCATCCGCAGGCCTTCAGGGCGCTGGCCGATTTTCAGAAATCGGGCAACGTCGTCACGATCTTTGCCGGTAATCACGACGTCGATCTTTACTGGGAGAAGGTGAGGGACCGTCTTAAGGAGATTGCAGGAAACCTCAACATCGAACTGGGCCGCGATACCTACACCCGATACGATGAAAGACTCCACATCAGCCACGGCCACCTGTTCCCCACGGTCGATACGGCCAATGGATTTGCGCACTGGAGCAATCCGGTGCTGCGGTTGCCGGACGACAATGAGCCGCCGCGGCTTGAGATGTGCGCGGGCACGCTATTCGTGGTCAGGCTGGTGAACCCCCTCGAAGCCAAGTATCCGTTCGCCGACAATCTGCACCCGGAGACCGAGCTTTTGCGGATCCTCTGGCGGGAGGATCGCTGGGGGCTTTTGACGGTGGGCTGGCTCGGCGGCAGATTCCTGCAGCAACATTTTGGTGCTGCGCTCTCCACCAAAGCTGTCAAATCGGATATCGGCGCCCAGATTCTCGACGCGATCCGATTGGACCCTTTCTTTCGCAAAAAGATCGCCGGATTATGCGATGAGCTGTTGGGCATGCCCGGCATGACCGCTGACGAGGTTTTGCAACGATACAAGTCCGCCGAAGACGTCGAACAGCTCCTGGCTGCGCTGCTGGCTGCGGATGGAACAATGGCCAAATGGATTGACGTGTTCGACCTGGCGAAGCCGGCGACCAGCGCGATCGGGGCGACGCGAGGCGAGACACTGAACATCATCGAGACCGGACGAATCGACGTGCGCGCCGCCTGTGCGACGATCGCGCGTGGCAAGTGGAAGGCGGGCGCCGAGATCGTCGTGCTCGGGCACACCCATATCCCCGAGCAGCTCGATGAAGACGGCCGCAAATATTACAACCCCGGCTCATGGACGCGATACGTCGACGATCCGTCGTCGCTGAAGCTTGACGACCTCGCCAACGAGCTGGCCTATCCCTATCGGTTGAATTACATCCGGGTCGAGGACGTTGGCGGGCGGCTTCAAAGCGACTTTATCTGCATCGAGAAGCAACCGTAGGGCGGTTCCCGGAGCCGATTTGGAGGGACAAGGCGCATTCGTCGGCATATGCGCCCCTTGCCCGATTCGTTGGGACCATTTATCCCCGTCCCCATGGGAAAGACACTGATTCCGCCTGAACCGGCTGAAATTCACGAGGTCGCGCTGCGCGACGCGCTCGAGGAACGCTATCTCAATTACGCGCTCTCGACCATCATGCACCGGGCGCTGCCCGACGCCCGCGACGGGCTGAAGCCGGTGCATCGGCGCATCCTCTACGGCATGCGGCTACTCCGGCTCGATCCGGGCTCGCCGTTCAAGAAGTCCGCGAAAATCGTCGGCGACGTGATGGGTTCGTTCCATCCGCATGGCGACCAGGCGATCTATGACGCCATGGTGCGCCTGGCGCAGGATTTCTCCTCGCGCTATCCGCTGGTCGACGGCCAGGGCAATTTCGGCAACATCGACGGCGACAACCCCGCCGCCTATCGCTACACCGAAGCGCGGATGACCGATGTCGCCCGCCTTCTGCTGGAGGGCATCGACGAGGACGGCGTCGAGTTCCGCGCCAATTATGACGGCCAGACGAAAGAGCCGGTGGTGCTGCCCGGCGGCTTTCCCAATTTGCTCGCCAACGGCGCGCAGGGCATCGCGGTCGGCATGGCCACCTCGATTCCGCCGCATAACGCCGCCGAGCTGTGCGAGGCCGCGCTACACCTGATCGACAAGCCCGAGGCGAAGTCGAAGTCGCTCCTGAAATGGGTCAAGGGGCCGGACTTCCCGACCGGCGGCATCGTGGTCGATTCCAAGGAAGCGATCACGGAAGCGTACATGACCGGGCGCGGCTCGTTCCGCGTCCGCGCCAAATGGGCCCAGGAAGAGGGCGCGCGCGGCACCTGGGTGATCGTCATCACCGAGATTCCCTACCTGGTGCAGAAATCGCGGCTGGTCGAGAAGATCGCCGAGCTGCTGAACGAGAAGAAGCTGCCGCTGGTCGGCGATGTCAGGGACGAATCCGCCGAGGACGTCCGCCTCGTCATCGAACCGAAATCGCGCAGCGTCGATCCCGAACTGATGATGGAATCGCTGTTCCGGCTGACCGAACTGGAAAACCGGATTCCGTTGAACCTCAACGTGCTGGTCAAGGGCAAGATTCCGAAGGTGCTCGGGCTTGCCGAGTGCCTGCGCGAATGGCTCGACCATCTGCGCGACGTCCTGATCCGCCGCGCCAATTACCGCAAGGCACAGATCGAGCACCGGCTCGAGGTGCTCGGCGGCTACATGATCGCCTATCTGAACATCGACAAGGTGATCAAGATCATCCGCACCGAGGACGAGCCGAAGCCGGTGTTGATGAAGACCTTCAAGCTCACCGAGGTTCAGGCCGAGGCCATCCTCAACATGCGCCTGCGAAGCTTGCGCAAGCTCGAGGAATTCGAGATCCGCACCGAGGACAAGAATCTTCGCAACGAATTGAAGGGCATCAAGGCCGTTCTCGCCTCCGAGCCCGAACAGTGGGTGAAGGTCGGCGAACAGGTCCGCAAAGTCCGCGACATGTTCGGGCCGAAGACGCCGCTCGGCAAGCGCCGCACCCACTTCGCCGATGCGCCCGAGCATGATCTCGCGGCGATCGAGGAGGCCTTCGTCGAGCGCGAGCCGTGCACGGTGGTGGTGTCCGATAAGGGCTGGGTGCGCACGCTGAAGGGCCATGTCGAGGATCTCTCGGGGCTCGCCTTCAAGACCGACGACAAGCTCGGCCAGACGTTCTTCGCCGAGACCACCTCGAAGCTCCTGCTGTTCGCAACGAATGGAAAATTCTATTCGCTCGAGGTGTCGAAACTTCCGGGCGGACGCGGCCATGGCGAGCCAATCCGCATGTTCATCGATCTCGACCAGGATGCGGCCGTCGTCTCGGTGTTCGTCAACAAGGGCGAGCGCAAGTTCCTGATCGCGAGTTCGGAAGGTCAGGGCTTCATCGTCAAGGAGGAGGATTGCGTCGGCAATACCCGCAAGGGCAAGCAGGTGCTGAACGTCGAGATGCCGAACGAGGCGCGCGCGATCACGACGGTCTCAGGCGACCAGGTCGCCGTGATCGGCTCCAACCACAAGATGGTGATCTTCCCGATCGATCAGGTGCCGGAGATGGCACGCGGCCGCGGCGTCCGGTTGCAGAAATATACCAGCGCCACGCTGTCGGATGTCACGACCTTCGAGTCCAAGGCAGGCCTGTCGTGGAAGGATTCGGCCGGACGCGACCAGAGCCTGAGCTGGAAGGAGTTGTCGGACTGGCGCGGCAACCGCGCCGACGCCGGCCGGCTCGCGCATGGCCTGCCGAAGTCGAACCGGTTCGGGCGGGGGGTGGAGTAGGGGCTGCTCACGGTCTGGCCGCGTTGAACGCCGTCAGCGAGTTGTAAATCGCTTCGGCTCAAGAGCGTGTGAAGCTGGCGGTGCCAAAGTCCCATCGCACCCGGCTCAGTCCGGTGGAATTCCGAACCGGGACGACCGGGCGCCGGGCGATGGCGCAGACTGTAATAGTATTCGGCCATCGACAGGCTATATAGCGGCGGTCAGACCGACGACCCCAAGCCTGCTGCGAGCCATGGCTCATTCCCACGATCATTCCCATGCGCATGACCACGCCGATCGCGGCCACGCGCCGGATGATTTCGGCGCGGCGTTCGCGATCGGCGTGGCCCTCAATTCGGCCTTTGTCGTTGCCGAACTCGTCTTCGGATTCTTGGCCCATTCGCTGGCGCTGATTTCCGACGCCGTTCACAATTTCTCAGACGTGATCGCGCTGCTCCTGGCGTGGGGCGCGGTTTGGCTGGCGCGCAAACAGCCGACGGACCGGCATACCTATGGCTACCGGCGGGCATCGATCCTTGCTGCCCTCGTCAATGCCGGGCTTCTGCTGATCGCCGTGGGCGGCATTGCGGTCGAAGCGCTCAACCGCCTGAGGGAACCCGCCGCAGTCTCGGGCACGACCGTCGTTCTCGTTGCTGCCATCGGCATTGTCGTGAACGGCGCAACCGCGCTCCTGTTCATGCGCGGCCGCCACGGCGATCTCAACATTCGCGGCGCCTATCTGCATATGGCCGCGGACGCCGGCGTTTCCCTTGGCGTGGTGGTCGCGGCTCTCCTGATGATGGTGACCGGCTGGTTGTGGGTGGACCCGGTGGTCAGTCTCGGCGTTGCCGCCGTGGTGTTGCTAAGCGGATGGGGATTGGCGCGCGACAGTGTCAATCTCGCGCTCGATGCCGTGCCGAGGAGCATCGAACTCGCCGAGGTGCGAGACTATCTTGCCGCGCTCGATGGCGTCTCCGAAGTGCACGATCTCCACGTCTGGGCCATGAGCACCCACGAGACGGCGCTCACCGCGCACCTCGTGCGCGAGGGAGACCAGCACGACCAGTTCCTGCACCGCGTCTGCGGCGAGCTTGCACATCGCTTCAACATTCGTCACGCCACGCTGCAGATCGAGGCCGATGGCAGTATCTGCAGGCTGGCGCCGGCCGATGCGGTGTAGCCGCACGTCAAATCATTGCCTCAAGCCGCAACACGACGCCTGCGGCCAGGATCCGCCGAGCACTGTCAGAGGGCCTCACTGAAGCGGATGCCGTAACCGGCATCAGCTCTGATCGTCCTTTCATTCGCAGCCATGAGGATCATGGCTTCGCTTTGTTGGTTGGCCAATTGTGAGCCTCATTGGTCGCATCGCGGCACCAGCGATAGAATGCGTCGTACAGTGTGATCCCCGCTGCCAGTTGTTCGAGATCGTCGTCGTACATCCGTGACAGGCCCAATGACGCCGCGAGCAGCCCGGCTGCTTCCGGACAGAGATCGAGCCGGGCGGTATCGGCGGCCCGTACGATCGTCGCAAGCCGCAGCAAAGGCGGCGTCGCGAGGCCGAACTCCTCGATCATCACGTCGAAGGTGCAGAGTTCGCCGCGGTGGCTCCAGAACACGTTTTCGACGTCGAAGGCGGTTGCGTTGAAACGCTCGCCGACCGCGACCACCTCGGATGGCGCCACGAACAGGAACACGGCGTTCGGATCGACGAACCTGCGGATCAGCCAGGGGCAGGCGATGCGGTCGATCTTCGGCCGCGCGCGGGTCACCCAGACGGTGCGCCCCTGCGCGTCGCGCGGCGGCAGTTTCGAGGCATCGACCGTTGGAAGCTGCGCGGCCGTCCAGCCCTCGAAGCCGCCGTCGAGCGTCTCGGCGTGGGCATGCGCCTGGCGGAGCCAGGCCGCAGTGCCCTGCGCGAGCTTCTCGCCGCGCAGGCAGACCACGACCGCCGGGCGCCCTGCGAATTCACCGCCCCAATCGGCGGCGTGTTCGTGTTTGCGCCTGACGGCGCCGGGAATCAACCGCCGGTCGGCGGCAAAATCCTCGTCGGTGCGCACGTCGATCAGGGCAGGGGCATTCGCCGTGCCGATCAGTCGTGCCAATTTGTCCGGAGAAATCGATGTGAAAGAAGACATGATGCGCCCTCGTAAAGTCAACGGGACGCGATACTTGGGCATGTCGCCTCGTGGGGAGATCGCAGAATCCCCATGGATGAAATAGATCGCCTGTCGCTCGCGCTGTCAACGTTGCCCGGCCTTCTATGCGAGGCACGCCACATTCGAGCTGTCCGCATTCGAGCTGTTCGTATTCGAGCTTGCGAAAACCCTTGTTCCGATCTAGCCTGTCCCGATCGGGGGACGAGCAGGCTCCCCGTCAGACGGCCCACCGTCCAAGCTCTGCGCACACTCGACGTGTCGAGGATTGCGCATGATGATGTGCGGGCCGAAGTTCCGTTGTCCCACCGGATCAACTCTGAGCGCCGCTCTTGTCGCGTGCTATCTCGCGCACGCCGGATTGTCCGCGTCCGCGGAGACAGGAGCAACCATGATTGCGATCGACCAAATGACTCTCGGATCGCCTCCTGGCGGATTCATCTTTGCACGGACCGGGCAAGGTCCGCAGGGTGAATGGACCGTCGCCGCAGATCCAACCGCCCTTGCGGGGCGCGCGATCGAGCAGTCCAGCACCGATCGCACCGACTACCGGTTTCCGCTGGCCATCTACGACAGCCTGTCCGCCACCAACGTCAACGCGCAAATCCGGTTCAAGGCGGTCGCGGGCAAGATCGACCGGGCGGCCGGCATCGTCGTGCGACTGCAGGACGCCGACAACTATTATGTCGCGCGCGCCAACGCGCTCGAGGGGAATGTCCGGTTCTATCGGGTCGTCGGCGGCCGGCGCGAGCAATTGAGCGGCGCGAACCTGAAGGTCACGGCGAACGAATGGCACACGCTCGGCCTGCGCGCCGAAGGCGAGCGCTTCACGATCTCCTATGACGGCAAGACGCTGTTCAGCGCGACCGACAGCACCTTCGCGATGGCCGGAGGCGTAGCGCTTTGGACCAAGGCCGACAGCGTGACCCGCTTCGATCAGGTCGTCATTTCGCCGCTACCATAGTCGGATCATTTCAAGTCGCGGAAAGCATGCATGACTGACATCCCGGCCAAGTCGGAGCCGTCAACCGAAACCTCGATCGTCTCCCTGCTGTACCTGGCGCGCGGCTTGCGCGGACTGGGCGATGGTTTCGCCATCATCATCCTGCCCGCCTATATGACGGCACTGGGTTATGATGCGGTCGCCGTGGGCGTGATTGCGACGGCCTCCTTGCTGGGAACGGCGCTGCTGACGCTAACGGTCGGCTGGATCGCTCCGAGGCGCGACGTGCGCACGCTGCTGATCTTCGGCGCAGGCTTGATGGCGACGACCGGCGTCGCATTTCCCAACATCGAGCATTTCGTCCTGATTGCGCTCGTCGCCTTTGTCGGCACGATCAATCCGTCCGCCGGAGACCTCGGCGTTCTCGTACCCCTGGAGCACGCCGTGCTGGCGCGCAGTGCAACAGATGAACGACGCACCCACGTCTTTGCGCGTTACAGCCTGATCGGTGCACTCTGCACGGCGGCGGGGTCGCTCGCCGCCTCGTTGCCCGATGTTTTCGTCTCAGTCGGCATCTCGCGGCTGGGAGCATTCCGCCTGATGTTCTACGCCTATGCCGCGCTCGGCGTCTTGAGCGCGGTGCTGTATCGTCAGGTTCCGCGCACGCGCGTCGAGGAGAAGGTCCCGCATGCGCCACTCGGACCCTCGCGGACAACGGTCTTTAGACTTGCCGCGTTGTTCAGCGTCGACGCTTTTGCGGGCGGATTCGTCGCCCAATCCTTGCTGGTGCTCTGGCTGTTCCAGCGCTTCGACCTGTCCTTGTCGGCGGCCGGATTGTTCTACTTCTGGGCGAGCACGCTGAGCGCCTTTTCGTATCCAGTCGCCGCTTGGATCGCGAAACGCGTCGGCCTCGTCAACACCATGGTCTTCACCCATATTCCCTCGAGCGTGTTCCTGATCGCGGCGGCATTCGCGTCAAATCTTTACATCGCGCTCGGCTTGTTGCTGCTGCGTTCGGCCTTGTCGCAAATGGACGTGCCGACCCGCACCTCCTACGTCATGGCCGTGGTGACGCCCGCGGAGCGGGCGGCCGCCGCCAGCCTCACGGCGGTGCCGCGCAGTCTGGCCTCGGCGGTCAGTCCGGCTCTGTCCGGCGCGCTCTTGATGACGACATTTCCCGGCCTGCCGCTCGTCATTTGCGGCGTCCTCAAGATCGCCTATGACCTCGCTCTGCTGGCCTCGTTTCGCCACATCAAGCCTCCGGAGGAGACGCCGTAGCGGGCGTGATCGGGATGGTGCAAGCGCGAGGTTTGCGAGTTGCCGCGCGAGGATGCGACCCTGTTGTCACTTGCCGCCATTGCGATCAACCCAACATCGCGCGTGAGCTTCGTCCTCGCCCCGCATTTGATTGCGCGATAGGTTGGCGCGAAACAAATGCGCGAGGGCAGGTTGGGCGAATGGATCGGGGTCGCGATCCTTTCCGCGTCTGTTCCGGCGTTGAGTCGGTCGCAGGGCCGCATCGTCCAAGAAGGGGGCGCTTTGATATCCAAGCTTTCGCTGCGGCTCGCTCGCGCGATCTTCGGGGATCACCTGTTCAGTTTTGCGCGAATGCTCACGGTTCTTGTCCTGCAGTTGAGCACGGTCGCGATGGTTTGATCGGCGCGGCGCGATGCCGGTCTGGATGCGGGTTGATCGATCAGATAGAGATCGATCGGATCCGCACCAGGTTCCGGAATTGCCGATGAGGGAGAACGCGAATGAAACGTGCCGTTGGTTTCGCCACCACGCTCACTGCCTTTCTCGTGTCGGCGCTTCTCTGGTCGGCGCATCTGGCGTGGGCGCAATCCGGTGTCGAAAAACTCTACATCCTCAATTGCGGGGAGGGCGTTGCCGGCGATATCTCGCGGTGGTCTCCCGGCGTCAACGAAGGCAAGTCGATGGACTTCGTCGACAATTGCTATCTCATCAAGCACGCCCAGGGCTGGTTCCTGTGGGATACCGGTATCCCTGATGCGGTCGCCGCGATGCCGAATGGCCTCGCGCCCGCGGATCCGAAGGCGGTCACCTGGCATCGACCGAAGACCTTGGCCGCCCAGCTTGGTGAGCTTGGCGTTACAGCCGCCGACATCAAGGCCATGGCCGTCTCGCACACCCATCCCGATCACATCGGCAATGTCGAAATGTTTCCGACCGCGATGCTGTACGTGCAGAAGGCCGAATATGAGTGGCCGGGGCCCAACAATCAGCCCCGGTTCAAGCCCGAACATCCCGCCACCTTGCTGGAGGGCGATCGCGACGTGTTCGGCGACGGCAGCCTGACGATCCTTGCCACGCCGGGACATACGCCGGGCCACCAATCGCTGCTGGTGAAATTGCCCAAGACCGGCGAGATCGTTCTTTCCGGCGACGCCGTCCACTTCAAGAGCAACTGGGACAACCGCGGCGTGCCCACGCCCAATTTCAGCAAGGAACAGACGCTGGCTTCAATGGAAAAGCTTTCGGAGGTGCTGAAGAAAGAGAAAGCGCAGCTCTGGATCAACCACGACAAGGCGCAGCGCGACGGCTTGAAGATGTCGCCGGAGTTTTACGATTGAGCGATTTGCATTGACGATCACCCCGCCGCGATGGCCTCGATCTCGATCATGAAATCCGCGCCAAAGAGCCTTGAGACTTCGACCAGGGTCACCGCGGGCGCGGCCGGCGGCGTCACCGAGGCAAAGAAGCGGTTGCGCGCTTCGCGATAGCTGGCGAGATTGTTCATGTCGGTGAGGAACACGGTCAGTTTCACCACATTGGCGGCGGTGCAGCGACTTGCCTCGAGCGCAATCGCGAGGTTGCGAAAGACCTGCGCCGCCTGCGCGGCAAAGTCACTCTTGCCGACCAGATTGCCGTCGGAATCGAGCGCGGTCTGGCCGGCGATAAAGATGATGCGTCCGGCGACGACCTCGACCACTTGCGAATAGCCGGGCGGCGCGCCCAATTCCGGCGGATTGATACGCGTGATCGCGGGTCCTGATGGGCTCGTCATGGTCGCAGTACCTTGTACGTGGGCAAGATCAGTTGCGCGGCGCGGACACCGGCGGGGGAGCGGTGCCGGCGCCGTGCTTCGGCTTCAGCGTGCCGGCATAGAATGACACCGCCCAGACCAGGATCAGACAGACGAGATAGACCGCGTAGGCTTGCGGTCGTGTGGTTGCCCAACGCCAAAGTCTTCGAAGGGCGGTATCCGGGCCGCGTTCGTTCTCCATGTTTAGGTTTTTAGCGAAAAGCTTCGCGAAGGGAAGGGCGCGCCGTTCAACTTTGCGCCTGGCTCGTTGCCGCTTGGCTGGGCCGGACCAGAAACAGCGCCAGCAGCGCGGCGAGGCTGAGCGCGGAGGAGACGATTAGGATCTTGGCACCCAGCACGTCGATCAACAGACCAAAGGCCAGTGGCGCGGCGGCCTGGGCCATCCGCGCCGGCGCGCCGATGATACCGAGCCGGTAGGCGTAGTTCTGCGGCCCGAAGATCGCGAGCGGCAGCGTGCCGCGGGCGATCGTGAGGATGCCGTTGCCGGTGCCGTGACAGATGGCAAAGGCGCTTGCGGCCGCTCCGCCCAGGACCGCCACGATTGCGGCGCCGATCGGGTGGGTGAGGCAGGCGATCCGCGCCGACAGCAGCGGATGATAGCGGCTCAGGAAGCTCGCCTCGATAATGCGGGCTGCGACCTGCGCCGGGCCGATCAGGGCGCCGGCCGTGACCGCCTGCAGCGTGGTGGCGCCGGTGGCTTCGAGGATCCGCGGCAGGTGCGCCGCCATCGCGCCGGTCACGGTCCAGGCCGCGGCAAGGGCAAAGGCGAGAAGCGCCATCGTGCGGTCGATCGGGATATGCGGCTTGACGGCCTCGCGCGCGGCGGCCGTTGCGCCCTTGATGGGCGGGATCATCAGGAGATTGAGCGGCAGGCCGATCACGATGTGCGCGAGCGACCAGGCGAAGCAGGTGTTGCGCCAGCCGATGTTTTCGAGGCCCAGGGCTGTGAGCGGCCACCCGATCGTCGAGGCAAAGCCGGCCATCAGCGTGATGCCGGTGATCGCCCCGCGCGCCGCATCGCCATAGATCCGTCCGAGCGCGCCGAACGCTGCGTCATAAAGGCCAAGGCTCATGCCGATGCCGAGCAGAAGCCAGGCCGCGACCAGCATAGGAATCGAGGAGGTAAGGCCGAGCAAGCCAAGTCCAGCGGCCAATGTCAGGTTGGAGATCGACAACACGGAGCGGCCGCCGACCAGGTCGATCTGGCGGCCGACGCCCGGGCCGAGCAGGGCCGTGAGCACCAGCGATGCGGAGAAGGCTGCAAAGATCCAGTTGGAGGAGACGCCGAGATCGCGTCCGATCGGATCGGCCAGGATCGCCGGCAGATAATAGCTCGAGGCCCAGGCCAAAGTTTGCGTGGTGCCGAGCGCGACAATGACCGGAAGCTGGCGTGTGCCTTTCATCCTTGACGCAGGCACTCAGGCGTCTTGTCCGGGATTATCGAGCAACAGCGCAATCCGGTCGCTGCCCCAGAACGGCTCGCCCTCCATGATGAAGAAGGGCGATCCAAAGACACTCCTGCGAATTGCTTCTTCGTTCTCGACCACCAGCCTGTCTTTCGTCTCAGCGCTTTGTATGCCTTCCCGTGCGGCGTTCATGTCGTAGCCGATCGACACGGCCGCGTCGACCGTCACCGCAGCATCGCTGGTCGGACAGCCCTGCAGCCGTCATTTCCGATAGGCGAAGTTGGCGAAGGCAACGGACTTGGCGGGGTCTTGCCGATCGATCAAGCGGAGGCGCACGTGTCGGCGGCAGGGAAT
>WNGQ01001447.1_pt1 | contig 32185 bp, 32 predicted proteins | sample 5407661 | NCBI WGS metagenome assembly WNGQ01 (sample SAMN13153382, study PRJNA577476) | soil metagenome | isolation source: 60 cm soil or saprolite under Garry oak tree replicate 2 | place: USA:California | collected 2016-06-15 | reverse complement strand
TCCGGCTCGTTTGACCGCCTCGCGGACAACAGCAGCCCCTAGTTCGGTTGGTGGCTTGTCTTTCAAACCCCCGCCAAAGTCTCCAATGGCTGTGCGCACGCCGCTTAAGACGACTACTTCTGGTTGTGCCATGTTTTTTACTCCTTTTGCTATGCTCTGTACATTCAACGATACGGGTCTGACAATGTGATTCCTTTCATACACCCCGGTTTCATTCCCTACTGGCTGGTGATGGAACCAACAACTACCCTACTTGAGCGCGTCTATCACCCACTGGTGCAGTTAGCGAACTCTCCTATTCACACCCAATAAGTGTAAAATACGGACCTTACATTACGATCACAATAGTTACCAACAACTATCACAAAACAATCTCTGCTCAGATGATACTGTATCATGGTTAGTGATGCGCTGCAACCGTTACATCCATGAGTTGCGTTCTTTCCCCTATGATGGTATTGTAATGCGCAAGACAAAAACTCTTCGTTGAGTTTACATAGCTGCATAATATCACTAAATTCTGCTCTGGAATATGAGGAGGAAGCAATCCGTGAATCTATGGCATATCATAGAAGACAATTTTGACCCCAAAAAAATGAATAGCCAGGGAAGCGTATACACAATTGGTAATGGCTATTTTGCCACACGCGGTACATTCGAAGAAAACTACTTTGGAGCAAAACCTGGAACTCTACTCTATGGCGTTTTCGATGATATTGACATTGGTAAAGAAGAGCTTGCCAATGCCCCTGACTGGCTACCGATCAAACTCTTTGTCAATGGTGAGCGCTTCCACATGACAAGAGGTAAAATCCTTGAGTATCAACGTACACTCGACATTCAAAACGGGGTGCTGACCCGGACAATACGCTGGGCAAGCCCTTCCGGGATACGGCTCAGAATTCACATCGAACGTTTCGCGAGCCTGGCAGATGAGCATGTGGGAGCCATTCGCTACAGCGTGACCGTTGAAGAAAAGTCGCCAGAAGTACACGAACTGAAAATACTGCTGCGTGCAACGTTCAATACAGCGGTCGCCAATGACGATGTAATGCATTGGGAGTCTATTGACCAGTGGCACGAGGATGAGCTGGTTTGGTTACTATCTCGGACGCGCCATTCATCAGTTCGGCTGTTGCAGACGATAAATTTCACGACTCAAACTCCAGGTTTTAGTCGAGAGATCCTTGACTCTGATACCGCACCCAGCATCGAATTGCAAGGAAAACTGGCTATCGGAGAAACGATCACAGCCGAAAAGATTGTTATGATGTATACCACGCGGGATGCAACCGATCCGGTAATCGCTGCATCCAAGCATCATCGCAAGTTGATGGACGACTATGACGCTGCACAACAGTCGGATACGAATCCCTCCCTTTATGAAGTCTTGCTGGCGCAAAATGAGGTGACCTGGCAGGACTACTGGAAATGCTCAGATATCATCATTGAAGGGGACGATAAGGCTCAACAAGCTATCCGCTTCAATCTCTACCAGTTGCGCATTAGTGTTAATCCACGTAATAGCCGCTTTAGTATCCCTGCTAAGGGTTTAACGGGTTTCGGTTATCATGGGCATGTTTTCCACGACACCGAAATCTATATGCTCCCTTACTTCACCCACGTGCATCCCGATATCGCGCGCACGCTGCTCCTATATCGCTATAACCTCCTACCTGCCGCGCGCGAAAAAGCAAAAGGAAATGGCTATGAAGGTGCGCAATTTCCGTGGGAGAGTACGCTGGATGGGAAAGAAGCTACTCCAGAGGTTGTTATCCATCCCGAAACGAAAGAGCTCATCCCCATACCCAACGGGTATATTGAACTGCACATCACTGCCAACATTGCCTACGCCTTTCAACAGTATTGGCAGGTGACAGGCGATGACGAATTCATGCGGGATTATGGCGCGGAACTCTTGCTGAGTACCGCGATGTTTCAAGCCAGCCGTGCAGAACTACATCCTGAACTTCACGTTTACGAGATCAATGACGTGATTGGTCCTGATGAGTGGCACGAACACGTCAACAACAATGCCTATACCAATGATATGGCCAGATGGAATATTCAGTGCGCTTTGAATATCTTGCAGTGGCTTCACCTTACTGCTCCCGACAAGGCAAAAGAATTGACGCAAAGGCTGCATTTGACGACGGAACTCCTGGAACACTGGCAAGATGTGGCTGAACACATACGCATTCCGCAAGACAAAGAAAATGGACTGTTTGAGCAGTTTGATGGTTTTTTCCAGCTCGAGCCGCTTGACCTGGAGAAATTTAAGGGGCGCCGTGCCTCTTACCAGGGCATTCTTGGCCTGGAACAAACGAATCACTACCGTGTCATCAAACAGGCTGATGTGCTTGCGCTCGTGACGTTGTTGTGCCAGCAGTTTGATATCAATACAAAGCAAGTCAACTGGGACTACTACTTTCCCATCACCGACCATGACTATGGATCCTCGCTTACCCCTGCCCTGCATGTCATTCTTGCGTGCCAACTGAGGTATCTTGATATTGCCTATGATCTATTCCTGAAAGGAGCGCTTGTTGATCTGGAAGATCGGCGAGAAAATACTACGGAAGGCATCCATGAAGCATGCTGTGGCGCTGTCTGGCAGGCAATCGTCCTGGGTTTTGCCGGCTTACAGGTAGGCGAAGAGGGCTATACCGTACAACCCTCCTGGCCAGCTGGCTGGACGCGCATCGCCTTCAATATCCTGCTCAGAGGTGAACCCGTCTTCGTTGATTTACGCAAGGAGGAGTAGGAAAACGCGCTGCCAGAACACAAAACATCCCGAAATTTCCCGATAGGCTCGAGAAGAGACTTCAATCCCTTCCCCTGAGAGCCCGGCTTCAGCAACAATTCGGGATGTCTCATCTTCATAAAAGAAGCCCTGTACCTTTAGCCAGTTCTTCTATCAATCAGAGCGGGCCGCGAGCCACTCTTCGATATGTGGCCATGTAAACTTTAGCGCCCCGCTTCCCGCCATCATGCCGATATGGCCTCCTTTGACCTTCAGCAACTTTTTATCCTTGCTGCTGACCTTCGTCATGATGCTCTCAGACTGGCATGGTGGCGAAATATGATCGGCGAGGGCGATCACATCCAGCAGGTTCGCTCGGATACGGCTCAAGTCTACCCGTTCGCCACGAATGACCAGCGTCCCTTCAATGAGTCGGTTCTCCTGGTAGAACTCTTTGATGAGTTGGCGATAAGTTGCCCCGGTCATATCAATGAGATCGTTTACCCAGGTATTCATAGCGTGCCACCCTTCCACGACGCGCGGGTTATCCAGGTTGTCCCACAGAGTCAGGTAGGAACCAATATAGTTCTCGACAGGCTTGAGTGCCTTGGCTCCGTAGTCGATCAATTCGCCTGGCATGTTGCCAAAGGAGGCGATAATTTTATCGGGATCGAAGCCTTGATCGTTAACCCAGCGCACGAAGCCCCCCGCCGTCTTGTCGGTGAAGTCCAGCGGAGCCGTCAACAAAATGAGGTTTTTGAGCCCGTCGTCGGGTCGCAAGGCGGCATAGATCGTCGCGAGAATCGCGCCGATGCACCAGCCTAGCATGCTAAACTCATCACTCCCGGAGACCGCTTTCACCTTGCGAATGGCGCGTGGCAGGTAATCTAGCACGTAATTATCGAACTTCAGATCTTTATCCTCCGGGCCAGGGTCTCCCCAGTCAAGCAGGTAGACATCGAAACCCTGCTTGACCATGTACTCTATGAAGCTGTTACCTGGTCGCAGATCCAGGATATACGGTTTGTTCATCAGCGCGAACACGAGAAACAATGGCACCTTGTGTCTCTTCTCGGCGGGAACGACGGGAATATAGTGATAGAGCTTGGCTTTGTTGAGCGTCCAGATCACCTCTTTAGGCGTCTGGGCAACATTTGCTTTGCTGGTGCTCACCCGTAACAATGTGCGGGTTTCCTGCTCAATCCGCTGTAGTTCGTTCTGAAGCTCAGTTGGAGTGATGGGTATAGATGAGAAGGTCATTTGCGAACTTCCTTTGCTTTTGCTGGTGTGTCTGCTGAGCGTTTTGGCGCAGGCTTAGCTTTTATGGCTTGTTGGATGTCAGCTAACCTGGCATCCAGGTCGTTCAGGCGCGCCTCTACGTTTGTGTCTGCTGCTTGTTCTGGCGCAGGTAAGGACTTTATGGCGCGTAGGATGTCATCTAGCCTGGTATCCAGGTCGTTCAGGCGCACCTCTACATGTGTGTCTGCTGCTTGTTTTGACGCGGTTAAGGGCTTTACAGCACGTTCGACATCATCTAGTTTGGCATCCAGGTCGTCCAGACGCACCTCTACGTTGGTAAAACGCCCCGCCAGGGTCGTCAAATCCGTGCGCGTTGGCATATTCAGTCCGGCCAGTACTTGAGTCATGGTGGTTTCTATGATGCGCTTGAATGGCTGTGAAAATGTCAGATAGGTATCCAGCCACTGGCTTGTTGCCTGGCTGTATGCCTCGGAATTGACTAAATCGATCATCATCTTCGACCATGATTCCAGGCTGGCATCACGCGCAGCACGCCATGTTCCAAGGGGATCAAACGGGTTAGTAATATCAGGTTGTTTGCTCATTGTCAATAAAAGTTCCTTTCCTTCCAGGTGCCTCTCCTCGCGATGGGTGACCTCTGTTCCAGCCACGTCTCTGCCGTGAACGCTCGGGCTTTTCTTAGGTAGAGTGTAGCCTGCAGTCCTCTCATTGTGGTCACAATCGCCCCCTGCATTCCTTACAAATCCATCTCAAATGTACTCTGAGCTACTTATAGTGTACGGCAAAACAGCATGAAAGCGCAAGCTGACCAACGCCATTACTCTAGTTTTTTCACCGCCACAGACGACAACCCGCACCATGTGGAATGGCGGAAGTGGCAGCGTCCTAGCCCCCCCTTTTGTGGAATGGCGGGAGTGGCAGCGTCCTAGCCCCCCTTTGTGGAATGGCGGGAGTGGCAGCAGCATGCTGCCACTCCCGCCATTCCACAAAAACATCATTGCGAAGAGCGTAGCGATGAGGAATCAGAAATTCGCCAACACATCTCCAGAACGGTTACTGCAAGTAAAGGCCACCATTTATATTGAGCGATGCGCCAGTAATATAATCCCCATCTACAATGAGATAGCGAACAGCGCGAGCCACCTCATGAGCCGTACCGACACGGCCGAGAGGTATCCGAGCCACAACCGCCTCCTTCGCCTTATCTGGCATCGACTCGAACATCTCCGTCGCTATAAAACCGGGACAGATGGCATTGACCGTAATATTGGAGCGAGCCAGCTCCAGCGCTGCCGTTTTGGTCAAACCAATTATGCCAGCTTTGGCGGCTGCATAGTTAGCCTGGCCAAAGTTCCCCATCTGGCCAATCACAGAGCTGATGTTGATGATCTTGCCGCTCTTCTGCTGCGTGAATTGGGGCAGCGCTGCTTTCGTCGTGTAAAAGTAGCTGCTCAAATCATTCTTGATGACCTTATCCCAGTCCTCAGGAGTGAGATTTTTCAACGAGCGATCAACATTTATACCAGCATTGTTGACCAGCACGTCTATCCGGCCAAATTGTTGAAGGGTCTCTTCGATGAGCTTGGCTGCCTGTGCGGCATCCGACACATCAGCTTGAATCGCTACGGCCCCTGGTGATCCGTTCTGTTGGAGCTGGGCCACCAGGTCTTCAGCAGCCTCCTTGCTCTTAGCATAGTTTACTACCACCCTTGCCCCCTCACGTCCTAGTTCCTCGGCTATAGCACGCCCTATACCCCTTGCCCCGCCCGTGACTACGACAACTGCTCCATCAATTGTTCCCATTTGGGAACCTCCTTTCCATTACTGTGAGAACATTCAAAAAAACTCTATTCCTCGATTGTAGTGAGATCACCCGGCTCTACGCCCATCTCACGAGCTTTGATCACACGGCGCATAATCTTGCCTGAGCGTGTTTTGGGCAGCCCTGTAACAAACTCCAGTTCGGAAGGTGTTGCGATAGGCCCAAGTTCGCGCCGTACATGCTCGATCAATTCTATCCTGAGATCGTCGCTTGAAGTATACCCAACCTTTAGCGTCACAAAGGCTTTGATAGACTCGCCCTTGAGTGGATCGGGCTTCCCGATAACCCCTGCTTCGGCTACGGCAGTATGGCTGACCAGCGCACTTTCTACATCGGCTGTTCCGATGCGGTGCCCTGCCACATTCATCACATCATCAGAGCGGCCGAGCACAGCGATGTAGCCATCTTCATCGTATGTTGCAACGTCGCCAGCGGTGTAATAGGGCGGTATAATGCGCCAGTATTCAAGGTATCGATCCTCGTTGCCCCAGATTGTGCGGAACATCTGCGGCCACACGCCTTCTAGCACCAGCAGACCGCCATGGTATGGTGGCACAGGTTTTCCCTCGCGGTTAAGAATGTGGACTTTATAGCCGGGCAGCGGTTTCCCTGCGCGACCAAGATGGATTTCCATGCATGGCAGTGTACCAATCGTAGGCCCGGCAGTCTCCGTCTGCCACCAGTTATCTAAGACAGCCGCTTTCCCTCTCCCAATATGTTCCATTGCCCACAGGTGCGCTTCTGGATTGAGTGGCTCACCTGCACAGACAACAATGCGCAGGCTGTCGAGGTTGTGAGCCCTGAGATACTCGGGACCAAACTTCATGAACATGCGCACCGCGGTCGGTGCGGTAAACATCTTGGTGACGCCATATTTCTCCACAATTGACCAGGCGATGCCCGGATTGGGATAATCTGGCGAGCCTTCCCGTATCAGGACAGTCGTGCCGTTGGACCATGGACCATAAACCATCGTTGAATGTCCAACAATCCAACCAATATCGGACATACACCAGTAGATGTCATCCTCTTTGAGGTCGAACGCCAGTCGTGTATAATATGCCGTCCCAACCATATAGCCACCGTGGACATACAAACAGCCCTTGGGCGCCCCAGTTGAGCCCGATGTATAGAGAATAAAGAGAGGGTCTTCAGACTCCATTACCTCGGCATCACACGTAGTTGGCTGTGACCCGCAAAGTTCGTAAAAATCGACTTCACGACTGCTGTCCAACGTAATTGCTGGTGTTTGACGCCGGTGAACTATGACCTTGTCGACGATGTCGAGTCCCTCTACTGCCTCATCAACGATATCTTTCAGTGGAGTAGTTTTGCCTCGACGATAGCCAACATCTGTCGTAACCACCACCCGTGCTTGTGCATCTTCTATGCGTGAACGAAGTGCGCTGCTTCCCAGGCCGGCATAGACTACCGAGTGGATTGCCCCCAGCCTCGCACATGCCAGCATGGTGGCGACTCCTTCGGGTGTAAGTGGTAAATAAACACAGACGCGATCCCCTCTTTTCACGCCCACTGATTTTAACCCGTTAGCAATCTGGCAGGTCAACGCAAGCAACTCGCTGAAGGTAAAGGTGCGCTCTGTCCCGTCTTCGCCCACCCAGATCAGAGCCCTCTTATTGGCCCGACTGCCATTAGCATGCCGGTCGAGACAGTTCATGGTAATGTTTAGTTGCCCATCCACAAACCACTTTGTTTTCGGTACCTCACCCTCCAGCACGCGCGTCCACGGTTTTACCCAGGTAAATTCTCTCGCGATCTTATCCCAGAATCCCTCGAAATCGCTGGCTGCCTGGTCATAGAGAGCCTGGTAATCCTTGACATCGGCCGCTACTAAGATGTTAGGTAGGGGTGGAAAACGTGTCTCTTTTTCCAATAGCTGTTTGAAATCTCCAGCAGGCGTAGCATTCCCCGCAATATCTATACCTTGCTGTCCTTTATCCGATGGCGATGTCGTCATTGTCCCTCCTTGATCTTCTTCGAAATTCAGACCATTTTCAAAAGATACAAATATCTTACCTCTTTTGCTAGACTTTTCAAAGCTCGATAATTCGACCCGCGAAGTTTTCACTTGCCCTGCACACTCCATTCCCTGCAGCTTCATGCCCATGGTGTAGTCCCTCTTCGAGGATGCGGAAGAAGCGGAGCAATAAAAATGTGGAACGTTGACTTATGTTGTCAACGTTCCACATTCCGTTCAAGGGTTATACATGACAGATCAATAGTTTTATTCACCGGAGACATGGGACATTGGAGGTGCATAGAGCTGATCTGGCTGTGTCGTCATCACATCTACTTCACCTCGGCTCAGCAGAGCCCGCGCCATCTCTCCTGAAAAGAGTGCCAGGCCATTTAACAGGGAACGTGTAACAAACCAAAGGGCGAGGCCTACAGGGATACCAATAAACGACCTGGCAAACATCACCAGATCAAACTGCCCCCGAACTTCGATAAAGTAGGGGATAATGATTCCTGTGGATTGTATCCCGCTTTTGAGCAAGATCACATTGACAAACAGGTTGATCAGGTAGACCAGTGGTAGCACGGTGACGGCTCCGGCAACTATGGGCAGCACCAATGCCAGGGTGAACGAGATGATGCCTAGCGGTAGTTTCAGGATCATATAGATCGTACTCGTCCAGGTCAGCGGATCACGTAGGACAGCCCCATAGCGCCTCAAGAAGCCTTGCTGGAGCACGTCCTGAGCGTAACGTGGATAAGGAAAAGAAACATGTAGTAAGTTGGTAGCCATCCTCCGCTCTATTGCTGCCATACCTCGAATGAGGATGAGCGTCGCGAAGAGGATAGGGAGGCCAATCCAGATTATGAGCGTGCTCACACCGAGGGCAAGTCCAATCACCACCAGTAAGAAGTAGGTCAACCCTAAAGGAAACGAGAGTAGCAGGAAGGTAATATTTCCAACAGTCGTGCTTTTTTGCGTTGTGTGAAGGTGCATTCCCATATCCTGTTTCTTTCGGGGCTGTTCGCGTGGATCGGTATGAATCGGTCGAGGCGAAAATGGTTCTTGCTGAGCTTGATAAAATTGCATCTCTTGGTTGTTCATGATGTTCTCCATAGTTTCAGACTCGTAAAAACTCTTCTGTTCTTCATTTTTCTAGTATAGTTATTTCTTGCCAGGTCCTTTCTCCTTTTCCAAAGTTTTCAATCGACTGCTCTGCTAGTAGTTTGCCCGCCAAATGTGTAGAAATTATCTCCATTTTGTACCGGAATAGTGAGAAGGCGGAGCAAGGGATGAGACATTTTCGTGACAGAATCACTATATTTTCTACACAGATATGCTGCATACTATGCATATGTAACAAGACACCATAAAGCTATCATAAAGGAGGACTGAAAGATGAATCCTGATCGCATCGTTAGACGGCCCCCGCAATCGCTGTTTCGCGCTGCCCAGGACAGGCAGTCCTACACGAATATGCTTTATCTACTGATATCATTCCCGCTCGGTCTCGCTTACTTTGTGTTCCTGGTTTCCGGTATAGTTATAGGCCTGGGCACACTCGTTATCTGGATTGGCGTCCTTATTCTCATCTTGATGATGGCTGCCTGGTGGTATATAGCGGCCTTTGAGCGTCACATGGCTATACACTGGCTGCATGTCGTCATTCCTCCTTATCCTATCCGTTCCCCATACCCATGACACAGTGGCAAAGGCTAAAGGCTCAGGTGGGGAATTCCATGACCTGGAAGACGCTGGCCTACTTGCTGCTGAAATTTCCGCTTGGCCTCTTTTCATTTGTCATCATGATTGTTCTGTTGGTGTTGAATCTTGTGGTGTCGGTGGTTACCCTCGTACTGGGGCTGCTCGCTGCACCTTTTTTGATCCTGATCATTGTGCTTCGGGATGTCCCACTCACCAGGGAACGCGTCCAGCAGTATCTCTTATTCACGCTCACCGGGTTTGGCCTGTACCTCCTCACACTGTATCTGCTCAATGGTCTCGCATACATCTCCGGGCAAATCGCGCGCCTCATGCTTGGCATGAGCGGCACAGCCTGGCGTATAGAAGAGGCGCGGGCCATCGCTGTCCAGGAGCGAGCAAGAGCCGAGCAGGCCGAGCAGAGGAGGCATGAGCTTGTCGTCAATGTCTCGCATGAATTACGAACGCCGGTTGCCAGCATCGCGGGGCATCTTGAATCACTACTCATCTCCACGTACGAAGGAACAACAGCACCTACACCGGCGATTCTGTACAACTATCTCAACATTGCTCATCATGAAGTAGAGCGCCTTGGGATGCTGGTTGACGACCTGCTATCGCTGGCGCGTATGGAGTCGAACGAGTTGCGGCTGGATATACGAGAGGTAAAAGCAAGCGAAGCCATTGAAGAGGTCTATCGAACAATGATGCCGCTGGCGAAGAGCCAGCGGCAAGTGACGCTTGTGCGTGGGGCTGCCCCCAATCTTCCACCCGTTCTGGCAGATCGCCAGCGTCTCATCCAGATTCTCCTGAATCTTGTGCGCAACGCGATTACTTCCACACCTGTAGGCGGTATCGTATCGATCGACCTGGAGCAGGCAGATCCACAGCACCTGGCGCTTGTTGTTGCCGATAACGGTGTCGGCATTCCAGCCGAGGAGCTTGAACATATCTTTGAGCGTTTCTACCGTACCGATACTTCTCGCTCACGTGCCTCCGGCGGCTTTGGGCTCGGTCTTGCCATTGTCCACGATCTCGTCACCGCCATGGGCGGCTCCATCGGTGTTGAAAGCACGGAAGGCAAAGGAAGCCGTTTTAGTGTGCTGCTGCGTGTTGCCCCACCCGTGTACCATCCTCTTTAAACAACATCCCCTCTTCTCCAACGTGATAAAATAACTGAGGATCTCACCCTGCTGGTTAGCTTGCCTCTCCCTCCAACGGAGAGTTTGCGTTGAGAGGAGCAGAACACATTGTCAACGATTCTTGTCGTCGAAGATGACGTTGCGCTCTGTGATCTACTGCGCAGCCATCTCGAAGCAGAGGGGCATACCGTCTTTCAAGTGTTCGATGGTCCAGCAGCCCTGGTCGCGGTCGAGAAGCATCACCCTCAATTGATTATTTTAGACTGGATGCTTCCTGGCATGGATGGCCTTGCTGTCTGTCGTCGCTTGCGGCAAACGTACCTCACTCCTATCATCATGCTCACTGCTCGCGCGGAGGAGGTAGATCAACTCCTGGGACTGGAGGTCGGGGCCGATGACTATATTAGCAAGCCATTCAGCATACGCCAGCTGCTAGCGCGAGTGCGCGCCATCCTGCGCCGCGTGGAATTAGATAGTCAGTTGCCGGCGGCAACGAATTCCCTCTCTCGCGAAACCACTCTTGCATCGTCTCCGGATGCACTTCCGCCCATTGTACGCGGTCTCCTCCATATTCACCCTACAGAACGCTCTGTGCGGCTCGATGGGCGAGAGATCGACCTGACCCCCAAAGAATACGACCTGCTGGTCCTCCTGGTCTCGCATCCGGGTTGGGTGTTCAAGCGCGAGGTCCTCTTGCAGCAAGTCTGGGGTGACAGCTATGACGGCTTCGATCGTACGATAGACAACCACATCACTCGCCTGCGAAAAAAACTTGGCCCCCTTGGCGAAAAGATCGACACTATCTGGGGTGTCGGCTATCGCTTCATAGACTAACCATGAGAAGCCACATCCATCTCTTTGGCTGCCTTCGTGCTATGCTCTTTTGGCAGAAGAACCTACAGAAAAGATCCGCAGGCATACTGGACAATAATATTGCCTGTTCCCTTCGTTGTCCAGTTCAGGGATCGTATCAGTCTGTAGATCTACGAGTAAGATAGCTCGTTTGTGCCCAGCCGGGCAAGCGTGATATTTAATATCTTGCAATGGCCTCTTGACATAATGTCCATTCTCACGCATGGTCTCCCTCCTGAAAAGAACAATACCATTACGGAGGACATTTTTCAACAAAAAAATCCATAAATTCCTACAAATATATTACCTTTGTTCGGTAGTTGTGACTGATTTGCAAACTAATAACTCGTACATCGTGAGTTATTCCGAAAGTTGAATGTCTCTCTCTGCATAAAACCAGGAAGAGGTCACGAACACAGTCGGTGACCTCTTCCTGGTTTGTGGTTGTCGGCTAATTGTCCGCTAGCTCATTGCTCAGGCGGGAATCAAGTCATGGGGGTTAAGGACGAATTTCCTGGCAGCTCCTTTGTCAAAGTCCTTGTAACCCTGCGGTGCCTCCTCCAAAGGAATGACGGTGGCGTTGACCGCCTTGGCGATCTGCACCTTATCATTGATGCGTTACCATCATCAACTGACGATGGTAACGCATCACCGGACACTGACCGGTGGTGAAAGAGAGGGACTTTGCCCAGCCCAGACCAATGCGTATACCAAGTTGACCGATCTTCGCGTTCTCGTCAACGCCGCCTGGATCGCCAGTTACATACAAGCCAGGAATACCCACTCGACCAGCGACTTGCGTGATACCCATCACGGAGTTGAGCACTGTAGCTGGCGCCTCTCCTGCACCTGCACCGTGACCACGTGCCTCAAAACCTACACAGTCGACTGCCGCATCTACAACAGGCTCACCGAGGATCTGTTCGATCGTATCAGGCAGTTCGGCATCAGTCCTGAGATCAACAGTTTCGCAGCCGAAACTGCGTGCCTGTTGAAGCCGTTCAGGGTTCATATCACCTACGATGACTACGGCGGCGCCGAGCAGTTGAGCCGCTGCAGCGCATGCCAGTTCCACAGGTCCAGCACCGGCAGTTGGGCGGGTTTCTCCTCGGCTTTAGCCCGGCTCTTCATTCTTCCGGGGGAATTGGGGGGAAAGGATTTTCAGGGGCAAGCAAGTACCCTACTCAGGGGCTACCGCTCTTAAGAATCCCGTTACATTTTCCCGCAGAAGGATAGAGAGCCGAGCCTAGGTGCCCTCGGGCTAGTGTACAAAGCTGGTACAATGATATCAAAGGATAGGTGGAGGATGCTTCTTAATGGCGTTGTAGATATTCCCTTGCTATGTGCTCTTCAGAGAAGAAGGAGCGTTCTACAATGGAAGATCGAGAACAAATACGACGAGAATGCCTCCAGGCAGCGCTGCAATACTTTGACCCGTCCCTGATGGAACTCCAGCTTGACCAGGAAGAGCAGGCCAACTACACGCATAAATTTTTTGTCATGATGAAGGATGCAGGAGCCATTATCTACCGGGTAAGTGCAGGTCGGTATGCTGTGACCGAACAAATTATACCTGACGGCTCAGAGCGCGAACAGGAAATGAATGGTCCTTCTGACCTTGTCATTCAGGGTATACCCGCTGATATACCTGTACCCGTGGATGCTCTTTGTCGCTCCCGGCTCCATCACGCAGTGACTGAGTTGCTTCATAAAACACGTCTGAAGGATCTCAAGATTACGATCGCGACAACTACTGCCCTGCTTGACGGACATGTGGGTTCTTCCCTGGAGGCGGAAACTACAGATCAAACGAGATCGAGTGACGACCCGCCAATTGAGATACGGGCTCTCCAATACAAAGCGCAACAACCGTTCTTTACTTTCGAGCAGCTCGTTGTTCCTGAAGCTCTCATGGAAGATCTGCTCTCAGCCGTCGAGGTCATACGGGTAGAGCGCAAAGTCTTCGACGAGTGGGGGCTCAGGAGAATCCAACCTTTTCCACACTCTGCCCTGAATTTTCATGGACCACCAGGGACAGGGAAAACGCTGGCGGCACATGCCATCGCTCACCGGCTCAATCGATCTATCATGATTGCCAGTTACGCGGAAATTGAGAGCAAGTTTCATGGGGAGGGCCCCAAAAACGTCAAGGCGATCTTCCATGCAGCAGAGAGAGATGATGCGATCCTTTTTATCGATGAAGCCGATTCGTTGCTCTCCAAGAGGCTCACAGAGGTCACACAAGGATCTGAGCAGGCCATTAACTCGATGCGCAGCCAATTGTTCATCTGCCTTCAGGAGTTTCGCGGTGTGGTGATCTTTGCAACGAACCTGGTCGAGAACTATGACAAGGCGTTTGAGACGCGGGTCCGCCATCTCCACTTCCCACTACCAGACGAACAATGCCGACGAGAAATCTGGCGTAGACATCTTGTGCCACAGCTGCCAGTGGCAGAGAACGTCTCTCCTGACCAACTTGCAGTGTATGCTGAGGACATCTGCGGCCGAGATATAAGAAATGCAGTTGTTGATGCGGCGGTAAGAGGTGCTCGATACGGGAAAGAGCGTGTCGAACTACGGGACCTCATCGAAGCTGTAGACCGGATTAAGGCGGCAAGAGTGGCTGTCGAGTCTCACGAGGTTCGAAAATGAGTATTAGGGGAAGAGCAGAAGAAGCCACGAACAGCGTTCATGACCTCTTCTGCTATAGCTCGTAATTGTCCGCTAGCTTGTTGGCTAGACGGGAATCATGTTGTTCGGGTTGAGGACGAATTTCTTAGCAGCGCCCTTGTCAAAGTCCTTATAGCCCTGGGGGGCATCCTCAAGAGAAATGACGGTGGCGTTAACCGCCTTGGCGATCTGCACCTTGTCGTGGAGGATCGCATTCATCAGTTGGCGATGGTAGCGCATGACGGGGCACTGACCGGTGGTGAAGGAGAGGGACTTGGCCCAACCCAGACCGATGCGGACACCCAGCTGGCCAATCCTGGCGTTCTCGTCGATCCCGCCTGGGTCGCCTGTCACATATAGACCCGGGATACCGACGCGCCCGGCAACGCGTGTGATGCTCATGACATCGTTGAGCACAGTGGCTGGGGCCTCGCTTGCCCCTGCCCCATGACCGCGTGCCTCAAAGCCGACGCAGTCAACGGCTGCATCCACCTCTGGCTCACCGACGATTTGCTCGATCATGTCGGGCAGTTCGCCGCTTTGTTTGAGATCGATGGTTTCACAACCGAAGCTGCGAGCCTGATCAAGCCGCTCGTTGATCATATCTCCGACGATGACTACGGCAGCGCCGAGCAATTGCGCGGAGGCGGCACAAGCCAGGCCTACTGGTCCGCCGCCAGCAACGTACACTGTCGACCCTGTTGTCACGCCCGCAGTGAAGGCTCCGTGATATCCGGTTGGGAAGATGTCCGAGAGCATGGTCAGGTCCTTGATCTTCGCCATAGCCTGGTCTTTGTCGGGAAACTTTAACAGGTTCCAGTCCGCGTAGGGCACCATGACGTAGTTAGCCTGACCACCTACCCAGCCGCCCATATCGACATAGCCATAAGCGGCACCAGGGCGGGCAGGGTTGACGTTGAGGCAGACTCCAGTATTGCCCGATTTGCACATGCGGCAGCGCCCGCAGGCAATGTTGAACGGTACGGAGACGAGGTCGCCCTTCTTGATGAACTCGACATCGCGACCAAGTTCGATGACCTCACCGGTGATCTCGTGTCCCAGGGTTTGGCCCTTAGGAGCGGTGGTGCGGCCACGCACCATATGTTGATCACTGCCACAAATATTGGTTGCTACGATCCTGAGGATGACGCCGTGGTCGCATTTGCGATTCTGTTCCGGCAACTCTAGCTTCGGATAGTCGATGTTTTTGACTTCGACCTTCCCTGGCTCCACATAGGCAACACAACTATTATCTGCCATTTTGTTCTCCTTTCGATGGAATGCATCATCATTGTTGCATAGAGTCTCACGATCTCAGCATGGCCTTGTCCAATTGTGAATGTGAGATGCTTCAGGAAGACGGCCTACGAGGACGAAGGGTTCCCTCAGTAAAGTGTTCTAGTCTTACTATAGTCGGCTTCTTTTGTGCCACGCGGAGTTCATGTGCGCCAGATAAGTGAAGTGCATGAGCTTGTCACACGACTCAATCTCATCACAAAATAAAATTTTAGCACAAATGGCTGAATTTATCAAGTCAACAATTCTGGTGATTGCCCAGAAGAAGCCATAGAATTTGTCAACCCCCTCTGGCAACAACTTCGTCACATAATGATCGACATCAGCGGGCCGTCGAAGTGAGCAAAACTCAACGCGAAGGAAGTACCTCATCGGGCTTCATCAGCCGATTTCTTCCTTTCCCATCCCGGATCTTTTGCCCATTTTCATTGCCCGCCGATGTCCATACTCATACGGCGGGGGGGGCTATGGCTGCCAATTGACCCGAGGAAGGTGGGTGTGGCACCGGTGCCACACCCACCTTCCTCGGGTCATACGTCTCTTCAGTTCTCAACAAGCGATACGCTACCAGGAGCATTTTGCGCATGAGGGCCATCAGGGCCTCGACCTTTTTCATGCCACGGGCGATCAGCCGATGGTAGTACTGACCAAAGGCCGACTCCGGCAGCCGAATCGAGCGCACGGCTGCCAGATACAAGAGGCGGCGTAATCGACCGCTGCCTCGCTTGGAGAGCTTGGCCTCTCCTTTCCATTTGCCACTCTGTCGGCATCCAGAAGGTTCTCGATCTCCTCTTCCAAGTGGGCCAGATTGCTTTGGGTATGCTCGAGCTGGTCACAGAGAATCTTCAGGCTGCTTGAGCGAGCGGAGACGGCAATGCCGGCACTGGTCGAATGTTGGGCGAGATTGACCAACTGCTCAGCGGTCTTTCTTCCGTAATGACGAGGCGCAAGCTCGTGTAAGGTGACGGTCATGGCCTCCACTCCCGCCGAAGCACACGCTTGCGCACTGGGGTAGCGCTTGAGGATCCCCAGCGCGGTTGGGCGGCAGGGATCGCTAAAAATCTGGCGAAATTCGGGAAACAGGACGAAGAGTTCGGCATGGATCTCGTTTTTGTAGCGTGCCACTTCATCACTGAAGTGGCTGTGTAGTCGCACCAGCTCGCGATACGTGGCAATGAGTTCGGTTGGCACATAGCCCCGACGCGCCTCTCCACTGAGCAGGATGCGAGCGATGGTACTGGCATCCAATTGGTCGGTTTTCGCTCGCAGTCCGCGTTGCTGGGCAAACTGATGGGTTTGACGCGGATGCAACAGGCAGAGCTGATACCCCCGGCTTTCCAGAAAGCGAGAGAGATTTTCCCCATAACGCGAAGTGGCCTCCAGTCCGATGAGAAGGTGATTGGCGGGAACTCCCAAGTGCTCTAAGTGCTCCTGCACCTGAGTGAACCCAGCCGGAGCATTGGCAAACTCCAGTGGCTTGAGCGCCTGGCTCTTATCAGGCTTGAGCGCACAGCAGCTACAGGTTTGACTGCCGATATCGACGCCGACGACATACTGAAACGATGAAGCATCTACAGGCGAAGATGGCCTTTCTGTTTGACCCATCACTCTACCTCCGCTGTCTTTTCGATCTGTGTCCATGACACCACAAGGACATGCTGACTTCCAACGGGAAGACCGACCAGCCAGGGCGAGCGTCAACTCATACTGGATTGACAGTCTTCCTTCTCTTGAACCTCGCGGAAGAAGGCAGCTGTAACAAGCCCTATCGCCGCTTGTGACCCTGCTGGACGGGGAACAGTCTTCTGGAGCCGGTCCTCTTCGATGACTCGTGCAGGCCGTAAAGTCCGACCAAGGTTCTCCCGTTGCTTCCACCAGTGTAACAGATGCTTGCTCTTACGCAAACTCTCTGCTACCAATGAGTATATGAGTCCGCAAGGCTACGTGAGTCAGGTCTGCTGGACGAATGCGCGCCACAGATCCAAAGCTCGCGCTCAGGATGACAAAACTCCTGGCTGTCATCCTGAGCGCGAGCTTTGGATCTATTGCGGACTTCTGGGTAATCAACAGAACAATAAACTTGTAGTGTATGAAAAGATGGTAGTCATGCTTTTTTAATTGGTTTTATTTCGTTAATAATGTATGTTTTTAGCGGAGCCTGTTTTCCCCTTGAGGATAGTGCCCCAGCTTGCTTGAGGTGTTGACTTTGTCAAAACGCTTCGGTACATTGTTATCAGAACGTAATGGTAGCTGCCCCGAGTAGTTTCCACAACGTATGTGCGTTGCCATTATGGATCTTGCCGTGTGGCGCTCCTCTATAATGGCTATTATTTGTGTTCAGCCGGTATGGCGAAAGGAGAAACTCTCATGCAGACAATGGACAGTGACATCAAGAACGAAGTCTTTGTAGATGAATATACCGGTGGTCTCGTTGGCCCAAGCTTGGGCTTCGCGGCGACGATTAAGGACGGCGGGCACATTCGTTGTATTGTCCCTCCCGGCTGTTGGGGGCCAATGATCACACCAGAGTTCCGTGGTGGGCACGAAGTGACGCGCCCGGTGGCTGTAGAGGGAGCCAGAGTCGGTGATGCCCTGGCGATCACCATCGAGTCTATGCGTGTGCTATCGCTGGCCACCTCCTCTGGTACGATGGTGACGAACAACGCGGCCTTTGGCGACGATCCTTTTGTTGATAAGAAATGCCCGGGATGCGGTACGCCGTGGCCAGCCAGCCGCGTCGAGGGGACCGGAGAGAGCAGCGTTCGCTGCGTCAAGTGCGGCGCGGTCGTCAATCCATTCGGCTTTGAAGAGGGCTATACCATCGTCTTTGATCACGATAGCCACGTCGGCCTGACGGTGGACGACGCCAACGCTCACGATTTTGCGCAGCGCGCCCGCGAGATGGCGGCCCTACCGCCTAACGCACGCCAGCACCCCATTCTCCTCTTTGAGCCACACACCATTCCCGGCACACTTGCCCGCCTACGCCCATTCATCGGGAATATAGGCACAACGCCGAGCGCCGATCTGCCCGACTCACACAACGCCGGAGACTTCGGTAACTTCCTGGTCGGAGCGCGTCACCCGTATGGGTTGACGCTGGAAACACTCAATCGTGTGAAAACCGATGCGCACCTCGACACCAACGAGGTACGCCCGGGCGCGATCCTCATCTGCCCGGTGAAAATCGATGGCGGCGGCGTCTATATTGGTGATTGTCACGCCAACCAGGGCGACGGCGAACTTGGCCTGCACACCACCGATATCACCGCTGAAGCCAGCGTCCGCGTCAATGTCATCAAGAACCTGTCGTTGGATGGCCCCATCCTGTTGCCCGTGGCCGAAGATTTGCCATTCATCGCCCGCCCTTACTCAAAAGAGGAACTGGAAGCTGGCGAGCGCCTGGCCCAGCGCTACCATATCAAATTGCAGCGCAGCACAGGTCCTGTGCAGTTCATTGGAACCGGACCAACGCTGAACGAAGCGACCGATAATGCCATGCAGCGCGCAGCCGATGTGTTACACATGACGCTTGCGGAGGTACGCAATCGTTGTACCATCACCGGCGGGGTAGAGATTGGCCGCTTGCCCGGGGTAGTGCAGTTAAACATGCTCGTTCCCATGGACAAGCTCGACACTATTGGCATTGGTCCCTACGTTCGCCAGCAGTACGACCTGTAATGCGAGAGTACAGAGGGCGACCACAAGGGATCGCCACTACTATGCTACGAAGCCTCCAGGCCCGTTCGTCCATCGTAGGAGCCTTGTGGTCGCCTATGTGCACTTCTTGTGGTCGCCCATTGCGCACTTTAAGGATAGAGCGAAGGGTTGCCCATACCACCCCAGGACTGGGGCAAACTCAGCTTTACTCTCGACGGACCTGGCGGGCTGATCCGTGGTATAGTAGGGGCGATCCCTTGTGGTCGCCCTGGCGCTATCCCTTGCGGCCGCCCTTGCACATTGCCATCGCCCTGCTCGGGCCCTATCTATAAGTTAGGAGAAAGGAGCCATGCACATAAGTGTCGTACTCTATGGCGCAGCGCGAGTCGTCATCGGCCAGCCACTCGTCGAGGTATCATTCGAAGCCCCCTCCATCACCCTGGGACAGCTATTGGAAAGGATGATCACCATCTACCCTCGTGCGCGACCGTACTTGCTGGATGAAACCGGATTGTTACCAACATACATGCGTGTACTCATCAACAATGGTCGCCCGGACCCTGATGCTACGCTTGCGACAACGCTCCATCATAAAGACCAGGTGGCCCTGCTGGTGGCCGTAGCCGGCGGCCAGAACAGAGCGCCAGGTTTCAATCCAGGTCGTTAATGCGCCGTTCTGCCTCTTCAAGAGAAATTGCGCCGGTGCGAAGCTCTTCAAGAATCACCCGGCGTTGTGCGTCACGCTCCTCACGCGAAAGTGACCTGGAGGAGGAAGTGGCTGTCGAGCTTGTAGCGACATCTTCATCGAGTGGGTCATCTACCTTATCATATTCAACTCGCACGCGTTGTGCCTTGGAACGTTGCTCCTGCGCCGGAGATTCGGATTGTTCCTGGCGTTTGTTCCAGTTGCGCCGGATATTTGCAAGCGTTTCTTCTAATTCACCCATCGCTTTCTCTACCGCCGCTAACACCTCGCGTTCCACCGCTTCCCAATCCATATCGCGCATATGCCGGGTCGCACGTTTTGCATAGCGTTTGGCATGCTCAGCAGCCTTGCGAGCCGCCCGCTCGGTTTTCTCTCGCATGTCTTCCCAGCGCTCTTCGTACTCTCCATATGCGCGCGCTCCCCGCCCGCGCTCCCACTCAAAGCCGAAGTCAGGCGAATACGGGATCCCGAATCCATCCGGGTCATCCTCAACAAATGGACCCTGGAAAAAGAACTGTGCATATCCTGGCTCACGCTCCCACCCGGCACGGAAGCGGTGCTTTCCGAAACCGCCCTCCCATCTCCGCGCGCTTTCCCTCTCTCGCTCTTTATTATCTGAAGTAGACTCTTTGTTCATAGTGTATTCCCTTTCGTCGCTATCTGCAGCGATAATAGCAATGTTCCCGTACATACTACGCAAGGTGACAGTAGCGTCACCATGCCCAATCACTCCAACGAGATTGCGTCTTCGCCCACGTTCTACCATCAATGGCAGCCTGGTTAGTATCTCTCCCCGTGAAGTCTGGGCTACAAAGCGTGCATTGATTTCGCCGTTGGTACGGAAAGTAACATTGGCATTTGCACGCACCACATACTCGGCGTCTGCACCCAGCGATGTATCCAATACAACATCGCCCCCTACTTCCGCAACCACGCCGCGAGGAGCATCCACAACGATGAAGTTACCCTTCACCTTTCCGATCTGCACACGTTCAGAGACGTGTAACACCTGTCCATTGCCAGCTATTTCATGAACCCTCACTTCCACGTCGCTGGGAATATGAAGCTCGCTTTTCCCTGGAAGCCTTGCAATCCGCACTACAGTATGATCATTTTCAACAATATCTTCAACGGAAGATGTATCATGAACTCTGAGGAACACCTGTGATGCCCCTCCTACAATCATGGCATCTCCTTCTACGATGCCTATCTCTATACGTCGTCGTTGAGCAGTCCGCCCACTTTGTTCACCTGGCACCTGTTCGTCTCTACTCGTCATAGTCTTGCCTCTTTGTGTAGCTCATAAGGTCCAGCTCGCTATTTTGTAGATGGGCCGCCGCTTGTATCTCTATCAACTGTAGAATCCTCTGCGAGTATTTGAAGGACTTCATCGGTAGAAATACGGCCAGCGGCCAGATCAGCTAAAATCTCACGGCGAACGCGCCTGTGATCCGCTGCAGGCGCGTCTTCTTCAGCATCAACTCCCATCGTCTGCAGCACATTCGTCAATCGCGCCTTGACTGTCGGATAAGAAATGCCCAGCATGTCCTCAACGTTCTTGATAATGCCGCGACAACGCAGAAAAACCTCGACAAACTCCAGTTGAGTATTATCGAGTCGTGCCAGAAGTCCAAAGCGCGCTTCCCCACGATCGGTTCGCGTACCACGATTCTGTAAATGTGCATCGAACTCAGTCGAGCGCTCATCTAGTGAAAATGTACCCTCGAGTGCACTACCACAGTTCCTACAACTGAGCCGAGAGATCACCATGCTATAGCCACAGACAGGACAAATTCCGTCAACCGTATACGTCCCCTCCATAATTTCGTCTCCCCTATCGATTTGCTGTGCCAGTACCGTATATACGCTCTCTTCCTGTATCAGGTTACCCTCCATCCACTTCTACCAGCAAATATACCATGAACAATGAATAAAATCAATACCGATATTAATTTTATCAATATTCATATTGATAAAATTAATATGACAAAAATGGGCGGGAATGTTCATTTTCCTGTCATGCAGACAGCCTATGCTCTTGCCAGAGGTGTATCGACCACATAAGAAGAATCAGCGCGTGAAGGAGGAGAATGGACACCATGAAGAAATTCGCCTTGTCGTTTGTGATACTGAGTCTTGTAGCAGTCCTCCTGGCTGCTTGCGGCGGCTCTGGTAGCTGTGGCGGCAGCAGTAGTGGAAGCAGCAGCGGCAGTACACCGACGGTGCATATGTGCGGAAATAATTTCGTGCAGTCGAGCATCACGATCAGCAAAGGGCAGAGTCTGACGCTGGTCGATGATGCATCGGCGGCGCATACCATTGCGAACGGGAGTTGGGTCAATGGTTCGGCGCAGCCCAGGCAAGAGCCGGGCGCGCCCGTCGTGAACAATCTGCAATTCAACAGCAACGATTCGCACATGATCGGACCGTTCCCTACCGCTGGCACATATCACCTGTACTGTACTGTTCACCCAGGCATGAATCTGACGGTGATCGTGCACTAGACTCACGAATACGGCAGAGAATGAGAGAATCGTATGAAGGAAGAAGGGGGTTTTGTCTTGCTCAGTATCCTACTCGTTCTCAAGCGTGACGTGATGTGAAGGGGACTGTGGTGCCTCTCATATCGACCGCGCGACTTTTTCCCAAACCTGGCGCGCCTCGGCGTTTGGGTCGTTTTGGACCGTGCTTTCCCGATCAAAGAGCATGGTTTACCGCCGCTCCAGGTCATAGCTCGGCCAGGTGGGAAGTTCCGGGGTATTGGGATCACCATGAAGAGCAAAAATGATTCAGACCCGTTGCATCTGATGAGCCAGTCGCAGCCGTTCGGGCGCATCGTCCACCATCCGCTGTACCATAGGCTGAGAACTCTCCACGAGATTCCAGACGAGGAGGTGGCCTCCATCAACCGTTCTGCCGGGATCTGCTCCAAGGCGGAGAGGTTCTCTGGTCGCACCTCCAGTATCTTGAGGAAGTCGCGGGCTAGACACCGCGACTTCCAGTACTCCCTGTACCTTTCCATACGCAGTTTGAACAAGCGTCTCGGACATCATCTTTTCCCTCTCCTTGTAGAAGCAGTAACCATATTCTCATCCCCCCAAAAGAATTGTCACATTAGAAGTCACGCTCACCAGCGAGTGACACACCACATTCGTCATACCATCTACACAAGCACAGTCAACAGAGAGGGCCACCCATGACACTCCACAATCATCTCTTAACCAACACCATACAATTCGCCCCGCATCACCATATCCTCTTCCTAAACTCCGCCGGCCCATTCGTATCCACATCGGCACAACACATTACCAGGGGCATCGCGTCGTCTCTTCGCGCAAAACAGACTACATCATTATCCCTTCAACCGCCAAAAAAATCTCTCGCAAAATCGGACACATTTTCCCAAAAATCCATCGCATCTCGATCTCAATCGCCTGGTGCCTCCAATTCTGCTCAAAGAGCGCACCTTGCTACAGATGTGACAAGTGCGACAAGTGCGACAAAGATGAGCACAATGGAGGGGCCGCACCGCAGCGCCCAATTCATTGCGCCCTCTTAGGGAGCCGATATACGTCATTAAGACAATTCATTGAGCCTCTTCAATCCTCCTGTCATAGCATCAATACATGTCAGGGAGAGAGGGCTCCAGTATGGTACAATACAGATTATCTTAAAAGAGCGGTAAGATGGAACCTCTAATCGATCAGACAACCTTTGGCTCGATCACCATTGAAGACGAGCAATGAACTCTCCTGGAAAGAGCAGAACGTTGAAATCAATAGCTATTATCGGCGCTGGATGCAGTGGACTTGCCGCCGCACACATACTACATGACGCGGGGAATGCCGTAACGGTGTTTGAGAGAAGCCAGGAGGTCGGTGGACGAGCAGCGACCAGGCAGCAACAAGGCTTCATCTATGACCATGGCGCACAGTACATCAAGGGCGGGAGCGCAGTGAGCTCCGCATTGATTACCGAACGCTTTCGCGCCGCAGATCTGGTTGATATCGCTAAACCAGTCTGGACCTTTAATCAGCAGGGACATATTCAGGAGGGTGATCCTCTCCAGAACATGGAGCCGAAATGGACCTATCGCAGTGGCCTGAACACCCTGGCAAGAGGTATGGCACAGGGTCTCGACATCTGGCGGCGGACACGCATTGACCATCTCCAGCGCACTATCGCGGGATGGAGCCTTTTCGATGGCACAGGACATCCTGTTGGTGAGTTTGAAGGCGTACTCATCGCTGTCCCTGCCAGTCACGCACTGGAAATAATCGAGGCCAGCCAGTTACCCGCGGCAGAACGCGAGAACATCAGTCTGCACCTGCGCAAGGCGAGCTATCGCCCGCTTATCTCAGTCATGCTGGGCTACCAACCGGCGCCGCAAGCTCGCCCCTACTATGCGATCGTGAACACGGACAAGGCCCATGAAATCTCCTGGCTGGCCTGGGAACACGAAAAGTCCCCCGAGCGTGTCCCCGCGCAGGCGGGCCTGCTTATCGCACAGATGGCTCCTCACTATAGCCGCGAGTGGTGGCAGGTTCCCCGCTGAAACATCGGACGCGGAGCAACTCAATGCTATAGCCATCCCTCTGGGCCTGGCCTTTTGTGGAGATGCATTCGTCGGTGGGCGCGTCCATCTCGCGCTCGAACACGGGGTAGCCGTTGCTCGGCAGCTTACCTGACACCTCCAAGCTTACCCTCTTCGACCAATGTCGCAAGGACATCCATAATGACGCGACCACCAAGCAGTGCGGTAATATCCGACACATCATAGGGCGGCACGATGATCGCCGATGAATAGGGAAAGTTCGCGCTCAAACGCTGATACAGAAAAACGGCCTCCAAGCGACCGCAAGGGATCACCCCTACTATATGCGTTTGCCATTTCATGCGTAAAGAGGCTCTTGGAGCCGCATCGTCTATAGTGGTCGCCCTGTTCGAGCCTCTTAGCGCCGCATCACCTGTGCACGAATTGACAGGAAAGGGCTTGCCATCCGGTACAATACTGTGCGAATCGTGGAGTTCTGCCAGATGTTCCAGAACTGAGACCACTGCACTTGTGGATCGATACAGACGATCCGCGTCCGAACTGGCTCGTGCACACCAAAGTGCGCCGCGAGTGCCGAGAGCGTCTGTTCCCAGAACTTGTTCTCGGATTTCGTAGCACCCAGGCGGAAGCCGAGTTCATAGACGAAATCGAAGGCGCGCAAGAGAATCTCTACCTGGGCGACTGTACAGCCCTCCTCTTCGAAAGCGCTGAAGGTGATCCAACCGGCAAATACATGTCCCCGTGGTGTCATAAACGTAAAAGACTCCTCATCGGCGTAGATCACCAGCACTCCTGTGGAGAGCGGCAGACCGATAGGCGTATCGCCAGGGATATGCATGTTGATGAGACCAATCTCGCCAGGTGCAATACCGGTCAACGGGGCATAAAAGCGGTTCCCCTTAGGCCAGAACGTCCCGAAGCGTTCTTTCCACGTTTTGATGACCTCACCTGGCGTCACATTTGCTCCTTGCAGGCGCACGCGGAAGGTCTTTTGCCACATTTGCCCAAAGCCCTGCAATGCCCCGGCTAGGTGATTTCCATCGACATTCAAATTCAGCGCACCCGTCGGTGCCATCGTCAACTTTAACGTCGAAACATTCTGTGCCCAGTAGGCAGCATCACGGTGTTGACTTTCATTAGACTCAAAAGGAGATGTAGTCATAGTGTATTTCCTCCTTGGCGTGAACCAACCTGGCAATCCCAACGTTACCAGCTCTCTTGAAGACATCCTGGCCTTCCTCAACTGTTCTCTCTGTACAGTAGTGTACAGGACACGCGTCTTTTCAACGTTACGAAAACCGTTACGAATTGCCCCATCTCACGAATATGAGATGGGGCATCGAAAAAAAGCTGACGAGGGAGCTAGCACACAGAATCTTTGCCTTCAGAGGTAACATACCTTAGAGGTCAAGGATGTATCGATTTGGATTTGTTGGATCGACCAGCACCGGCACCAGGCTTCCTTCCATGTATTCAGGTTGATGGTTCATGACCCACGTCCAGAACGCGTATGTTTTCCCGGTCCACGGGTTGGTCCACGTGGCTATGACGTAATAATTATCACGTGAAAAGCCGGAGGAAGTCTTTCCTGTTTCTCGTTTTTTATTAGACAATAGTAGGAGTATGTAACCACTAAAATATGTTATGATGGTTTAAATTATATGATGTGGATGGCTCACCTGTCAAGTGCTTAAAAGAAATCTGACCCCGCGATCCATGCCTGGCTGAGTGGAAAAAGGACGTTGAGCGCTGGAATGAGTTCAGCAGGAAGCTGTTGTCCTGGTTGAAGCTGAGCCCACGAGATGGGTCGGAAGCCAAAGATTAGTTGGACAAACATGTTCGAACTGAGGGTGACATGCAGTGGAGAGGAAGATGGCGTACGAATGGGATGGATACTGGTTGGGGTGACTTCAAGAAAGCTCGTATAGGCATCAATAGTGAGCGCGAGAGTGCCGCACCAGTCCACCAGGCGCGAACGCTCTTGCCAGTACTTCTGCCAGAGGGGAAGCAATGACTGAAGTAGTGTTGGCGTATGTACAATGCGCGCCATCCATCCGCCGTTCGGAAAGGAAAGCATCTCGCTCCGCACTGGCATATGTTCTGCGAGAAAGTAAAATGTTGGATCGGTCGGAGGAAGAGGCCAACTCATTTCCTGGGGAGGTTCTGGCTCTGCTTCGAGCAATTGTGCATGAGCATGGAGTAAAGCAAGCGTAGCTGGCCAGCTATCAGCGGCCACTTCATAGACATACAGCTTGCGTCTTCTTCGCGAAAGCAGGAGATAGCCATGTAGCTTCTGCTCAGCGTTGAGAACCACAAGGGGCACGGTGTCGGTTACCTCAAACCAATTGGACAACACATGTTCCTGTCGTTGGAGCGTACGCGTCGGAGCAAAACTGCCAAGGTAGGGACTGTAGTGGCGCTGGTAGCAGGCCAGAAGTGCTGGAGCATCAGTCAGTGTGGCAGCGCGTACAAAGTAGGTTCCAGGATCGGATTCTGGAAGCTGTTTTCGTGCGAAAATATGCCGGGGCGTATCTTCAAGGACATCGATGTAGCCAAACTGCTGGTAGAAGTAGGCCAATCCATGCAGGAACAGCAGGGCATACCGCTGGCTTTCTGCGACGCGAATAGCATCCTGCATGAGCGTTGTAGCAATCCCTTGATGACGGTAAGCTGGGTGCGTTGCCACGCCATTGATGCAAGCGGTGCGGAGCCGGGCCGGTCCCAGGCACATGGTGCGTTCAAGCAGGGCATAGCCCCCAACATACGTGTCACCTAAGAAGGCTCCCCGGAGTTGGTGAAGGTAAAAATCGGGATCATCCATCAGAAAGCGTCGCCGTTGTGCTGAGACGAGATCAGCATCTTCGTCAGGGCGAAAAATTTCTGCATTGAGACGAAAGAACGCCTCCAACTCGGCAGGAGTTTTGAGTGAACGAACCTCTAAATCAGACGCTGCTGTCTGTCGATTCTTCATGCGTACCTTTCATTGTTCACTGAGAAGCAACGGTCATTTCTGGTCAACCTTTTCTAAAGCTGCCAAAAAGGCACCATACTCCCGAATCTGGTGTTCAGTACTCCATTTCCTGCCTTTGGTTTCTGAGAGCGCTTGACGCACCCATCCAGCAATGACCTGCCGTTCCTTTGATGTTGTGTTTCCTACCAGCAGACCAGGAATATCCTCATCCAGATCCATCCCGCTGTCTGTATAGAAGCGGTAGATGGCGAAGAGCGTACGTAAGACGCGCATCCGCATCTCCTGGTTGTCTTCTTCCCCCGCAAAGCAGCTATCCAGTCCATCAATACAACCCACGAGGATAACACTGAACGCAACGTACTCATCCCGGTAGTCATTGAAGTGCTCAATGACCTCTGTAACCAGCACTTCATAGATGGTGAGCGCAGCAGCGTAATCTTCGTATTTAACAAACTCATCAGCGATGTACTTAATAGCATCGAGCTTACGCTGGACTTCGTGACGTTTGCGCTGGCGCTGGTTTTCTCCTACGGACATAGCTGCTTGTACTTGCTGTCGGTACATCTTCGGGTCGATCAATGCCTTTCGAGGCGAGGAAGTTGGCAGCGGCGTCGTGAGCAGCCATTGCAAATCCGGTTCCTGGCGCAGCATATGCGTAATGATAGCGATTAATTCAGGTTTCTCGCGTTGTTCCAGGTTTTTCCTCAAAGTGTTCATGCTGTTCCCTCTAAAAGGTAGTCTTCACAGTATCCTACACCTTCGCTAGTTCATCCTTCAGCTAATACCATGCTGCTACTGTATCCGCTTTGACCCCTCTTTGCAAGCCTTTTAGGAGTTATGAATAGTTACCACCCATGGTGACAGGCAAACTTGTTAGGCTGCTTGAGGTCTGGCTCAAATATCGCACCCGGTATAGAAGCCATCCTTAGCAATGAAGTTATCGAGAGTTTATTCTGATCACGGCAGATCGAAGTGTTTCTTGTATTTGCAGGAGAGCAGCCTCATCTTTGTAGCGTTGTCTTGGCCAGAAGAACCCCTTGAGACCATCTTTCTTGTGGCGAGGTACGAGATGAATATGCATGTGCGGCACACTTTGGCTGACGCGGTTGTTGATAGCAACAAAGGTTCCATCGGCTTGTAAACCTTCTTCAATAGCCCGTTCCAGCAGTTGTGCATTTTGAAAGAGTGGCCCAACAAGTGGAGCGGGAAGATCGGCGAGCGTTTCATAATGGACCTTTGGCACCAACAGGCAATGTCCAGGAAAGAGAGGCTTTCTATCTAAAAAGGCCAGGGAGATATCATCCTCAAAAACTGTATACGCGCGTTCCTCTCCACGAATGATCGCGCAGAACGCGCACGTATTGCTTGTGTTTGTTTCGCCGATATGAGCATCAGACATAGCTGAAACCTCGCTTTACAACACATCCGCTTAGCAATTATTTTATACCGCCTGGCATAGTATACAATAAGAACATATTTACAGTTCGACGAGGAAAGCAGGTGCATGTTTATGACGTCGGAGCAGATCATCGCGAACTTGAAACAGTATGCCAATGCTCAGGCCATCGACGGTATGGCCAGATTTGGCATCAGACCTACCCAGGCTTTGGGGATCTCCATTCCCACGCTGCGTAAGATGGCAAAAGAAATCGGGCGAAACCAGGTACTTGCACTAGAACTGTGGGATTCAGGGATCCATGAGGCAAGATTACTTGCTTCGATGATTGCTGAGCCTCGACTCGTTTCTGCTGGCCAAATGGAAGAGTGGGTCAACGATTTTGATTCGTGGGATCTGTGCGACCAGGTATGCGGGAATTTGTTTGATAAAACGCCTTACGCGTATCAAAAGGCGGTCCAGTGGTCTCAGCAGGAGCAAGAGTTCGTGCGGCGTGCAGGGTTTGTAATGATGGCCGAATTGGCGGTACATGACAAACAAGCGCCCGATGAAGCATTCCTACCATTTTTCCCATTGATCAAGCAATACGCAGATGATGAGAGAAATTTTGTGAAGAAAGCCGTCAACTGGGCGCTGCGACAGATCGGCAAACGCAACGATCACCTTCGTGGATTGGCTCTTGCCTGTGCCTACGATATTCAACGCATGGATTCCAAAACAGCTCGCTGGATAGCAAAAGATGCTCTCAAAGAATTACAGGCTAGAGAGATCAAGGACTAACCTGCTTCGCCAGATTGCTCTGTACACTGCCAGGGAGGGTATCTTTCGGTGCAAGTCCGTCGAAGCCCTCGGCTTTAGCCGCAGGGAGTCATCACATCCCCTCCTTTTCTAGAATACGATCGGCTACCTCATGCAGATCGGCGCCGACGACGTCCGGGCGCTCAAAGAGCGGATCAAGCACCATACCGGTTCGATGTATAAAAGCTGCCGCACATCCAGCGTGTAATGCACCTGCAATATCCCAGGAGTGAGCAGCAATCAGCCGGGTCTGGCCGATATCGACACCCAGGCGTCCGGCCACCATACGGTATGGTTCCGGAGCAGGCTTCAAACGCCGGACAGTATCCGCCGAGAAAATGCGCTCAAAGTACTCGCTCAAACCTGCGTGCTTGATTTGCTCTTGTGCCACCTGTTCAGTCGAGTTCGTCAGGGTGACCAGGCGCAATCCTGCATTGCGGAGGCGTTCGAGGCCATCTCGTACATCAGGGTGTGGTGGTAATTTGCGCATGCCCTGGAGAATGTTTGTCCGATCTTGCTGGCTGAGCGTCACTCCTCGACGCGTAGCAATCATATCTAATGCAGTCGCTCCGATGGTCCCAAAGTCCTTGTAGTTATCTGTGATCGTCGAGACGAAAGCGGTTTGCAGGAGTTGTGAAAACCACGCCTGGCGTACATGGGCATCACCAAAGGCCCGCTCGAAATGAGGATCCAGGGCCCGCAAGTCGAGCAGGGTCTCGTTGACATCGAAGACACAAATACGAGGCATCAAAAAACCTCCTTTTCCTCAGGAGAGCATGGTGAAACGCTCTTTGATCATGGCCTTATTATACAACCTCATAAAGTACTCACTGGCTGATCTCGGCCATTTTCAATTACTATGCTACGCATGTTCATCTGTCTATCCTGAAATGAGGAGGCACCGCAGTTGACCCACCTCAAGTATCATTAATCGCTGTTCGTTAATAACTCGTAGGTAGTAACCGTAACGAAGCCATAAATGATATGGGGAATGATATCAGCCGCCCAGCCCGAGACTCCCCATGTTCGCGGATCACTCACGCCCAATGCAAAAAGGGGAATGTCACTGGCAGCCATTGCGGCCAGACCGACAGCGGTACTGGCAAGTGGTATGGGCACATCCTCAAGTTGTGACCGCAGCAGCCCATACGCTACACCCATACCAAGACCATTCACGTAGCCTAATAAAGCTCCCAACCCACTTTCACGGTTCTGAGCCGCCTGGTCTTGGGACCCCTTACCTTGAGAGGAGAGGGAAAGGCCTGCTTTTTCTGCCAGTATGCTGACCATCTTGGATGGAGCACTACTCGATGGGCGGCCACGAATTGCCATATCTGCGTAAGTTGCTATATTCAGGGCAACCGTGCCCATGGCTCCGGCAACAACGCCAAAGAGTACACCTCGTAACATCGTATTTCTCCTGTTTATCCGCGTTATAAATAGCAAAACGATAGAACACTATCATCACGTCATGATGTGGCCTTCTGTTTCGCCTCTTTAGGCGGTTATCGGCCATTCATGTTGAGGATTGCAAAAACGGGTCAAGAGGGTCACATTTGCAGTAGTAGGACTTTTTTACCACAGCCTTGACGCATGAACTTATCTCTCTATACTTAGTAGTGTAATACAAACACGATTGAATTTATACTTTGTTATCGTTCATTCTCTTTAGAATGAAACACTCTCAGAGCCAATTACACTCAGCGGTTCGAATTGTTCCTGTAATGCCATCCTAAAAGCGACAATCCCTGTGACCCTTATCTATGAAAAACGTCAAGCGGCGTGTCAGAAGGAAAGTGTTCTGAACAGCTCTCTCCATTGATACGACCAACGTTCGCTTGCACAGTGCGGTGAAGCGCCTTAATGAAAGTGAGCACTGCTATGGCAATCCTTTTCTCGGGAAATAATCCCCATCTATTCTCAGAGGCAGAATTAAGCCCAAGTTTGACCTCGCGCGAGCAGAGCCGGCGCAAACAGATCGTGAGCGTCGTCCTCCTGGTGATCATCCTCTTTCAATTGATCGATTTGCCAGGTGCTATCATGAGTCGCGATGCGACCTCTATTGGCATCGCGCTCCTTGGTTTGGCACTCTGCGGTCTGGCATTGGTGTTCAATCATTTTGGGCGAGTCACAGTCGTCAGCATCCTTCTCATCCTGGTCGTGGACCTGGGATGCGGCCTCATGCTCTTGACCTCCCCCATGGGTCTGGATGTGGGAGATCTGCCGGTGTTCGACGTGTTGCTCGTGTCGGAACTCATCGCGGTCTCACTTCTCCCTGCCGTGAGCGTCTTTCCCGTGGCTATCACCAATGTCCTGTTCATTCTCCTCGTCATCGCCTTCCAACCACATACGCCCGCATTCAATATGATGCTGTCATCGGAGATGGGCTATAATGCTGTGGCTCAACCGATAAGCTTGCAAATCGTTGTGGCTCTCATCACCTACTTCTGGGTTCGTAGCGCCCTGCGTGCCATTGCACGAGCTGATCGTGCCGAAGAGATCACCCAACTGCAGCAGCGCGAGGCCGAGTTGCTGAGCCGCGAAGCGGAACGCACGCGCCAACTCGACCGGGGAAGCCAGCATCTCCTAGAGGTGCTGGTACGCGCTGCCAATGGTGAACACAATGTGCGTGCGA
>WNGQ01000825.1_pt1 | contig 32190 bp, 30 predicted proteins | sample 5407661 | NCBI WGS metagenome assembly WNGQ01 (sample SAMN13153382, study PRJNA577476) | soil metagenome | isolation source: 60 cm soil or saprolite under Garry oak tree replicate 2 | place: USA:California | collected 2016-06-15 | reverse complement strand
GACGCGACTCTAACAGAGAGCGTCCGACTCTTCGCGAACTGTGACTGCCCCAGCTCGTTATTTCCAAACCGAAGATATTCGCCGGCAGTAGAGACTAGGCTGATCTCGAACTCTTCAGCGCCATGCGCAAACTTTCGCACCATGTCAAAAATCCGGTGACCTCTCTCAGACAGCGACGCTTGGCCCTGTAGACTCTGCGACATGATTAGGCTCCAAACACTCGAATATTCCTAAACCTTGTAGGTGCAGCGCCATGCCCGGTGCCCATAACCTGCTGCGGCTGTCCCTTCCCACAGTTCGGCGTACCCCACAACACCCAACTCTTCTTGTTACAGACAGCATCGCACGCGTTCCAGAACTCGGGAGTAATCCCAGAATACCCTGGACCACGAACCAGTTCCCCAACGCTCCCATTCCTTATCCGGTAACCCTTTTCGCAGTTGAACTGGAAATTATACCGCTTCTGGTCAATACTCCAGCCATAGTTTGAAACCATTAAAACCCCATCCTGCGTATCCTCAATCAGCTCATCATAGTCCCAATCACCAGGCTCCAAGCTCACGTTGGTCATTCTGATGATTGGAAGCTGGTACGTGTCTGCTCTCATACACCCATTACTCCTCACCTCCCCAACGTTCAGCGCGGTTCCGCGCGACATCAAATATCCTGCAAATTTCCCATTCTTGATCGCGTATTTTCTCTGCGCCTCAACACCCTCATCATCATAAGCAAAAGTTCCCAAGCCTTGACCATGCGACAATGTCGCGTCCATCACAATGTTCACATGCTTGCTACCATACTGCAACTTTCCCACCTGATCAGGCGTCAAGAAACTTCTACCAGCAAAATTCGCCTCATAACCCAACACTCGATCCAGCTCAATCGGATGACCACACGACTCGTGAACCTGCAAGCCCACCTGGTCAGCGCTTATGATCACATCAGACCGTCCCTCCTTCAACCCCGGCGCCCGAGTCAGCTCCAACACCTCCTTCGTCAACACCGGCGCCTTTCCAGGCAAATCCATCTCCTCAACAAGCTCGTAACCCTCCAGCGCATACTGCTGATCAGACCGTCTCTGAATACCCGACGGGCCCTTAGCCGCAACAACAATCTGCGCACCAGTCTGGGCAAGATCTTGATAGATCCGAGAACCCTCCGAGTTCGCGAAGTATTTCTCGATCTTTGTCGAGATAATCTGGCCCCGTCTAGCCACAACACCCTCCGCCTCCATCCCACCAGTCACATCTTTGAGAAGCTCGAACTTCGTCTCCGTTGGCACACTCATAGAATCTTTCTTCCTAGGCGACTCCCAATTCGCCACATGAGCAGGCTCCTTAGCCAAGGCGACCTTGGACCCGATCTTTGCCGCGCCCCTAGCCAGCGCGAGCGCTTTCCTTGTCGTCTCACGAATGTTCTCGGGATCAAGCTCATCTGTACCGGCATAGCCCCAGCCGGCGTTCTGGTAGAGAACTCTGATTCCAGCGCCTAGATCATTCGACTCTTCAGTAGCAGGGTTCTCGTTAATCATGCTGACCGTTTCAACCATAGTATTCACCAAACGGAAGTCCGCGTAGGTTGCATTGTCTCGAGAAGCTGTCTCAAGACAGACCTTGGTTAGCTGCTCGCCCAAATCCCTTGTAGAAGTCACGTTTTTCCGCTAATGCTGGGTTGGTTTTAGAGCTTTTCCAGTCTATGTCGGTTCAGACGGCCTCTTACCATTAAGTCTTCTTGATTCCGAGCCTATACGCCCCATAGTTGGTTGCCAAGTGTATCGGCGGAGTCACGACAATCACGAGTATTACAGAAACCAGTCCTATCGGGAAGAAAGAGTAGCCAAAGGCGAGAGCTCCCAGAATAAAGTCGAGCTGGTCGAGAACCGGAAAGGATCTTCCAGGCTCCACTCGAACCCTCCGCTTGATGAACGCGCCTAGAAGATCTCCCAAGACCGCTCCCAATGCGATCATGAAACCCGCAAGGACAAGCCTAGAATCGAACAGCGACTCGCCCAACCCGATAATCGTCCCGACGATTATTCCAGCAACGACCCCTCGGACAGTCTTGTGAGACCCAAAGATCGGCTGGCCATCAGGAAGCTTCCTCCCACCATCTAGTGTCCGGCCGTCGCCAAACACCAATGGCGCCGCGTTCGCGAAATAGGAGGGACCGATGAAGAGCAATGCAGCAGTAGCCAGTCCGACCATGTCTATGCTCGACGCCACGTCATGCGAGATAATGATGGTTAATAATCCAGACTAAGCATCCTCAATACCTCTCTCGGTCATCTTGAAAGGACAATGATCTCCCGAAACCTCCACTCCATTCCTCTTCTCGACAAAACAGTCCCGGACACCTGATCTCGGAGTCTGGACAAGTCTCAGAATCAGAGCTGACCAGTGTGTAAGAGCTCGGGTCGCAACAGGCTCGACCGACCATTCCCGTCCTGAGGGCGAGCTGTGAACCTGGCCCGTCAGCAAAACCCAAAGGGCAAAGTGGGCGGTTAGAGCGTCTAGCCGCGCGAGCTGGCGGTTCAATTCTCGATCACGTCCGAAATATTCCTCCAACCTAATCTGTCCAGTCCGGTATAGGCCCGTGATCGAATCGACGACCAACAGTGTTGGAGTCCTCGTAAGCAAATTCTCGATACTCTCCACAACCCGACTCTGTTGCTCGAAATCTTCCGGTCGAAAAAGGACAATCCTCTCAGCCAGTTCTCTACCACCGGCTAGCTGCTCCATCCGGTTAGCCGAAAACGACTGGTCCGAGTCTAGATAGAAGACCTTGTAATCCCTCCGAGCAGCTTCCAGAGCACACTGCATGGAGAGAATAGTCTTGCCAGTTGCCGCTTCCCCGTAAACGAGACCTATCTGCTGGATGGGAAGACCTCCTCCCAATAGGCGGTCTATTCCATGGCAACCGGTGGTCAGGAAATCCAATCTTGGACGCCCATGCTCGGGAGAGGTTGGTAAGAAGCTTGACGATCTCCCCCCATCACCCCCATAGCACTTCGAAGATTTCGGGAATCGTACTCGGACAACACATTAAACAAGACACACCGTTTCAGAATTGGATTGCAGTCTCCGAGCAAAGCAGCTACGCTTAGGCTCGAACCGGGCCACACCGTTCTGCTCACAGGTCCGGCGGAGATCAAACTCTCAGAGGGCAAAGCCGCATGCTTCGGAGCACCAATCAGCCAGAATAGCTGGATAACGATAGAAGCGCTACGTCAAGAACCGGTACTAGCCTACGATCCATGTGTTCTTGAAATCAAACCCGGTCATGGCTCGTCTTGGAAGATCGTCAACGAATCGACCATACCGGTCGGCTGGTCAGAAGCAGCCCAGATTGTGCAACGACAGCAAGGGCTTACAGTGATTGTTGGCGAAGTCGACTCGGGAAAGTCTAGCCTCTGCACATTCATAGCCAACTCGTGCATCCAAAACGGGCTGACCGTCGGAGTCATCGACGGTGACGTTGGCCAGGCGGACATCGGACCACCGACAACCGTCAGCTCCGCACGACTATCAGAACCGGTCTGGTCACTCCAGCAACTGAAACAGGAGAACACTTTCTTTGTCGGCGACACTAGCCCCTCATCAGTTCCCGACAAACTAATCCGATCACTTGTTTATCTGAAAGAGGATCTGGCCGATTCTACTGACATCGTCATCATAAACACTGACGGCTGGATTGGGGACTCAGCAGCAATCCGATTCAAGGACGAGTTACTTCATGAGACTAGACCTGATCTAGTCATAGGAATAGGAGGCGAGGAAATCGAACCTTTGCTCAGAGTCATATCGTCATCAACGGTCAAACTCTCTAGCTCTTCTCATGCTCGGACGCGCTCGAAGGAGGAGAGGAAAAGTGCACGCGAAGCCGGCTACCGGCGCTTTCTCCTCGGCTCAAAGACTGTGAGGGTAGGTCAAGAGAATACTAGGTTGGGAATGTTCGATCAACCGGAACAGTCAATCCTCCAATGGGATAGAAGATTCAGAGGATTTCTTGCCGGACTGTTAGGCGCTGACCAGAGGCTTCTCGGAATCGGAAGAATCAGAGAAATGACTGATGGAAACGCTCTAGTCGAGACACGGGCCGCGGAACAGCCGAAGTTTCTCGAGATTGGAAATCTCAAGCTCTCTTCAAACTATGAAGAGATAGGATACGGAGTTCTACATTGAGTAGGATTCTGGAATCGAATACACGTAGATCGTGTGCTCGTTGTAGTTCTCTTTCTTTGACGGCTTCCAGCCATTGATCATGAAATCGTGGCTGACAATCCGTGCACCTGGACGAGCCTCCGCCCGCAGTTTCGGCTTTAATCTCTCGTTCGCGTAAGTCGTCAGGTAGAGAGTAATTAGAGTCGCCTCTTTGAGATCGGCTTGGAACAAGTCACGATTATAAACGTGAATTCTATTGCCCACATTCAACTTCTCGACCTCGCCGGAAGCTGTCTTGAAGAGGTCTTCCCGAATCTCGTAACCGAACGCGGCCTTGACCCCGAAATCTTTGACGGCTGTTGATAGAATGCGTCCATCGCCGCATCCCAGGTCAACTAGAACGTCGTCTTTTGTTGCTCTCGCGACTTCAAGCATCTTTCGCACAACGTCGTGTGGAGAAGAGACGAATGGTGCACAACTCATCTGGTTCGACTCTCGTATCTGAAAAGTGGTCGAAGTCAATCAAACTATTTAAACAACTCTCCGGAAGAATCGTCGCAGACACCTTTCATCAGGCCTCTTACGATGAGTGACGATACTAGAATTCACGAACTCTCGAAGGTCGAGATGAAAGAACCGGTCTTGGTCCAGGGGCTCCCGGGACTTGGCTATGTTGGGAAGGTTGCAGTGGACTATTTTATCGAGAAGCTGAAGCCGAAAAAGTTCGCAGAACTCTACTCCAGCTACCTCCTCTTCCCCGACGGGAATCTGGGTATCAACATCTCAGAAGACGGGACCTATTCTCTTCCAAAGTATGAGTTCTACTCGTTCAATGAGAAGGAGCCGAATGTGATATTCCTCACCGGGGACGCGCAGCCGAGTGTGACCGGCCAGTATGAGGTTGCCAGCAGAGTCCTCGACTTCGCGCAACAGTTCGGCTGCAAGATGGTCTTCACAATGGGCGGATATGGAACCCGCTCCGGCAACGATGTTGGAGCAGTTTACAGCGTCGTGGGCGATTCTAACATCGGTGAACGATTGAAGAAGATGGGCGCCAAACTGGCAAAAGGAGGAGCAGTTACAGGTGCAGCGGGGGTAATCCTCGGGATTGGACGCCAGAGAGGCCTCCAGTGCGCAGGACTCTTAGGAGCAACGTCCGGAGTCTATCCGGACCTTGAAGCGGCCAGGGCTGTGATTCAGATGCTCGTAGGCTTGACCGGCATGCCAGTCGAACTGAAGGATCTCGACGCGGAGATCGAAGATATGCGGAAGAAGATGGAGAAGTTCCGCCGAACCGACCTCGAAGAGGCCAAGGAAGGCGAAGAGGAGAAGACCGAAGAAGGAAAAGACCGCTACATAACCTAGCCTACAGAACAGGATGCGTATTGCAGGAAGCAAGCATCGAGCAAGACGGAAGAGCTCACAAGATCAATCTCCTTCAAATGGATAATGCAGTGCTCTCTTTCTGTTTTGAAGGCACGATGAAGATAGGAACGCTCGCCATCTCCACACCAGGTCTCAGAGATGGTGCAGTTGGAACATCATCTGTACTTCTAGGCGGAAAATATCTGATCGCCGCCCGAGCTCTAGCAGAAAGATCCGCGGCAATCTTCAACAAGATGAGCCTCGTCTCCCTCAACACAACCCTGGCTGAGGGGGAAGCGCTTCGACTCTACTCGTCCCTACTCGACAAGGTCAGAGCCAAATAGAATCTTATCATCCGTCGCAATCAGAGATTGAACAAGAAACCAAGGGTAATCATGATAACAGTGGCGGAAAGAATGAGCGCCGCCATCACGTCGTCAGACTTTCGACGCTCATCTCACTGTCACTGTCAACCTTATGATGGATATAACTGTAGCTATCCACGGAGAGATTTTCGTAGGACCCTTCCCCATTATTTCTCACCGTCAACCTGGAACCCCCGGTCTATCGTTAATCCCGATGTAACAGTGAGGCCCCAGGCTGATCGTCCAAGACGCTTTAATAGGATGAAGTTTCGATCACAAGTTGATAGTCGCGTGGCTTCTGCCCGGGAGAGTCTGTTCTAGAAATTGTCGAAACTAGCGCCAAGCGTTCAGCTTAGTTGCGGGAGCCTCTTTGGCCTCGGTCCCGTTGTGCCCAGTAACCCATTCCGGAACAATGACTGCTCTGATCAACTCCTGGATAGATATGCCCCTGCGTTTAGCGATTTTTTCTAGCTCCTTGTATATTGTATCATCGAGTGTTTGCATGAACTTTGGCAGAGCGAGCACCACGGTTTCTGGGGATATCATCATCATTTCGAGGGTTGCGATTTAGTGCTGATGTAACTTTGAGAATTCTCCAGTAGTGACAATAACTGGGAGCAAGCGAGACGACCCGGCTAGTATTAGATTTTGGTTGATGTAGGAGTTTCTCCCAGAACCTGTCGCGACGCGGATTCGACTCTCGACCGATACTCTTCTCTTGTGTAGACTCTCACAAGATTCATGAAAGTTCTCAGGACGCCGATGATCCTTGAGACCTCAGAGAGTTGTACGATCTCTTTCTTACCAGTCCGCCCCCGTCTAAACACTGGTATATCGAGAGGTTGTATCTCGACAGCATTATGATAGGGCACCGATGGAAGGCTTGGTACATCGATCACCACATCTTCCACGCTGATCTTGGCCTTCCTCGCGAGCTCAGCCTCGATATCCTCCCGAACGCTATCCTTCGTGATGACATTCGATAGAAGTTCTTCTTGAGCGTAGACTGTCTTCTCGTAAGCGCACTTCAGCAGCCGCCTAGCTTCTAGGTCTTGCATTATTTTGCGGGACTTTTTACACTCTCTCAGGTCAGTCCAGACTTTGTAGTCATCGAGTCGAAGATAGTCGTTAGGCTGGTCGAAGGACAGAAGGTTGAGCTCGTCCTTCGCGGCTTCGAGCGCTCGAACTATCATGATCTGGACCGCTCGCGATGCTCTGTGGAAGTAGATTGTCCTAAACGATTCCAGCCTAGCTAGAAGGAGGTTCTCAAGAGTGGCTACAGCTCTGCCGTCTACGGAGAGATTTCCATTGATCACGTCCATTGTGTAGAGTAGTCTGTGAACGTCCACCGAGCCGTATCCAGCGCCTGTGTGGAATGAGTCGCGAACGACAAAATCCATCTTATCCACGTCGACGCTGCTGCTGATGATCTGATCGAGATACGGCCTTTTCTTGTCGTTGAGATGTCCGACGGCAAGCAGTCCTAGCTGGCGGGGGCTGAACCCGGCCTTGTCAAGCTTGTCTGCGACTTCTGTCTCGTTTACAAGCCAGGGAACAAAATCCTCGTGGGTCTTCTTTAGATGCCGGACCACGAGCGGCTCAAACACATGCGAGAAAGGGCCATGTCCAATATCATGCAAGAGACCTGCTAGACGCATCTGTTCTCTGTCATGAGTGTCAAGACGAACCGGAAGAACATCAGACAAAGCTCCAGCGAGGTGCATTACTCCGAGGACATGCTCGAATCGAGTATGGTTTGCTGCAGGATATACGAACTCGGAGCCTGCGAGCTGTCGTAGCCGGCGAAGCCTCTGCACTGGCCGAGTATCAACAATGGACCTCTCCGTCTCGTTTAGGCGAATGTATCCATGTATTGGGTCTTTGATGAAACTCCAGGCGTTAGGCATGACCATCGCAGTGTGACGGCTCTGCCTATTCTAAGCTTCCACCGAGAAACGAATGAGCAAACCGACACACTCCAGGCCCATACCGCAATCTTGCCGCAAACCTCTTGTGTTCATCCAGCTCCAAGCTGGTCGTTAAGTATCAACACATTCAAACCAAGAGCATCTAGCTGCGCTGGGAACTTGGTCCAAGTTTCGATTGAACAGCTCACCAAACACTATGGTGCCCTCGTCGCGCTAGACAACGTCTCCCTCAAGATCAACTCTGGCGAAGTTTTTGGTCTGCTAGGTCCAAACGGAGCAGGAAAAAGCACACTTCTGAAAACAATAGTGGGTATTCTAAGACCCACCAGCGGAACCATCAAACTCGACGAAACAGACATCGTCACTAATCCTGAGAAGGCGAAGCGAATGATCGGATACTTGCCCGAGAACCCGTCACTTTACACTGGACTAACAACCCAGGAATTTCTCCAGTTTGTTGGAAAGATCCGCGGAGTGGATGATGACCTCCTCGACCGGGAGATTTCAGGGTCGCTGAAAAGCTTCAGCCTGGAAGACAAACGAAACAGTCTTGTCGGGAGCCTCTCTAAAGGTATGAAACAGAAAGTTGCACTCATCGCGACGAGCCTTCATAGCCCAGATCTTCTAGTACTAGATGAGCCGTTGACCGCATTGGATCCCAAGACGCGAGTCTCCGTGAAGGACTGGATAGGCTCACAGACCAATAGAGGTGTCACAACCATCTTGTCCACCCATGATCTGGATGTTGCTCAGACCCATTCTGAAAGAATCGCGATCATCGACCATGGAAAAATAATCGCCGTCGGAAACCTGGACAGTCTTAGGAAGATGGCGAACACAGAAAGCGACGCGCGACTCGAGGACGTTTTCCTACGGCTCACCGCAGAGAAGGGCGAAGACTCGATTCTGAAGTGACTCTCTCTTGTCACTGAGCACCATAGGAGTCCTTGTTAGATACTGGATCAAGGGTCGATTCACAAAAGCTACCCTCGCCGGGTTAGCTGTCGGCGAAACATTTTCGATAATATTCGTACTGTTCGGCAGCTCTACCTTTCTCTCGTTTTCGAACAAGGTGGGCTTGACAACCGGACTCTCGGAGGTGGCCGGCAGCCTGCTACTAGCTCTGTATCTTGTGGGATTGATTCAGAGTGGTTTCAATGGAAGCGGTCTTCCCGTAAGTTCTAGCGACGTGGACTACGTGTTCACGTCGCCCGTTCCACCTCGTGAAGTGTTCGGCGCGAAGGTCCTTCTGAACTCGCTCACGACTGTCTTGTTCGGTTTTCCCCCCATCATGGTGCTCTATCTACGATTTGCAGCCTACTATCACACGCCCTGGCCGGTTGCAATACTTGCTGGTGTCGTGACGTTAGTCTTTCTTGTAATCGGGCTTTTGTTGAGCGCGGATATTACTATCTCGCTTGGCCGTGGAGTTGGAGATAGGAGGAAGGTTTGGAGGAACCTCTTCATCATCCTAGTCCTTGTCGTCAGTCTTCTACCCATCACTCTGCTAATTCCAGAAATTCCTCCTGTCATAGCTGAAGCTGCCAGTGTTTTACCCAACGGGCTGGCTGCGACGATAAGCGTGGGACTCGTGAGCGGAACGTCAGGGATTTCAGCCGATATCATCGACTTCGTTCTCCTTCTGGTCTGGTTGGCGGGCTTCCTCATTCTCGGTGTGAGATTGTCCCGGGGCCACTTCTACGAAGTGCTGGAGGTAGCGGTGCCAGGCCTTGAGAAATTCAATGAACCTAATCAGAGGTCTCGTTTAGACTCACGCGGACGCTCGCTCTGGTCGGTGGTGAGAATGAAAGAGCGGATTCTGATCAGTCGGACCCGGGAGGCTAGAGCCCTGTTCGTTAACGCCATGTTCCTGTCCGGGTTTCTCGTCATCTACGCGCTTTCTGGATCGTTCCAGTCTTCTCCGACCTCGTTTCTTTTCATACTCTTCATCATCGGATCGTTTGGGTCGGGGACTGCTTCGAGATGGATTGAGAAGGAGCGATTGTGGATTTTGAAATCCTCGCCGGTTAGTATGAGGCGTTATGTGAAGGAGGTTTTTCGTGCTAGAATTGCGCCGTTGCTATTCTACCTCACGCCTGTCACGGTTGCTGTGGGTGTTCCGTTGGTGCTGAGCGAGCTTGGTGAGCCTTCGCTATTGTTGGGAGTGGTTCTAGCTCTGCCGGGGGCGCTGGAGATTGCGTCTATCACGATGGCGGGTGGAATGTATTTCGCGTCGAAGTATGGTCAGAGCTCCACTGATGATATCTTGTCGTCTCAGGCGCAGGAATTGGCGGATGTTAGACGGTTCTTGTTTCAGACTGTGATCAATTTGATAATGATATCGCCTTTGATTTTCCTCGTGCTTGTCTCTGAGACGCTGGCAACGTCTGTTGGAAGAGGTAGTCTTCTGGGTTTAGCGGTCGGTCTCGTCGTTGTCTCGCTTGTGTTTTCCGGGTTTTCGGTCAACCTTCTTTTGAACAAGGCTGGGGATGCGGTCAGCCGACGGGAAGACTTCTAGGAGTGTTGGTTCTGTCATGTGAGATCAGATCGTATATTTTTTTTCTGAAAGTTAGCATTTCAAGCTCAACTTTTGTCATGTGCGTGGCTAAAATCTCCTTATGGAGGCCATCACTTGTCTGTTAATTTCAGGTTGATATAATCTTCCAGGCCGACTCTAAGGCGGTTTCTAGGGGACGATTAGCGACCTGCTTCAGGATTTCTTGGTCCGGCCTCCCTAGATGAAGGTGGCGACGAGAGCGATTATGGCGCCTACTATCACGATGATACCCCCTAAGCCTCCGGCTAGGAATCCGAGTATGAGAAGTATGATGCTCCAGACTGGATTAGAGACTTGGGCTATGCCAGCAAGGGCGACTACTCCCGCGACTAGGTCAATGAGCACGGCTGCTATAGAACCGAGTGAAGGAATGTGAGGCGCAAAGTCTAGTATGCCACGCAAGACGACTCCTATATCGGGGACAGCCCCCAAGATCAGGATTATTCCACCCAGCAGGAAGAGCAGTCGAGCAAGTGATCTCAGCGAGCTCCTAGTGGACATACGAGCGTCCCTCTCGGGTCCTCCTGATTCAACGTGATATTAGGCCTAGGTTACTGAAACCCTGTCTCCGGTCCGCCAGCCAACAGACTTGGCCCATCAGCAAAGCTGATACGTCCCTAAAACGGGACTCAGGTTGAACGGGAGCTGAAAAGAGCCGACCCATTCGAAACTATACTCAGACCGGCTTCAATTACAGCCCGACACCTGCATTGTCACGCAATTGAAGACCAGAGTCCCGAAGGCGATGACTGTTCTGATTTCTGTACAACCCGTTCTCACCTCTAAAATTATTTCCCACAAAGGACTCCGTGTATCTGCTGGAGAGAAGACGGCTAGGAACGAAGAGTGGGGAGGACGGTAAGCGTTGCTCTCCTATGCGATCAAGAGGATCGTCCGTTCGTGGAAGTTATTTGCAGCCCTAGCCCTCGGCATGACTCTTGCAGCCACATTCTTCGGAGGGCTGAATGTCGCGGCCGACACCGTCGGAAGGCAAGCCCTGGATGCTCAGCTGGTCAATACTCCTGTAGATCTGAATCTCTATCCTGGGTACTTCAGTATCGGTTCTTACGCGTCTGTTGCCTACCAGGCCTCTTCCTTTCAGAACGTGACGGAAGCGGTCAGGGGAATTAATGGTGTGACGGCAGCAGAATCTATCGCAACAGCCTACGCCAACAACGGATCTTATCCATCGATTAGAGCAATTCAGGATTCATCGCTGCTATACCCGCACCTCACTCTTGTCGGAGGACGCAAAACCCTTCTCGCTAACGAGACTCTCATAAACGCAGATTCCAACCAAGCACAGAAGTTTCCGCTCAACACCGTTATCGTACTTGGGATAAACGCGTACTCCAACGGAACAAGGCTGACAACGTACAATGTGACCTTGAAAGTAGTTGGGACAGTTAGCCTCGACACTGTCGCTGAACGCATCCTCAGCATCGGCAATTATCCCTGCGGGAGTTATCCGATCGTATGTTTCCCCGGCTCTATAGGTCTCAAACAACAAAGCGTCCTGATCGTAAGTTGGGAACATACGTTCGCTCCGATCCTTAATTGGATCTATAACCGATATCAAGACCAGTCCGTAAAATACTATTTCTACACTCAGATCAGCCCTTCGGTCAACGTATTCCTTGACAGAAACAGACTCATCAGCGCGTTCGGTGTTGAGAACAGCATCTCTCAGATCCAGCAAGTGGAAGCGAGGGTCTCGATCGCTGCTCAACAGTATGGATTCAGGATTCAGGACAACCTTCTTTCTCAGTTACAGGGATTTTCGCAGGAAATATTCGCGCTACGTCTGCGATTCACTGTCGTCTCGATTCCAGTCTTCTTCCTAGCATGGTATGTGGGGCGGACTGTCTCTCAGTCATCGCTCAACCTTCGCCGCAAGGAAATAGGGCTTCTTTTGACCCGAGGATTCACACGTCGACAACTCTTCAACCAGTTCCTGACCGAGGGGCTGATGATCGGAGTCATCTCAGGGGTTGCAGGCGTTGTGTTGGCATACGTACTCAACCCGACCTTCATCTGGGCTCTGGGGGGAGCACCTGGGCAAGGCGCCTACCTTACGTCTGACACGATCACGGTGACAATAGTGTTCGGGACGATTCTCACATTTGTCTCGATATTTTCGCCTGCTCGTCAAGCAGCCTCGATGGACCCTGCTCAAGCTCTGAAAGAGTATGTCTACCTAGAGGAGACCCGGCCCAGACGGAAGCGGTGGGCGGTAGTAGCCTTCTCTCTCGGCCTATACCAGCTGATTCTCCTCTTTCTCGGAATAAACTATCAGAACATAGGTCGGTACATCTTCGGCGCCAACTTTTTCCTAGCCATAATACTGATTGGAGCAGCAATCCTCAGCATAGTACTAACTTACATTGGTCCTTTCCTCTTCCTCTACGGGGCGGCCCAGCTGTCAACCGGACTGGCACAACGGTTTCATCGAGGATTCGCTTCTCTCGCAAGGAAGATTATCGGCGATGTTTCGGTTCTCGCCTCAAGAAGCGTTTTCAGAAACCCTCGTAGAGTCGCAGCGCTAGTTTTCATCGTCGCTCTTATCGTAGGCTATTCAGTGTGGGTTATCGGCGACCTCGCCAGCCAGCAGGACTACAACTATCGACAAGCAGAGGTCCAGACTGGCTCGGACGTTCGTCTCTCGGGAATAAACGGGATCGCGAACGCGACACAAATAACTGATCAGCTTAACCACTGGAGCAACATAACGGGGGCGACTCCGGAAACGGACTTCTCTGCGTCGAATACTCCGTTCGGAAACCTCCAGATCAAGGCTATCGATCCCATGACATGGAGACAGGGCGCCTACTATGAGCCTGGCTGGTTCAGCGGCGACATCAACGGCATATTCACAACTATGGCCTCAAACAATCAGTCTATAGTGCTCGACGAGGGCGTGGCATCATACTATTCGATCTCCATCGGGAGTAGGTTCACAATTTCCTATTTCCTCTCAACTGGTACGGGCAGTTCTGTCAGCGGAAGTGCGAACGTTACAGTGGTAGGATTCTTCGGACCTGACTATTCTCGATCCTCCGGACCCTTCGGCTACTTCCAGCCAGAGGGATGGTCCTTCGTCTCCCTTCAACTTCTCAACCATAATGTTTCAAAGATTAATGCGCCCAGCTTTGCTCTCGCGCGTGTCGCGTCAGGAGTATCGCTTGATCAGATGGCTCAGTCGTTGCAAAGGAGCTACCCCTCGGTGTCGGTGTCAACTGCTCAAGTGGCTACTGGGGGAGTTCCCGGGATAATAAGTGCTGGGGGCCAGAATGTTCTCCGACTGGGAACAGCTTTCGCCGGTCTTGCTTCCAGCATCGGAGTAGGCACGGTGGCGTATACCGGCTACAGGGAGAGGGAGAAGGAGATTACCATGATAGCGGTTCGTGGATTGTCCTACAGACAGCTCCTAGGGCTTCTGATAACAGAGTTTCTCCCTCTTGTCATCTTCTCCCTGATCCTAGGGACGATGGTCGGGCTGGCAGTTGTCTGGGGAGACGCGCAGGGCCAGAACTCGCTGAACCAAGGATATCTTGCAATCCTCGCGGCCCGGAGAATCATCTTTCCAGAATGGGCACTCTTGAACATTCTCGGGATATTCGCACTTCTTCTTGCCGGAGTTTTCCTGCCGGCAATCTTCGCAGCTAGAAAGGACCTCTCGAAGATGAACAGGACAGTGAGATTCGCGTGACATCTGTACAGGTGACGGTCGACTCCCTGGTCCGGGCTTACAAGCTGGGCTCAATCGAGGTTCAAGCGCTACGGGGATTGAGCCTGAAGGTCGATGCTGGGAAAATGGTTTCAATAATCGGTCCAAGTGGTAGCGGAAAGACGACTCTGCTGAACATTCTCGGTGGACTCGACCGTGCGACTGCTGGCACAGTTGCTGTGGGCGATACGACCGTGACGGCACTGGCCCCCTCTGAGCTAGTCGGTTACAGGCGTCAAGTTGTAGGTCACATATTCCAAGCGCTGAACTTGATCCCGACATTGACTGCCGAAGAGAACGTCGAGCTTCCAATGATGGCTGCAGGTGTTCCTCGGGCGACACGCTCCTCGAGGAGCACTGAGCTTCTCAAAACAGTGGGGCTCTTAGAAAGGAAGGATCACAAGCCTGAAGAGATGAGTGGGGGAGAGCAGCAACGCGTCGCCATAGCAGCGGCTCTCGCCAACGATCCACCTCTTCTCCTCGCCGATGAGCCGACCGGGGAACTTGACAGTGTCAACGCTAAGATGGTAACTGATTTCCTAGTAAAGGTGAACCGGGAATTGGGCAAGACTGTTGTGATGGTGACGCATGATCAGAATGTTGCTAGGGCCGCTGACAGTATAATGAGGATTGAAGACGGAGTGATTAAAGCCTCGTTAACCCCGAGCCAGATATCCGGGTTGGAGAGCTCTACCTCTTACCTAGACCAGCTTAGAAGACGGGTCGTGGAGCTGGAGGACCAGATGAGAAGACTGGACGAGGATTTCAAGACTGGCCGTATTGGTGGAGACGAGTATGCTGAGCACAGGCTTCGTCTGAAGCAGATAAGAGAAGGCATTCAGGATGAGCTTCAACGCCAGGGAGTAGTCGGATAGAGCAACTGGTGGGATTGGAACAGGATTCTGACTAGTATTGTTCTGTTCGAGACTGCTTAGACTATTTGCCTATGTGGTCTTTGATCTTTGACTCTATCTGGTATTTCGGGACCGCGCCAATAATCTCGTCGACGGCTTCACCGTTACGAAAGATCAGCAGGGTAGGGATGCTCTGGACTTCGAACTCGTTAGACGTCAACGGGTTCTCGTCCACGTTGAGCTTGCCGAAAGCAACGCGGCCCGCGTATTCCTTGGCCAGTTGTTCTATGATCGGTGCGACCATTCGACAGGGTCCGCACCAGGCTGCCCAGAAGTCTACAACCATCAATGGATATTTTGAGATCTCCGAGGAGAAGCTGGCGTCTGAAAGGAGGATCGGTTTCCCATCGTTCTTGGCAGCGGTTTCGAGCTGAGCGCGAGCTCGCTGCATCATCTCAACCAGCTTCTTTTCCCTTATCGCCTGAATCTCCATATCCTCATTGGACGCGACCATACTAATCCATCCTCGAGAAGAGCTGCTAAGATACTAGTTGGTCTCGCTCTCTCTTAAGCTCCTCGCCACTGCGAACGCATGGTCAAACCCTGACCGCTAGCCACCCGGCCATCTTCTTCTCTGCTTTCGTTCCTAGTGTCCTGATCCTCATTTCGCCAATCTTGTATGCGAGCGCTTGGCCGGGCTAAGCGATGTGCCGGTCCACCTCCGAGACGATGTCTTGACGCTGACGCTTCAGGGAATTATTGTCATGTGGGTCTTTGCTTCTACCTTTGTGCCGATATACCGGTCGCTCCATTTCTGGCTCGTCTCACCGTGGGTGCCCAGACCTACCAGCACGTCTAGTAGTAGCAGGGCCCAGAAGATCTTGCTGAGGTTTCGGACTAGGCTGCTTCGAAAGTCCAACCGGTTCCCGTCTGTTCTCTCGGCTCGTAGGCCCATGATCTCCTTTCCGAGAGTTCTCCCATACAATCCTTCTGCGAGGAAGGAGTACAGGAAGAGTAAAAGGCCGAGTGCTCCTCCCCAGAATCCCCACCATCCAGCCCACCATGCCGAGAATGTGGTGGGGGAAGGAATTCCAAACCAGAATAGAAGGGGTACTGCTACGACTGTCGCAATTACGGCCAGTGCGACTGTGATTATGAGAGTCGATTACGATAGCGATCAGTCTGCGGGCCCAATGGTTCTGGACATTCTTGTCATCTCTGAGCAATTCCAAGCCGGTTGGAGACTGGACGCCCATTGTTCCCCGAATCGATGCTCCACATTTTGGACAGAAGCCGGCGTCGGCCTGAAGTTCGCTGCCACATTTCCAGCAATAGACCAATGCTTACGAGCGTCAAAGTGTGGATTCCCTTGGCTTAAGCTTATTCAGTCATCCTAAGCGGGGAAGGACCCTCAGTATCGATTCTGTCCCTCGGGGCCAGGGGTGTTCAACACTTTTGGTTTTTCTATGGCTCCGCTGATTTAAGGGGAAGCCTGCACGGCTCTACGGAAAGTCAGGCTTAGTGATCTCGAGGGAATGGCTGGAAATCTATGGGTATGAGACTGTTAGTCGTTTCCAACAGGCTGCCCTTCACTGCGAGATCGGAGAATGGCGAGTTGACTCTCCACGCAAGCTCCGGCGGTCTCGTCTCCGGCCTGACCGCTTATCTGGACTGGGCGAAGAAAAACCAGCCTGGCATCGAGCATTTGTGGATTGGATGGCCTGGAATCGAGGTCGATGAAAAATCTCGTGAGAGACTAAAGTCGGCAGCTGCCAAGCGACAAGCTTGGCCAGTGTTCATCGACGCTATCACGATGGACAAGTTCTATCATGGGTTCTGTAACAGCACTATCTGGCCTCTGTTCCACTATTTTCCAACACTTGCCAAGTTCGACGAACAGTATTGGACGGAGTATGTCAAAGTGAATGAAATCTTCCGGGACTCGATCCTAAAGGCGGTTGAGCCCGGAGACACAGTCTGGGTTCATGACTATCACCTGATGCTTCTTCCAAGACTCTTGAGAGAGAGAATTCCAGATCTCGCCATCGGCTTCTTCCTCCACACCCCTTTTCCCTCCTACGATGTTTTCCGGACACTTCCGACAAGATGGCGTCGACAGATACTCGATGGCATCCTCGGCTCTGATCTAATTGGCTTCCACACAATAGACTATACTCAACACTTCCTCCGCTGCATTCTTCGCATTCAAGGGGTCGACAACAACTTCGGCCAGCTCCTGGTCGACGCAGAGAGAGCAGTGAGGGTTGACACCTTCCCCATGAGTGTGGACTATCATAGAATCCGCGAGACAATCCAGAGCGGTGAGGTTCAGAGTGAAGCCGAGAAACTCAGATCGGCTCTTGGGAACATCAAAACCGTCTTGTCGCTGGATAGGCTTGACTATACGAAAGGAATCAAGAACCGTCTCGAGGCTTTTGCGACCTTTCTCGGCCAGTATCCTGAATGGCAACACAAAGTCGTCTTGCTCCTGTCGGTCGTCCCCTCGAGGCTTGGATCAGAACACTATCAGGAGATGAAGGAGGACATTGACAAGCTGGTCGGCAATATCAACGGCAAACTTGGAACGATCAACTGGACACCCATAGTTTATCGATACCGCTTCCTCCCTCATGATCAACTGTTAGCTCTCTTTGCGGCGAGCGATGTTGCTCTAGTTACCCCTCTGAGGGATGGAATGAACCTGATCGCGAAGGAGTATGTGGCATCCAGACAGAATCAGAAGGGGGTTCTGATTCTCAGCGAGATGGCAGGCGCGGCTAGAGAACTCGGGGAGGCTTTGATCATAAACCCCAACGACCAATCCGAGATCGTCGAGGCTCTCAAGACCGCTCTGGAAATGCCTGAAGAGGAGCAGACTCGTCGCAACCAAGTGATGCAGATTCGGCTGGAACGCTACGATGTTATGCACTGGGGCCAGGACTTTGTCAACGAACTAGACTCTGTCAAAGAACTGCAGAAACAGTTCAATGCGAGACTATTGGACAAGTCGACGAGAGAGAGGCTGATCAAGGAATATGCTGGCTCCGAACATAGAATGCTATTCCTAGATTATGATGGGACACTGTCGCCCTTTAAAGAGCGTCCGGAAACGGCGGTCCCTGGCGCGATAATTCTCGCGATCCTCAACACTCTATCGGAGGATTCGAGGAACGACCTGGTGATCGTGAGCGGTCGTCACAAGGCTCTTCTCGAAAAATGGTTCGGCTCTCTGAACATTGGAATAGTAGCCGAGCATGGGGCCTGGATCAAGGAGAAAGACAAGGACTGGGTCCCAGCAGTAAAAGTCGAGAGCAACTGGAAGGAAAAGGTCCTTCCGATTCTCCAGAGCCATGAAGATCGTCTTCCAGGCTCGTTCACTGAGGAAAAGGAGTTCTCGCTCGTGTGGAATTTCCGGTCTGCTGATCCCGAGCTGGCGTCGATACGTTCGAAAGAGTTGGTCGACGAGCTTTCCTATTTCTCGGAAAACACCGACCTACAGGTCCTGCAGGCCAGCAAGTCGATCGAAGTCAGGAATATTGGAATAGACAAGGGGACAGCGGCGAAACTACTACTTGCAGAGAAGATCTTCGACTTCGTCCTCGCTGTAGGCGATGATCAGGCCGACGAAGACCTATTCAAGGTAATGCCAGAGAAATCCTATTCGATCAAGGTCGGACTCTCAAAGTCATATGCCAAGTTCAACCTTAGAAATCATCGAGAAGTCGTCCAGCTGCTCACAGACCTTACAAAGACGGTAAAGTCACTGTAAGCCCATTCTCCCTCGCAACAACCTCATCGGCTGGTAATCCTGTTAGACAGTGCCTTTGCATAGCGCATCAGCCCGCTCTTTCGGCGCGCCTCTTCAAGACGAACGCTCGCTGTTATCAGGCCCATATGCGTGTAGGCTTGTGGAAAGTTGCCCAGGGCTTCGCCGGTCGCGGGATCTATCTCCTCCGAGTACAGTCCCAGGTGGTTTGCTCGTTTCAAGAGCTGGTTCAGCAATCGCTCGGCTTCGCGCAACTTCCCGAGTCTTGTCAGACAGTCTACCATCCAGAAGCTGCAGACCGTGAAAGCCCCCTCTCGGCCCATTTGACCATCATCAACATTGTACCTGAAAACTAGGTCGTCCTTAGTCAACTCCTCACGAATACGCTGAATTGTCGAGGTCATTCGAGGGTCTCTCGCGCTCAAGAAGCCTACCAGCGGCATAAGGAGATTGGCCGCATCAAGCTCGTCTCCCCCCAAGACCATGGTGAACGCCTTCTTCTTCTCCGACCAGCCGCTTGAGAGTATCTCGCTCTTGATCTTCTTCTTGACCGGCTCCCACCTCTGCCAGTCCTCGTCATATCCCATTTCTCGGGCGATCCTGATCGCCCTGTCGAGCGCGACGTAGCACCACATTTTGGATTCTACAAAGGGTCTCTGCTGACGCATCTCCCATATTCCACTGTCAGCGCTCTCCCACTCCTTCATCGCATGGTCAGCAGAATACCTGACCAGATTCTCGTAGACCTGGGGAGTTGTCCAGTTTAGGGATCGGTGTAGAAAGTAGACGTAGTCTACCAGTATCCCGTAGATGTCGAGCTGTATTTGCCTGGAGGCGGCGTTGCCTATCCGGACGGGGCTCGAGCGCCGATATCCCTCCAAATGGTCTAGGATAGTCTCAGGAATGTCTCTTTCGCCACCGATTCCCATCATGATCTGCAGCTTCTCCTTGGAGTGTCGACGCACGTTTACAAGCCATCTCGCATAGTCCAATGCTTCTCTGGTGGCTCCCGCCTCGCTCAACGCCCAGAGTGAGAGAGCATTGTCCCTGATCCAAGAATACCGATAGTCCCAGTTTCTCAAAGCGCCAACGCTCTCAGGCAACGACGTGGTTACCGCCGCGACCATAGCTCCAGTAGGCGCATACTGGAGCATCTTGAGGACAAGACAGGATCTTACCACGTGTGACCGGTAGGGTCCAGCATACTTTACGTGTCCGACCCAACGCTTCCAGTAGGATAATGTCCGGGCGAGCTTTTTCCCGGTCTCAAATTTGGCGATTGGCATCTGATGGTTCTTTCCCCATTTGAGAACGAGGAGCGTCCTCTGGCCTTTGGACAGGCTGATCAGGCTAGTCGCATTTTCTTTGTCGTTCATCTCGAAGCTGAGGGGCGAGATGAGACCTACATGCTGCCCGTTGTTGGTGGCTAGTAATCCGTCCCGGGTCTTCACCAGGACCGTCTCAGCGCGCGCATAGTTAAGGCGTGGCTGGTAGACTATCCTTACTTCCGCCTCGCCCTCGACACATTCGACGATCCGGTGGAGCTCCTGAAACCCCTTCAGTTTTCCATTTTCCATAAAACAAGGCATGAAATCAGTGAGCTTGACGCGCCCGTGCTCCGATTCGAAAAGAGTCGTCAACACGTTAGTGTCCCCCTCGTAGCTTTGTCGTCTCGTGAATTTTCCGGTAGGAAAGATCTGGAATCGGCCGCCTTTTCTCGCGTCGAGTATCGCTGCGAAGATGCTTGGAGAATCGAATCTTGGAGCGCACTGCCAGTCAATGGAGCCGTCGAGTCCGACGAGGGCAGCGGTGTGCATGTCCCCGATTACGCCATAATCGCTGATGGGCTTGTACTCCGCTGCCACTCCAGGCCCGCCAGAAGAAGACGACTCTTAACCCTCCACGATTAACCCCTTTGCAAACCACCGGCGGCTGAAAAGTGCTTTGGGCCAAACAGCTGCACGAACAATACAAGAGTACATGGTATACGCCCTTGAAGGCGAATCACAAGCACATGTAGAAATCCCGCCCTGCTAATCATGAATACTGTTACTTCAGAAAGCTAGCCGATGTACTCGTATCGTGTTCAGGCCTTGCTTGGTAAGGGTCGCGAGTAGAGGAAGATTAGCCAGAATCGTGAGCCTTGCTTCTTTCGTCTGATAAACCCGGAGTCTCGTAGGGTCTCGTCCACGAGTCTCAGGGGGTGTAGGTAGAAGAGTATTCTCCCCCTTCTTTTCTGGAAAAAGTTCACGATATGCACGCCAAGTCGAAAACAGGGCTTGGCGATGCCTTCGTCCCGAGGAACTATGAATCCAATAATTGATCCTCCAGTGGCCATGGCATTCTTCAGAAGCGGTTTCCAGTCGGAAAAGCAACAGAGTATCTTGTCCATGACGACAATGTCTGAAGATGGTATTTCCACGGTTGCAGCGTTTCCAACCTGAAACCTCGCTCGACTCTCGAGCCCACTCGCCTGGGCTAGCTGGCTTGCCGATTGGATCATGTTTGGAGAGAGGTCGAATCCAACCGAGCTCTCAGCACCGTCTTTGAGAAGCTCGATAGAGAATCCGCCCGCGCCGCATCCTAGGTCAGCGACTGACCTACCATGGACGCCTTCTTCGTGGATGAACTCTAGGAGCTTTTTGCTACTCCGAGATAGTCCGGTGCTCTTGTAACGGTTACAAAAGTCGCAAGCGTCCTCGTCGAATTCCCGAGCTATCTTGTCCTGTTCATCATAATCCTCGGGATCTGGCTCTAGCTTCCGCATTCTGGCGGCCGCTTGGAAGTGAATATTAACCGCCAGATATCCTCTTGTCCGATCAGAAGAGTCTGATAAATGAACTATCGTAGACTCGGCGGTTCTGGGCTCAAACTAGGCGAACTGTCACTCGGTGCGTGGGTCACCTATGGCGGCCAGGTCGGCGAGGAGGTGGCGGTCAAGTGCATGTCAAGAGCATACGATGCTGGTGTGAACTTTTTCGACAACGCGGAGGCCTATGCCCACGGTAAAGCTGAGACCGTGATGGGCAACGTGATCAAACAGCTCGGTTGGAGGAGAGAGAACATTATTGTCTCTAGCAAGGTGTTCTGGGGCGGTGACGGACCCAACGATAAGGGACTGTCCAGGAAGCACGTCTACGAGGCTTGCCGAAACTCGTTGAAGAGGTTACAACTTTCATACCTTGACCTATTCTTCTGTCACCGTCCTGATCCGAACACCCCGATCGAGGAGACGGTCCGAGCCATGGACGATCTTGTCCATCAGGGTCTGATCCTGTACTGGGGCACCTCGGAGTGGAGTGCCGCTGACATTATGCGGGCACATGGGATTGCTCGCGAACTTTGCATGACTCCACCGACGATGGAGCAGCCACAGTACAATATGCTACACCGGGACCGAGTCGAGTCTGAGTATGTTCCATTGTATCGTGAGATTGGGCTCGGAACAACTATCTGGAGCCCGTTGGCCTCGGGATTGCTCACAGGCAAGTACGAGAAAGGGGTTCCTCCCGGGTCTCGAGCCTCGCTCGAAGGGTATCAGTGGCTGCGAGAGAATTTGATAACTCCGGAGAATATTGAGAAGGTCAAGAAGCTTGAGCCTATCGCTAAGGACCTGGGTTGCAGTCTGGCTCAGCTTGGTTTGGCCTGGTGTTTGAAGAATCCTAACGTGAGCACTGTAATCACCGGGGCAAGTAGGCCGGAACAGGTTGTGGAGAACATGAAGGCTGTGGATGTTGTCGAGAAGCTCGACCGGGGAATCCTAGAACGGGTAGAGAATGTTCTTGGGAACAAACCGGAGGGGACGGAAGAATAGTCCGTAATCCTGGTGCCTTTCTGAAGGGAAAGTCCGCTGGACCGTGCGAGGCATTGGACTGGTTGTTACCAGATATGATTGGTACAGGTTAGACGCGGAATTTGACCTGCTGCGACCTTGGTATCAATTGGTTCTAAAACATGACGCACCAGAATAAGACCAGAGCCAAGACCCATTCAAAGTCGAAAACTCATACTCACACGAAGCCCACAACTCACACTCAACACAAGTCGACGACATATTCTCCAACTGGAACTGAGACGATTCCAAGACCAACCTTCACAGTCAACACCTCCCTCAAGACCTGTCAAGAGATCGAGGTAGGCGACATTGGGGGATTCGGCAGTACCAAGGAGTTGGAGGAGCACCAAAAGCGATGCGGCGAGACGGCGACGGAATTCTGCGGAAACTGTGGAAGGAATCTCTGCCGCAACCACTACGACCTACTTCACCGAAGCCACGACGGCATGTCCGGACACGCTACAGGCTCAAGCCTAGCCTAACAATTTCCCCCCGGGGGAGCTGAGTCTCCCCTTTTTCTCTTTCTTAGAAAATCTCCTGCGGCTACCTGTAATGATTTTGTGGGCATTCGCGATCTAGTTGTTTCTCGATTTCTGAACTGTCTGAACCGCTAACTGTTTCATGAATCGAGCCCCGACCGTGTCGCCTCCTGCTCTCGTCTTGCTGGTGAAGGGCGATTCTGGAACCCGTGCATACATCATCATGTACGGTGCCATCGCCAGCACGACTTTGCTCTCAGCCTTACGAATGTGTTCCTCTAGCGTACTGCGGGGCTGGCCGAGTTTCGCGGCCAACTCATCAGCCGTTGTCCGTTTCGGAATCTCATAGTATCCGCCCTCGACCGCGGCCAACATTACCTTCATCTGCTTCTCTGTCAAATTGCCGAAGAGGCTGCCCAGTGATAGGAGGAAGGTCTTGTCTGTGGTTCCGTCTGTCGTGCCCTTATGCAGAATCTCAGTTTTTCCGACTTTGTCAAGACCCTTGAGTAGGCCTCTGACATCGTTGTCTTCGAAGCCAACTAGCCGATGGTATTCCCAACCGCCAAAGAAGACCGGCGGAGGTATCTGGAGAAAGCTGTTGGCTCGCACTACCGAGCCTACTGTGAGGCCGGCTTCGGGTCCGCATATGCACGTGCGGGCTATTAGCTGGAACTTGTCCTGGCAGAGGGTCTTGCCGATTATTTTGCTCTTGTAGTGTGTAGAATAGAACGCTATCTCCTTCTGAATCTCTTGGAATGAATCCAGACCGTCGGATTCGATCTCTAGAATGTCAGTGTGATCGTTGCACCAGAGCGAGATTCGGGCACCGGGAAACTTCTTGCTGAGCCTGTTATGGGGGTCCTCATTCTTCTCCGAGGGCTGGACACGAAGGAAGAGTTCGTACATTTACTTACGAGTACTTTTGCTCATCTGTTGAATATAAGGCGTCTACCGGCGTGCGCCTGCTCGAAATGACCGTTCGGTGCCGCTGAAACTAATGCCGGCGCTCGCTTGCTCAAAGATAATCCGTAGCTGTAAGGTTTGTACTGTCAGTGATGTGGAAAGATGGAAACGAATAGAGATAGAATGAAGACACCGCACGAATCTCATCGTCTGCTCAGTGGGCTCGTGGCCGCGATCGGCTCTGCATGGTCATCCAAGGCGAAGAAGGCTAGGACTAGAAGGGTCCGCCTCGTTTCGTGGGCGGGACGCGCCGATACGGATTCATGGTTTCTGTTGCAACTCGAAGAGAGCAAGAACAGAGCGCTGTACTACAATGCGCGGAACCAAGTAAGATAGGAGAGGAGTAGAGTGGACGGCAAGACTTCTCCGCGGCGAAAGCCTCCTCGTCGCTATGTTCCTTGGACCGGGAGATTACGGGCCTTAGACTGAAAGCGTGCACTGATCCATGAATGTAGGTTTATGTTGCGCTGACAGTCAAAGCCCCTCTCCTTTCCTTCGTCCAGGATTGCACGCAGTGTGCCCACACTTCACGAACACGGACTAAGCTAGCGCCATTTTAGCTGGCTCGAGAATCGGAGCATGATCGGTAATTCTCTGCTTGGCGTTCCTGCGTTACAGTGACGTTTTGAACTGGTATCGGCGAGTGTCTCGATGTATCATAGGGAACGGTGCTCCCTTGGCTTCAAGACTGGTCATGCTCCTGGGAAACTTTGCAAGCATAGCCCTTGCTATAGCGGGTATTCTGCAAGCTCTCTCGTGGACGATAGCAGGCGCTATGATTCTGGCAATACTCTCGATTACGACACTAGCTCCAACGAGACCCTCGTCGGGAACAGGTCGTTCGACCAGCAAGAAGATGGGACACCCTACCGCTGGAGAGACAAAGGGCCCGTACGAAAAGGGACAGCAAAAACAGATCCCTCCTAGGCTGGAGAGACAGAGTCTCCGGGACGAGCCGCCGCGATCACCGTCCCTTACAAAATCAGAATTTCAGAAAGCGATGACTCCGAAGATCACGCCACCGAAAAACGTGCCTACTAGCTTTAGCCCTCCTAAACCCAACGCTTCGAAACCCGCTAGTCCCAAGCAGGAGGCCATCAGACCCATCCCGGTCGGAAAAGCTCCATCTGTCCTCGACACCGTCAAGCCTGCTCTGCCGAAGATGGATCCCAACACTAGGCTCATTGCTCAAGGCGACTATGCGACATTCGATGTTGAGCTAGGCCAGCGTGCGGAGGTGACATGCGAAGTGAAAGCGAGTGCGCCTGTCAACGTCTATCTTATGGACGCAGACAATCTCAATAGTCTCGACCTAGGCGAAGAGTTCTGGAGCGAGGCTGGAGAAGAGGTCGTCCAAACGGCGAGCCTTCACTTCGTCGCCCCCCAGAGCGGAAAATGGTTCCTAGTCGTAGAGAACACAGACAACAAAGAAGTAACTGCAACGGCAATCATTCGAAAGGCCTCGGCCAAGACGGGCCCTGTCAGCAGCTAATTCCTGATAGTTTACTCAGTTGTAGAATCGAGTCTGGAAAAGTAGGCTCAGCGGCTCACTTCTTCCAGATGCAAGTCTTCCCATCGGTCGTATGGGCGTGCATAGGATACGAGTTCTGTTCGTAGTTGGTGAGTCTACAGCGGACTCCGTGCTTCGGGCACATGGCCTCACACTGCCTCAAGTCCTTCTCTGCGACCGTCACCGTCATAGTTGGTAGATGCTTCGCGGACCCCTGATATGTTCTTATCCATCAAGAAACTGACCGTGTTTCCGGGAAACTAACTCCCAGCCCCTTCAGCTTGTGGCGCAGATGCTTCTCCAAACCCTTGGTCATCAAGAGCCCACTCTTCATACTCTCGTAGACAAATAGCCAGTAGTCTTTCTGCGAAGACTGTTTCCCGCCAACCCGCAACGTGTACAGTTCCAGCTGGTCGAGCAGATTCATCACATCCCTGTCCCTCAAGCGGATCACCCAGTCCGCGGGAAGCCTTGCTGCTTCATCCACTCGTCAGAGAAGAATTTCGTAAGGTAGTTGCGACCGCTATCAGGAAGGAGCGTTACAAGAGTCTGTCGTTTCGACATTTTTTCAGCGACCTTGAGTGCAGCATAGACTGCTGCTCCTCCTGAACCTCCTACAAGTATTCCCTCTTCGCGGGCGAGGCGACGGGCGTAATGAAAGGCGTCCTCGTCGGAAACTCGAATGACATCATCAACTACCTTCAAGTCCATCGTCTCGGGCATGAAGTCTTCCCCGATACCCTCCACCTTGTACTGGTGAGGCTGCTCTTTCTCTCCATGGAAACGCGGATGAAATATCGACCCTTCGGGATCTACCCCCACCACTTTGATGGCCTTGTTTTTCTCTTTCAAGTAGCGTCCCGTTCCTGTGATAGTGCCACCTGTTCCCATCCCGCAGACGAAAACGTCTAACTTCCCGTCTGTCTGCCTCCATATTTCTGGGCCCGTCGTCTGATAGTGTGCCGCGGGGTTTGCCTGGTTCACGTACTGGTTAGGCATGTATGAGTTGGGCGTTTCACGTGCCAGTCTCTCCGCGACCCTGATGTAGTGCTCGGCCGAGTCAGTGCTCACGTTTGTCGGTGTCACAACCACTTTTGCACCATAAGCACGGAGAAGACTTCTCTTCTCCTCGCTCATCTTGTCTGGCATTGTAAAGATCATCTTGTAGCCCCTTACACAGGCGACCATTGCAAGCCCTGTTCCCGTGTTCCCAGAGGTAGGCTCGATGATCGTGCCTCCAGGTTTTAACAAACCCTTTCTCTCCGCCTCCTGAATCATCGCTAGGCCAATCCGATCTTTGACACTGCCTCCTGGATTCAGATTTTCCAGTTTTGCCAGAATCTGACAATCGAGGCCCTCGCAGACCCGGTTCAACCTGACTAGAGCTGTATCCCCAATGGCGTCAAGTATGGTGTTGCAAACTTTCATGGTTCAGGCACCTGTTCCGACTTAGGGCCCAGCGGGCTTATCTGAATAATGGGTCCGCCAAAGGCATCTGTTCCAAGAACCCCTCGAATTTTGAGCGCTGGTCAAGTAATCTATAAATCGAGGGCCGCCAGCTCGCCCGGTTCTAGCGTGGTCAATCATGGCTCCTCTGTTGGCCTTCGTCGACATTTTCGTCGAGTCGCCTCACATGGACGAGGTAGTCCAGGCTCTGACCAAGCTTGACAATATCGAGGAGCTATACGAGGTTACTGGAGAGTTCGACATCGTTACTCTTGTTGAGGCTGACGATATTGAGGAGTTCAGGGACGTGTTGAAGAATAAGATTATGAAGATTCGCGGCGTTAAGAGCACGGTCAGCTCAATTGTTCTAAAAACCCACAAGGGTCCCAGGTTCACGGAAGAGTTGCTTCACACATCTTCTCACTCATCATCCGCGGTCAGCCAGAAAGACTAGTTCTAAGAGCCCAGACTCGATCAGCGGTTAGCCCATGGAAGCTAATGACCGTTGATTCAGTCTGCAGATTTTCTAGCACTGTCGCTCATTCTCCTCTCGGCGATAGTGACGGGAAGGTTCCTCGCACCACACATCGTGAAGATTTTCACCCACGCCCCGAGCCATCTCGATAGATTCCTCAACCCTGTCGAGAACGCGATCTATCGGCTCTTAGGCGTAGACCCAAGCCATGGAATGAGCTGGAGAGAATACTTCCTCTCGGCCCTCATCGTCAATATTTTCCAGATGATACTCGCCTTCATCATCTTTGTCTTCCAAGGGGGGTTACCGCTCGATCCTCAGAGGTTCCCGGGTTTCAGTCTCGACCTGGCTTTCATGCAGGTCATCAGCTTCGCCACCAACACTAACCTCCAACACTACAATGGAGAAGGCAGCTGTACTCAACTCCCCAACTGTTCGTCTCTAAACAATACTCCAGGTCTCTCCTATCTCTCCCAGATTACCGCGGTTCAGTTCCTGCAATTCACGAGCGCAGCGACCGGAGTCTGCGTGGCGGCGGCGATGATTCGCGGGCTCATCGCCAATTCCAAAGACATGGGAAACTTCTATAGTGATTTTGTAAGGTCACTGACGAGACTATTCTTCCCTCTCTGCTTTGTTGCCGCCCTAGTCCTTGTCGGACTCGGCGTGCCGCAGACTCTCGGCGGCTATCAGACTGTTACAACATTGGAGGGAGCGTCACAGACAATCCTCGTGGGACCCGTAGCCTCGCTTGTGAGCATAATGCAGTTGGGAACAAACGGAGGAGGATACTACGGCGCCAACTCTGCATACCCATTTCAGAACCCGAACCCTGCTGCAGACATTTTCGAGATTTTCCTGATGCTTCTCATCCCCACCGCTCTCTGCTTTGTATTTGGTCAGATGCTGGGTAGGAGGAGGGAAGCTCGCCCAATCCTATGGGGCGCATATGCCCTTTTCGCGATCGATTTACTCATCGCATTCATCCCGAATTACAGTCTTGGTCAGGGAATGGAGGTGAGGTTTGGAGGATTCTTTTCCACATTTTGGACCGTAGTAACGACAGCGGTCACGACAGGATCTGTCAACTCAAGCCTGCTGGGTAACCATCCTCTCGTAATCCTCTCAGCCTTCATGGGGATGTTCATCCAATCGACACCTGGAGGAGAGGGAGTTGGTTTGATGTACATGGTCATGTACGTAATCATCACCGTATTCATCGTAGGCCTCATGTCTGGTCGAACCCCGGAATATTTGGGGATGAAGATCAATGCTAGAGACGTGAAGCTCGTGATGGTCGCTTTCCTAGTTCACCCTATTCTGATTCTCGTCCCGACGGTCGTGGCGTATGCCTCGGGAGCTGCGTCAGCAATAGGGGTCTCGACGTCCTCAACAGGCTTCACGCAGATATTCTATGAATTCACAACCGCTGCTGCGAACAACGGATCCGACTTTCTCGGCGCGGCTGGAAACACACCATTCTTCAACATCTCGACAGGAATAGTCATGTTCTTTGGACGGTTCGTCCCGATCGCGGTTCTCCTTGCATTGGCCGGTTCCATGATCGGTCGCAAGCGAACCAGCGAGATCGGACTGAGAACTGACAGCATTACCTTCACGATCGTGCTTGTTGGAAGCATCCTCATGCTCGTAGTCCTCACATTTTTCCCGTTCTTGACACTAGGGCCGATCCTCGAATTCTTCCAGAAACGAGTAAACGGGTTCTGACCCATTAATGCAAAACAAGGCACGAGCATCGCTGAAGAACTTCCGACCGCGCCTCATTTCAAGGAGGACACTGCGTGATTCTCTTGTCCGACTGAATCCAAAGTCACTCCTGTCGAATCCGGTCATGTTCATAGTTGAGATGACATTCTTTGTCGTGGCCGCGATGGCAATCTATCCTCCCGCATTTTATCCGGTCGCGAGCCTCGGGTTGAGAACTTACTATGTCGAGATAGCGCTCATACTCCTTGTCACCGTCTGGTTCTCAACTCTCTCTGACGCGCTCGCTGAGTCTCAAGCAAAGAATACGGCGAATAGTCTTCGAAGCCTAGAGTCGGAAGTTCAGAGCAAGAAAATATTGGTGGAGGGAGGCGAGAGGAAGATTGTTCCGGCGCTTTCGACGCAGCTTCGCAAGGGCGACCTTGTCCTTCTAGAGAAGAACGACACGGTTCCGATTGACGCCGAAGTGTTGGAAGGGATCGGCATGGTGGACGAATCTCTCCTCACTGGTGAATCAACTCCGGTCAGGAAAGCTCCGGGAGACGAAGTGATAGGCGGCTCGAAGATCATCAGCGACACCCTCACAGCGAGAGTCACCGTAAACCCTGAAGAGACCTACATCAGCCAGATGATCAAAATGGTCGAGTCATCGAAGAGACCTCGAACCCCAAACGAAATTGCTGTGACGATGATACTCATCGGTTTGACAGCAATATTCACAATAATAATCGCAGCGCTTCTCGGCCTCTCTATCACACTCAACCTCGCTGTCGACCTCTCGGTCCTTATCGCACTCTACGTCTGCCTCCTTCCAACTACAATAGGCGCACTCTTGCCGTCGATCGGGCTCTCTGGAATCTCCCGATTATACCGGAGAAAAATTGTCGCAAAATCAGGGAGGGCTGTTGAGAGAGCAGGGGATGTTGACGTAATCATACTCGACAAAACTGGAACGATCACCGTGGGCAACAGGCAGGCGACGGACTTCATACCATTCGAGGGTCATACGGTGAGGGAAGTTGGCGAGGCCGCCTTTCTCTCCTCGTGGCATGACGATACACCCGAGGGGCGCAGTCTCATACGGCTCGCCTACGAGGGCGGCTATGTACCGAAAGAACTTAACGCGTTGGGAGTTTCTGAAGTCTACGAGTTCTCCGCGAGCACCCGAACCAGTGGCGTGAAGATCTCACAGGGAACAGGATTCATGCTCCCTAAGGGAGACAAGTCTGGCCGAGAGAGAGGAAGGCTCAGGAGAAAATTCGAAGCCCATCAGGAGGCGACTGCTACTATTGCAGAGGATGAGACGGAGATAATCAAAGGGGCGCCGGACGCGATAAAGAAGATCGCCCGCTCGGTGCCCAGCAATTATGATGAGCTGGTCAATCAGATCTCGAGCGTAGGCGACACACCGCTTGCTGTAACGAGGAATAGAGAAGCGATTGGAATGATTCGTTTGAGAGATGTTCTCAAACCGGGAATCAGAGAGAAGATCGAATCGGTTAAGGTCATGGGAATTAGGCCGGTGATGCTGACCGGTGATCAACCCCTCACTGCAAAGAGCATCGCGAACGAGGTGGGAATCGACGAGTACAAGCCAGAGGCCAAACCCGAGGACAAGTATGACATCGTAACTCGAGAGCAGGCCGAGTCCCGAGTCGTGGCAATGATCGGCGACGGCACGAACGATGCGCCAGCACTCGCTGTCGCAGACGTTGGACTCGCGATGAACTCAGGGACCCAGGCCGCAAAGGAGGCCGCTAACATGGTTGATCTGGAGTCCAACCCGGCAAAGATCATCGAAGTGGTTATGCTTGGAAAGCAACTGCTCATGACCCGCGGCGCGGTCACAACCTTCAGCATCGCTAATGACGTCGCGAAGTACTTCGCAATCGTCCCTGTCATGTTTGCTTCCGCCTACCCCGAGCTGAAAGCATTGAATATTCTCGGGCTCGGATTGAATACCGCAGTCATTTCCGCGCTCATTTTCAACGCGGTGATAATTCCGCTACTCATTCCGCTCGCGATGAGAGGGATACGTTTCAAACCCACAAGTACAATGACTCTGTTCATCAAGAATGCCCTGATTTACGGGCTAGGCGGAATAATCGTGCCTTTCATCGGAATCAAACTCATCGACATAACAATCCTCTCACTAGGAGCTTAGAAAATGAGCCTCAAGAAGGAAGTGAATGGGACATGGTCTCCCGCGATCAGGCTGGCAGTTGTTTCCATGATTCTATGCGGACTCCTCTTCCCGCTAGTCGTGACCGGATTTGGCCAAGTGCTCTTTCCTAACCAGGCGAACGGCTCGCTTGCGCACCTGAGTACTAGCAGCGACAGTGTAGGGTCGTATCTTATCGCTCAGAACTTCTCTGGACCAACTTTCTTCCACCCTAGGAACGTGTCCCTATCCGCCTCTCGAGTCGACCCCGATATTACCGTCGAGGATGCGCTTGCTCAGGTGCACAATAGAATATCGATGGCAACTGGTATTTTAGAGAGTGATCTCGACTCTCTTATCGAACAGAACGTGGAGGGTACATTCTGGATATTCGGTTCTCCGTACGTGAATGTGCTCAGACTTAACATGGCCCTCATCCAGGGTTTCCGGTCCATATACTGCTCCCCGATATTGACTCCGACCTCATTGTATTGTAAGTAGAACGAAAAAGCGGCTGGAATTACGTGGGCGTAAATTATTCGCTTTGGAATAATCCGCCATTTGAGAGGCAAGACCCAAATGTCCTGAGCCGGAAACTCCTCATATGGAGAAGCTTCTGCCAAGGCTGAACCGCAAAAACATAGTTCGACTAGCTCTACTATCTATCTTTCCCTGGTTTCCTGCCTACCTGTTTCAACGGATTGATTTCTATTTCGGCACGATTCCGGGAGGAGGTTACTGGTATTATCAGCTCTCGGGGCCGCGCCTTGAGGCCGATATCGTATCCTTTGCTCTGGGCGGAATACTAGTTGCGTATCTGCTTCGGCCCCGCTGGGCTGTGATCCAAATCTTCCTCAGCGCAACAATGATCTGG
>WNGQ01003108.1_pt1 | contig 32225 bp, 28 predicted proteins | sample 5407661 | NCBI WGS metagenome assembly WNGQ01 (sample SAMN13153382, study PRJNA577476) | soil metagenome | isolation source: 60 cm soil or saprolite under Garry oak tree replicate 2 | place: USA:California | collected 2016-06-15 | reverse complement strand
TGGATTGCTTCGTCGCTCCGCTCCTCGCAATGACGGAAGACTTGGGAATAGGTAATGGAAGCCTTCGGCCTGCTCCTGCACGGCTTTGCCGTTCTGCTGACGTGGAAGACGCTGCTGCTGATGATGGTCGGGCTGGTGCTCGGTATCTTCGTCGGCGTGCTGCCGGGCCTCGGCGGGCCGAACGGCGTGGCAATCCTGTTGCCGTTGACCTTCACGATGGACCCGACTTCGGCCATCGTGATGCTGTCCTGCATCTATTGGGGCGCGCTGTTCGGCGGCGCCATCACCTCGATCCTGTTCAACATCCCGGGCGAAGCCTGGTCGGTCGCCACCACCTTCGATGGCTATCCGATGGCACAGCAGGGCAGGGCGGCGGAAGCGCTGACCGCGGCGTTCACGTCCTCCTTCATCGGCTCGCTGGTGGCGGTGCTCCTGATCACCTTTCTCGCGCCCCTGATCTCGTCGTTTGCGCTCAAATTCGGTCCGCCGGAATTCTTCGCGGTCTATCTCCTGACCTTCTGCTCCTTCGTGGGCCTCGGCCGCGACGCCAAGCACAAGACGGTGATCTCGATGTCGCTCGGGCTCTTGCTCGCGGGCATCGGCATGGACACCGTGTCGGGCCAGTTGCGCATGACCTTCGGTTCGGGCGAGCTGCTGCGCGGCATCAACTTTCTGGTCGCGGTGATTGGCCTGTTCGGCATCAGCGAGATCTTGCTGACGATGGAAGAACGACTGGCCTTGCGCGGACACGCCGCCAGCATCTCGCTCCGCGTCGTGTGGTCGGTCTGGAAGGACCTGCCGAAATACTGGGCGACGCTGTTGCGCTCGTCCATCATCGGCTGCTGGCTGGGCATCACGCCGGGCGGCGCGATCGCCGCGTCCTTCATGGGCTACAACCTCGCCAAGCGCTTCGCCAAGGATCAGGACAGTTTCGGCAAGGGCCGCATCGAGGGCGTGTTCGCGCCGGAGACCGCAGCCCACGCGTCCGGCACCTCGGCGCTGTTGCCGATGCTCGCGCTCGGCATTCCCGGCTCCGGCACCGCGGCGATCCTGCTCGGCGGGCTGATGGTGTGGGGCCTCAATCCGGGTCCGCTGCTGTTCGTCGAGCACAAGGATTTCGTCTGGGGGCTGATCGCCTCGATGTATCTCGGCAATGTCGTCGGCCTCGTGCTGGTGCTGACCACCGTGCCGATCTTTGCCTCGATTCTGCGGGTGCCGTTCGCGGCCGTGGCGCCGATGATCATCGTGTCCTGCGCGATCGGCGCCTATGCGATCCAGAATGCGATGTTCGACATCTGGCTGATGCTCGGCTTTGGCGTGGTCGGCTACGTCTTCAAGAAGATCGGGATTCCGCTGGCTCCTTTCACGCTCGCGCTGGTGCTGGGCAGCCGCGCCGAAGACGCTTTCCGCCTGTCGATGATCGGCTCGGGAGGGGACATCAAGGTGTTCTGGTCAAACAGCCTGGTCGGCTCGATCACGACACTTGCGATCCTGTTGTTGCTCTGGCCGGCGATCGATGCCGCTCTCGCACGGGTCGGGGGATTCTGGCGTCCCGCCAAAACCGCTTGAGAAGCACAGGTTTAGGAGTGTTGTTTGGCGGGACCGCCCGCGGCTTCGTCTCACACCACCTTGCGTCCCCTGAGTTCGGCGATCTCGTCGGCGCCAAAGCCGAATTCGGCAAGCACCTCCTCGGTCTGCTCGCCGAACTCCGGCGGCCGCGCCGCCATCTTGCTCGGCGTGCGCGACAGGGTGACGGGCTGGCCGACCAGGCGGACGTGGCGGTTCTCGTCGTTCGGGACGTCCTGCGCGATGCCGAGATGCTGAACTTGCGCATCCTCGAACATCTGGTCGATCGAATAGATCGGCCCGCAGGGCACGCCGGCGGCGTTGAGCTCGCTCACCCAGGTCTCGGTGGACTTCAGCGCGGTGCGCTGGTTGATCTCGGCATTCAGCGCGTCGCGATTCTTCGAGCGCGCAGGAGCGGTCGCATAGTCGAGGTTGGCAAAGAGTTCGGGCGCGCCGATCGCCTGCGCGCAGCGCTCCCAGATTCGCCCGCCGGTGGTGGCGATATTGATATAGCCGTCGGAGGTCTTGAACACGCCGGTCGGAATGCTGGTCGGATGGTTGTTGCCGGCCTGTTTGGCGACTTCCTTTTCCATCAGCCAGCGCGCGGCCTGGAAATCGAGCATGAAGATCTGGGCCTGCAACAGCGAGGTCTGCACCCACTGGCCTTCGCCGGAGACGTCGCGCTCCAGCAGCGCGGTCAGGATGCCGATCGCGCAGAACAGCCCGGCAGTGAGGTCGGCCACGGGGATGCCGACCCGCATCGGACCGCCGCCTGGCGCGCCGGTGACCGACATCAGCCCGCCCATCCCCTGCGCGATCTGATCGAAGCCGGGGCGCTTGTGATAGGGGCCGTCCTGGCCGAAGCCCGATATGCTGCCATAGACGATGCGCGGATTGATCTCGCGCAGGCTCTCATAGTCGATGCCGAGCTTGGCCTTCACGTCGGGGCGGAAGTTCTCGACCACCACGTCGGCCTTCTCCGCGAGCCGCTTGAACACCTCGAGCCCCCTGGGGTCTTTCAGGTTGAGCGTCATCGCCCGTTTGTTGCGGTGCAAATTCTGGAAGTCGGACCCGTGACGCGGGCCGCCCGGCTGCTCGCCGCCGGCGTCCTCCAGGAGCGCGTCGATCTTGATGACATTGGCGCCCCAGTCGGCGAGTTGCCGAACGCAGGTCGGCCCGGAGCGCACGCGGGTGAGGTCGAGTACGGTAAAGCGGGACAGGGCTTGCGAAGCGTGCGGAACGGGCATTTTCGGGGAACTCCGGAAAGGGCGCGCGAAGCTTGGTGGGGTGCTGAGAAATTTATCGTGGCCAGTCTGGCCCGTCTACGTCTAGCAGCTCATGCCAGACCCCGGTTGAGAAAGAGCCCTCTTGTTGGCCGGTCGCGGTGCGCCGAGCTCTCGGCAGCCCTTGAGATAGACGAACCGTCGATGTGCAAAGCCTATCAGGCGCCCCTCGAAGAACCTGAAGCTGAGCCAGCAAATTCCGAGGGACACGCAGAAGGCCGAGGCGGCGAGCGCGCGACCAGGCCAGGTCGAAACATCCCGCGACACGCCCGACACGATCGAAAGCGAAAACAATACGGACGTATGCACCAGATAAAGCGCGTAAGAGATCCTCGCAAAAAATTCCGCCGGCTTGCTTCTCAAGAATGCCAGTTGGCCTGTCGCTGCGTTTTGCAGCGTCATGAACAACAGGGAGCCATACAGCAGCGCCAGATAGGTATGGCCCCAGAGGGCCATATGCATGTCGGTGTTGCGGCCGATCAAAGCGGCATAGACCGGAAACAACAGGGCCGAGGCGACCAGGGTTCGGCGCGCGATCAGCGCGACTCGAGGCGAGGTTCCCGTGAACTCGTACCAGGCGGTCAGTGCCCCGATCGCGAGGTTATCCGCGCGAAACGCCGTCAGAAAATAATATCCGTAGCCTGCAAACGGTTCGCCGTACCCATAGGCCCAGATCCGCAGCAAGGGACAAGCGATCATCAGGGCCAGCAGGACGATCCGCAAATTGCGCAGCGATACGAAGAGTACGAGCATCGGGAAGACAAGATAGAACTGCTCTTCGATCGCAAGCGACCAGGTGCCGCCGAGCCAAAATGCCCCGTAGGTCTTTTCGAAGGTCATCCAGAAATTTTGCAGGCCAATGAGATAGATCCAGGTCGGAATTGGCCCTTCGAACAACGTGTGCGACAGCTGAAAGGATCCGCCGATCACATAGATTCCAACCACCACGTAATAGATCGGCAGGATCCGGAATGCTCTGCGCGCGTAAAATGTCGAAAAATAGTTCGATGCGTCGCGGTTCTTCAGCAGGATGCGCGTGATGAGATAACCGGACAGAACAAAGAACAGATCGACGCCGGAGCGTCCAAAGATCGTTACTTTCCAGAGCAGCGAGGAGGGGCCGGCATCGGCGCTGGCTCCGACATAATGCCAGGCGACGACCAACAGGATGGCGATCGCCCTCAGTCCGTCGATCTCCCTAATCCGGGGCACTGCGTCAGAGATACCGCGGCACCGGCAACGGGGTCACCAGCTTTCCCTTGTAACCCTTGGCGCGCAGCTTCGGCGCCAGTTCGGAGGCGATGTGCCAGGAAAAGATGATGGCGCAGTCAGGTTGATCCGCGAACATCCGGCTTTCCTCGACCACGGGGATCAGCGTTCCCGGCATGCATTTGCCGATCTTCAGCGATCCCTCGATCTCGCAGACGTAGTCGATGATCGCCGAATCGAGTCCGACATAGTTGATCATGGTCGATGCGCGCGAGGGCGCGCTGATACCGCAGATCCGTCCGCCGCCCTCCTTGATGTCGCGGATCAGCGCATGCAGCCTGAGCTTCGACAGCATCACGTCGTGACGGAAGTCCGCAAGACGCCTGCGCATGCCATCGCCCCGCGGCTCGGCGTCGAGCATCTGCTTGACGCTGGGCTGCACGGCTCGTGTTCCCTTGCGTGCCGCGTAGACCCGGATCGAGCCGCCGTGGGTCGGGATCTCCTTGGAGAAATAGCGCTGGATCGTGGTGATGCCGCGCGCGTTGGCGATCCCGGCGACGTCGGTCGGCTCGATGCCGAGAATGCGGTGTCCACCCTTCTGGAAGTTGGAGATCAGCGTGCCGTCGTTCGAACCGACATCGACGACGAGATCGTCCTTCGTAAGACCCAGCATGTCGGAGGATTCGGCATAGAGCTCGGCAAAATTGTCGCGCAGAATCCTGGTCATGCCGCTGGTGTAGGGATACTCCGGCGGGAAGATGATCACGGGATCGACAGCGAGGCCGAGCTGGACCAGCTCGCAGCGTGGACAATGCAGCAGGTTGGTCGGGAACCACGGCTGCTGACGCTGAACCTGCCCGATCGGGACCATCTGGTTGACCGGCGGCATATAGCCAAGCGAGAGCACGGTCTTGAGCTCGTCGTGTCCGCAGATCTGGCAGCATTCGACCGGCACGCTTGCACCGGTACCGGCTGCGCGGGCAACCCTTGCTGGAAACATGACAACTCCTTGGGTTCAGGTCTGCGGCGCGAGGTCTGCGTTTGCCCAATACCAATCGACCGTCGGCGGCAGCCCGGCATCGAGCGGCACGCGCGGCGAATATCCGAGCTTTCCGAGTTTTGCAATGTCCGGGCAGCGGCGCTCGGTGCCGCCTTCCGGCGCCGGGCCCGCGATCAATTCGATGTCGCGGCCGGCGTGTGCGGCGAGGCGGGTCGCGAGGTCCGCGATCGTGATCTCCTCCGTCGTGCCGATATGATAGATGCCGAGATGCTCGCCCATGGCGCGCATCACCATGACGCCGCTGACGAGGTCGTCGACGTGGCAGAAGCTGCGGGTCTGGCTGCCGTCGCTCTGCAGTTTGAACGGCAGCTTCCCGGAGGGCTGCTGCGACGCCAAGGCCTTCAGCCGCAGCGCGAACTGCGGGATCACGTGCTCGAAGCCCATGTCAGGGCCGTAGACATTGTGCGGCCGGAAGATCAGGACGCGGTCAAAGTACTTGCGGCCGTAGTTGATCGCCATCAGTTCGCTGATGATCTTGCCGCCGCCATAGGAATAGCGTGGATTGGCGGGATCGGGCACGCTCAGCGGCGCATGCTCGTCGGTCGGGACATGAGGCGGCGTCTGGTACACTTCCGAACTCGACGCCAGCACCAGGGAGCGGACGCCTTCGCTCCGGCAGGCATCGATGACGTTGATCATGCCCTTGACGCCGACGTCGAGCACGAGCTCCGGCGCGCTGTAGAAGAATTCCGTGCCGTTGACGAAGGCGAGGTGGTGCACCTCATCGACGCCTCGCACGGCGCGCGCAACCGTCGCAGCATCGCGAATGTCGCCCGGAATAAATTCGATGTCGGTCGCAACATCCTCGAGCCGCCGCGGCGCGCCGCGCGAATTGTCATCGAGCACGCGCACCGCATGTCCACCGCGGACCAGTGCCTTGACGAGGGCCGATCCGATGAAGCCGCTGCCACCTGTAACGAGAATTGAACTCACGAGCCTTTTTCCGTGCTGGCGGGCTCGATATCGAGCCAGCGGCCGAGATGATTTGCACGTCGGGCGTTGTCGAGCAAGGCTTGAACGCGCAGCCCTTGGGCGAAACCGATGGACGTCGGTTGCTCGCGCTCGATGCCGTCGAGAAAGGCGGCCGCCATGCGGGACACCGGCGCAATGCGCCCGTCCGCCGGAAACGCGCGATCGACCGGATCGTCGACCTCGATTTCCGTCAGGGCACTCTCCGGTCGCCGGCCGACGCTCAGCCGGAAACCGCGCATGTAGTCGGCCGTGTCGTTGACAAGGGCGAGCGTGCCGTCTTCGCCGTAGAACTCGATCCGGTGTCCCGAACCGAGATAGGATGCGCAGCTCATCGCAACGTGGCCGGCCGCCCCCGACTGAAAGGCCAGGCTGACGTGAGCGTCGGTTTCCATCGCGGGATCGTCGGGCAGGCCCGAGAGCCGCGTCGACATTCCAACGATCGGACCGCAGAACCATTCGAGATAGTGGAAACAGTGACTGACGAAATTGCCGAGCGCGCCGCCGCCGTCGTCGCCGAGCGTCTTCCAGTTCTTGAGACGCATCCGCGTTCCGTAGTTCTCGACCTGCCAGTTGACCCCGACATGGCGTAAGCGGCCGATCGCGCCTTGCTCCAGAAGCGTCTTGGCCTGGCGCCAGGTCAGCACCTCGCAGAAGTTGAAATCCACCATGGTGGTCCGGCGGCTGGCTCGTGCTGCTCTGGCCATCGCCTCCGCGCCCGCGAGGTCTGCCGCAAGTGGCTTCTCCGCGAAGACCGGCTTTCCCAATTCAAGGGCGCGGATGGCGATCGCCGGCTGCAGGCTCGGCAGGGTCGCAATGGAGACCGCATCGACATTCGGGTGCGCGACGAGCTCTTGCCAATCGCCGAACGCCATCGGGATACCGGCGGCCGCGGCGAGCTCCGTCGTTCGCACTGCGTCACGTCCGGCCAGCGCCACGACCTCGCAGCGCTGGTCGAGCCGGAAGGCCGGCAGATGCACGAGACGCCCGAAGTTGCAGCCGATGATGCCAATCCGAATCAAAAAGGGCTCCAGTTCGCAAGGCGGCGCGGAGCAGAACCGGTGCCGATCATCGCAACACGATGAACGATTTCAGCTCCGCAAGCAGCAGCGCCCCAAGATGCAGTTGCGAGACAAATTCACCCGACTTGATCATGTCCACAAGCTCGGCGGTGGTCGCGAGCCTGACTGCGATCCCGGGTTCGGGCACGAAGTCAGCGACCCGTTCGCCGGTTTCGAGAAAGAAGGAGTGGATCCGATTGCTCAAGCGGCCGCTGCACGGGGCCGCCGCACCCAAGGGGTGGATCGCGCGCGTCGGAAAACCGGTCTCCTCGAGCAATTCGCGTCGGCAGCCTTCCGCGAGATCCTCGCCGGGCTCGGCGAGACCAGCCGGCAACTCCCAGGTGAAGGATTCCAGCGCTGGGCGGTATTGCCGGACGATCGGAAAATGTCCGCTCGGCGTCCGCGCGACAATCGCGAGGTACTCCTGTTGGCTAACGGCGTGATAAACTTCAGCTGGGGCGCCGGGTGCGAACTCGACCTCCCGCGCGATGATATCGACCCAGGGGGATATTCTCGTGGTCTGCCGCGACTTCACTCGTGGCCATTCATCGGTCATGCGTTAACTCGTCCGTGTTGGCAGCGATCGCATGGCAACCGTGTGCGGCGGCCGGCGGAGATAGGTGGTGGCGAAGGCGTATCTGTACCAGCGCAGATAGGCCGGCAGCCATTTCAGCACGCGAAATCGGCTCGTGCCATGCTTGCGCTCGAACCAGCGCGCCGGAACCTCGCCGACGCGCCAGCCGAGCCGGTGGGCTTTGACCAGCAATTCGATGCTGTAGCAAAATCCCTCATTCGACTCGATCTCGATCTTTTCGATCACGCGGCGCGAGAACATGCGAAATCCGCTGGTCGGGTCTCTGCTTGGAAGCGCGGCGAAATTGTGCAGCGTAAACGCCGCCGTTCGCACCAGAGCGGCCTTGAGCCAGGGACAACCCTCCATCGTCCCTCCCGGCAGGAACCGGCTCGCGCAGACGATGTCGCAGCCTTCGCGGACCAGCGCGACCATCCTGTCGATGATCCCCGCGTTAAAGTCGTCGTCGGCAGGATAGACCGCCACGATGGGGGCGGTGCTGACCGCAAATCCCGCCATGATCGCGGCATGGGCGCCGCGCCCGGGGTTGCGCACGAAGGTCACGTCAAGGCCCGCGTGGACGGTGGGATTTTCGCGGACCGCCGGCAGGGTATTGTCGCCCTCGAAATCATAGCAGATCAGCGCACGCGAGGACGTTCGAACCTCTTTCGCCAACGCCCCGAGCGTCGCGAGGATGTTCGAGCCTTCGTTGTAGACGGGAATCACGATGTCGAGCTGGTGATCCGTCATCGCTCGTCCATGCTGCCGAAGATCACGATCGCTCTCGGCTAGGAAATGAGGTTGGCGTCTTCAAGCATTCCCCAAACGTCGACCACCGGCTTGCCTTTCAAGTCCAGGGTCTTGTAGCAGTTGTGAGGGGTGCAAAGGATCAGGATGTCGCTGCGCGCGATCACCTCGTCGAGCGGCAGCAACTCCGGATCGACCGTGACGAAGGGATCGGTGGTCAAGACCTCGTGGGCGAACCCGTTCAGGACCTTCTTGAACTTGTAGCTCAAGGAGGCGCGGACGTCGTCGACTTCCGATTTGAATGCCATCCCCAGCAGCCCGACCGTCATCTTGCCGAGGTCGAAACGGCGTCGAAGGTTGCCGATGACGTGAAGCGGCAGTCCCTCGTTGACGAGCATCGCCGCGTTGCCCAGGGAAAATTCGTTGCGGGCGAACGCCGTGAGCTGCATCGTGTCCTTCATCAAGCAAGGGCCTGCGGCGTATCCAGGCTTGGGGATGTTCCTCGCGCGCGGATAGTTGTATTTCATCGCCTTCAGGATGCGCTGATAGTCGAGCCCGGCCGATTGCGCGATCAGATAGAATTGGTTGGTGACCGCGAACTCGATGTAGCGATAGGCGTTGCCGAACAGCTTGGCGAATTCGGCTTCGATCGGTTCGAGCAAGACGATCTCGGGCGCGATGGTCTGGAACAGGGCGGCTGCCTCATCGGCTGCTTCCGGCGTCGTGCCACTGACGATTTGCGGCATCCGGTTCAATTCCTCGATGCCGTAGCCCTGCACGATCCGCTCCGGGCAGAATGCGACCTTCAAATCGCGCTGCTTGCGTTTCAGATGCGCAAGAACGCCGTCGGTGGTTCCCGGATAGAGCGTCGAGCGGAGTACCAGGAGCTGTCCGTCACCCAGATGCGGCAACAGATTGTCGATGCAATTGAGAATGATGTGCCGTTCCGGATTGAGGAATTCGTCGACCGGCGTCCCGATCGTCACGATCACGGGTCCGGAGGTCGATATTTCGTCGGGGCGGCTGGTGAAGACCAAGCGGTCGTCGCGTAGCGCCTGCTGCAGCAGTTCCTCCGCGCCGTATTCGATGAAGGGCAGGCGTCCGGACTTGAGGGCGGCGAGGCTGTCGACGTTGAGGTCGTTGACGTTGACCGTGAGCCCCTTGGCGGCAAACGAAAGAACCAGGGGAATCCCGACATGCCCGGCGCCCCCGACGACGGTCAGGTCGGCGGTTCGGACATCGGCCGTTCGGGTGCTGGCTGCAAGGTCGATGACGCTCAAGGCTTCTCACCATAGGTTAGAACGAATGACCGAAACGGCCTCATGAAGCTGGGCGCGAACAGCGCGCGATCGAGCGTATTGTAGATTGGCAGCACCCAGCGCAGCCTGGACGAGGCGATATAGCGATAGCTCAAATCGGAAAGAAAATCGGTGCCGACCGAAAAGCCCGATTGACGGAATGTTGCGGCGATCCGCTGCGCCAGGACGGGCCGCTCGTTCTCGGTGACGCCGACCGAGCTGTAGAAGAGAGAGGAGCGGTCGCGGTAGAGGTACATGAAGGGATTCATGCGGTTCGGGTCGAACGCTGCGAATGCGCCGCCGCACTTGAGCACGCGATAAACCTCGCTGGCGCAGCGTGAGGGATCCGGAAGGTGATGGACCAGTCCACTGAGCAGGACGCCATCGAGGCTTTCATCCGAAAATGGCAGGTGCTCGACATCGCCTTCGATAAACTCGACTCCGGGATATTTGGCGCGGCCGACTGCGATGAGTTTCGGACTGAGATCGAGCCCAACGGCACGATATCCTTGGCTGTGCAGAAGGTCGGTGAAGACCCCCGAGCCGCAACCGAGATCGGCGACGCGTGCGCCCGGTTTGAGCCGAGCCAGCCGCATGCATGTGGTCACCAACCGAAGGTTGCTCTCAGGCGTAAAGACATCATAGGCGTCGACGGCGGCATGGCTGTCGAAGAACGCGATCTCCTTTTGCTTGTCTTGCGCGGCCAGCGCCATCCCGAAAATCCTCTAGCGCTTTCTGCGCCGGTCAAACCGGCTCAAGCGCCAGTGCTTTGTTCCAACACGGTTTTTCGTGCGAAGCGATCGCGCCTTCCTTTTGACAGGCTCTAGCATGGCAAAAATGGATGGGCAACGTGCACGCCGCGCCGCCCGTGCCAGAGATGGCATCAGCCCTTTGGCACGATCTTGTAGACAATTCCGTTGTCGAGCGACGTACCAAGTTCCTTCAGATCATATTTACCAAGCCTTGCCTTCAGCTTCTCCTGCTGGTCGGGCAGGAGCCTGATGGCCTTGGCAAGAAGATAGGTGTTGTCGGGATCCCAGCGATGATCCCTGATGGTTTGACCGACAAAGTCGTTGTCCGCCGTGAAGATATCCGCGAGCACGCCGCGCCGTCGGGCGTAGTAGAGATATTCGGGATTCATGAGGTCGGCGCCGTGGAAATAGAACAGATAGCCGTTGGCCGGGACAAGTTCCTGCAGGCTTTTGCCGGTCTCGATGCTCGCCTTGTTGCCGTTGTAGCTCATGAGGCGAAGCGAATACGCGTACCACAACGATCCGGAAATGGCGACTACTGCAAGCGTAGCGTAGGTCCTGCGATGTCGGGCAAACGGCGGGCACAGCAGCGAATACAGGTAGAGCAGACCGACGCTGGTCAGCGCGCAATAGATCGGAAGAAATGGCAGGGCGTAATAGTCGTGAATGACGATGACGTTGAAGAACACGAGCACCGATACGCATGATCCCACCACGAGGCCCAGCAAGGTCCGCTGCGGCTCGACCGGCTTGGGAATGAATTGACGGATCACGCGCCACAAACCGAACAGGGCCGCGGGCATGAAGGCTGGGAACAGGTACTCGAAGGTGATGCGCTCGCCGAGCTGGTACCATTGTGAGGGATCGAGGCGCTGAGCTTCCGAGCCGAGAAACCAGCTCAGCCTCAGCGATTCGTTATAGTTCGTATTCGTGGCGCCGAAGATCTGGCCATAATTGAAATAGGTTCGTTCCAGCACGAACGCTGCGACGGAGGCCGCGATCAAGATCGCGAACAGCATGGCGTCGACGCGAAAGACGACGCGCCACTTCAGTGTCCAGAACAGGTTCCAGCCATAGGCGACCAGGAAGACGACATAGATCGACGATTTGATCAATGTGCAGACGACGCCGAGCGTGAGCGCGGCGGCGAAAGTGTGCCAGGAGCGCCGCCGCTCATATTGCAGCAGCAGATAGAACGACAGATAGGCGGCCAGCGTCGCCAATGTGTCCGGATAAATTCCAAGGATGTGCTGGATCGCAAGCGGCGATATCGCGATCAGGATCATGGTGAGCGAGGTCACGGGGAAGCCGAGACCGATCGAGGTCAGGATCTCGTAGAAGATCAGGGAAACCCCGACATAGACGATCAGGTTGATCAGCCGTCCAGCCTTGACCGCGCCGACGCCGAAGACGTCGCTGACCTTGGCGGCGACGTACTGGTAGATCGGCGTGTCGTAGAAAACGACGCCATAATCGTAGGTCTGGTCGTATCGTTCCAGGAAACCGAGTTTCGGACCGGGATAAGGCTTGCTCTTCAGGCTGTCGATCTGGTTCGCGACCATCGCCTGGCGGAAGGTATGGCTGCCGCCGATGTCTTCGGAAAAATAGACCAGCCGCAGGCACAGGCCGAAGGCAATGATCAGATAGAGATAGAGCCTTTTCTGGCGATCAGGGGCGAGAGCTGGAGCATTCGTCATGTCGGCTGTCCAAAGCGTGCGCAGACAATTGAGGGGGCCGCGGCGCGGCCGATTGTCATGTCGTCGGAATGAACGGGAGCAAGGTTGGGTGAAACATCCGGAGCCCGTTCAAGCCGGCTCCTCGACCCGTCGCACGTCGACGACCATCGGCAAGTCCTTGTCGCGATAGTTTTCGATCGCAAGCCGCCAGGCCGTCTCGTCGCCTTCGGCCGGGATCTGAACGAAACCCAGCCTGTCATAGTGATCGCGGACCAGCTCGTTGCGAGCCGTTGGAATATAGCGTCCGATGATCTCGCATATTCCCATCATGCGGGCCTGCGCGACGAGGTGCTGCAGGATGGCTTCTTCGACGCGCCGGCCGAGAACGCGGCACGACATGATCCAACTGTCGACGTCCCAGCGCTGTTCGGTTCGACGGCATATGACCGTCGAAATCATCCCGTTGTCGCCGAAGATATCCGCGAGCCGGGCCTGCACCGTGATTGCATCGGGATCGGATTGCAGCGCGGCGATCTCGGCTTCGCTGTAGCGGCGGGTCGTCAGGTTGAACTGGTTCGACTTGGAGATGAGCTGCGTAATTCGCTTGCGGCCGGCTCCATCGAAGGGAGCAATCGAGAGCCTCATGCCGAGCGAGCGCAAATAGTCATCATGGTTGCCGATCCGTTCCATCTGCGCCGCGCGCCGCGCGTTGGCCTTGTAGAAGCCTGCGCGGAGTTGGTCCTCCTTCGAGAAGTTGGCCTGCTCGAAGTAGCCCGCGGCCTGGAAGACCATCAGCCAGTTGCTCGGGTCTTCCGGCAATTCGGGGACGGCGACGGACGGCAAGGCGTCGCGGACGCGCTTGCGTTCGGCGGGATTGTCGTCGAGAAAGACGAAGGAGTCGAGGCCGAGGTCGATCGTATCCGCGATGGCCTTGATGTTGGCGGCCTTGTCCTCCCAGTTGACCCGGAACGCGACGATGTCGTCTTCCTTCAGGATCATTTCGGGATGATGGCGGAAGGCGTCGAGCGCGATGGCGTCGTCATTCTTCGACGACACGCACAGGATGATGCCGCGCTGTTTCAGCGCAAGCGCCATCCGTTGCAATGCCGCATGCGCCTCGCCGAGCGGACTTCCGCTGCCGAGCACGAGACCCTCGATGCCGTCGTCGCCGACGATGCCGCCCCACATCGTGTTGTCGAGGTCGAGCACGAGCACGCGGCGGGAGCGGCCCATCTGGGCCGCGAGAATCCGCATGATGTTGTCGGCGTAGAGCGGGATCATGGCGGTGGCGAATGGATATTTCGCGGCATACCAGTAGCGTCCGGCCGACCAGGCCGATAGCCCGACCAGATTGGCCAGCGCGTTGACATCGAGCACCAGCCGCGAGTCCTGCCGGGCCTGGCGGGCGAGACGGCGGTTGAATTCGGAAATCAGAAAGCGTGGCGACCCCGGCAGGCCGATATCCATGTTGAACCGGATCTCATCCGGATCGTCAGTCAGAGTCTGCAGGATGACCGGGCGCGCGGTCGCAGCACCTGCCACGTCCGCAATTCGCGATATGCGGGCGAGCGCGGCGTCGATCACCTGTTCCGCTGCCGCGCCATCGTCGAGCGGGGAGGCGAGTTTCAGCATGCGGCTGTCGGAGCCAACAAGGACGAAATCCGGCGGGCTTCCCTTCAGCGCGTCGCGGTTTCGGTCCAGCCAGGGTTCGGGCTCTTCATATTCGGCCACCACGACGTCGAGCAGGACGCTGAACCGCATGGCGGTGCCGATCAGCGCATCGGCAATGTGTGAAAACGTGCTTGCCGAGAGGATCAGGAGCCTGATCGGCACGAGCCCTTGCTGTCTTGCCTCGGAATGGAAATTCGCAGGTGCCGATTTCAGGATGCCGCGGACTTTGCGGCCGATCGAACGAAGGTCGGACTCCCCCCAGCCGGCCTGGGCCAGGGATTGCAGCGACAACAGGGCCTGCATCGGATCAGGCGGCAGCGCGGCGAGCTGCCCGCGCAAATTACCAGTGGGGCGCGGAAGCCAGGGAAGCTCGCCGAGGGACAGTTTTGCTGAAGGGGGTGCCGACACGGCAAGCTCTCTCGACTAGCCACGCTCTTTGATCGCATCGACGAATTGCTTCACCGAATTGATCTGCTCGATTTCCGTCAGGCTGAACTGAATGTCGAACTCGCTCTCGATGCCGCTCACCAGCCTGATATGAGCGAGACTGTCCCAGGCGCTGAGGTCTTTCTGCCGGGTGTTCAGCCCGACCACCAGAGCATCATCGTCAAGCTCGGCGCGGAAAATGTCCTGAACCCTGGCGAGGATGGCGTCGGAGGAGGACAGTTTTTCGGACGCATGATCCATCAGCTTGCCGATCCTTTCGAAGGCACAAAAAGCTTCGGTTTTGGAACTGGCTCGATATACATGGTAATACCCATCCGACCAAGGGCGACTGCGCGGTCGATGAAGGCCCTCGCATCGGCGGCAAGCATGCGCAAATTCGAGATTTTGACCTCGGTCAGGATATCCGGGCCGAAATGCCGGCGCAGCCGCAGCGGCCTGATATCGCCGATCCGGCGCAGGAATTCGTGCTCGCCGGTTTCACCGCTGGCCTTTTTCCAGCGGTATTTGACCGTGCCATCGAAGACCAGCCGAAAGAACGGAACTTCGTCATAGAGCAGGCATTCGACGGCATGCAACGGGGTTAGATACTCAAATCCGGCGCCCAGTCCGAGCATCCGCGCGTCGAGTTCGGCGAGCCGGCAAAACGGGCTCTGCGCACCCCAGGGCATCCATGTGAGATGGTGATCCCTCACCAGAAAATCCGCATGCGAGCCGATCGCGCAGACCGACGCGCCGAGGTGGATGCTTCTGCGCACCCCGGGAAGGCGGCGAAAGACCTCGCAAAGCAACCCGGTGTAGACCGGCGCCCTGTCGACCAGAAAGATCTTGTCCGGATCTTGATCGATCGGAAATGCCGGCATGGCCAGCGTCCCTTCAGGGCCCAGCAGGTCGCGCAGCATCTCGATCATTTCGCTCGGGCGAAGGGGAACGTTGTAAAATTCGTTCCATGACGACTGCACCCAGAGGGTTCTTCCCGGCGTGACCCCGAGGTCAATCAGGCGTTGGCGAAGATCCGCGATCGCGACCGGCCGGCGGTAAATCTTCTTCGCAAGACGCAGCCTTTGCTCGCGCACGAAGCCGCGCAGATCGCTTCGGCCGAGGAACCTCCGGGCCAAATGCTTGACCGCATTGCGCGCGACACGAGACATCGGGATGAGTGGGCCTTTGTCGGCAGTGGGCTTTAGAGAGAGATCAACTGAGCGAGGTTGGCTCGCGCCGTGCGATCCGCTGGACCTCATATACGACCGGAAGCATGACGTCCAAAGCGCCTTCGGCGCTGGCAACCCCGATGGTCGCGGTCTGATCGGTCAGAATCCGGGGCAGGCGCCGGGACAGGATCTCGATGTGCGGCATGAACTCATTGAGATGGCGCACGAGCGTTTCGCCCGCGCTTTTTGCCATCGCGTATTCGGCCGTCGTATTGGTGCCCTGTTCGATCGCAACCGTCGAGGGATAGAACATTGCAAGCTTTTCCGTGCGGTCGCGAACCAGCGTGGCGCAGAGATCAAAGAAGCCATCGGCGTAGAAACTCAGGAACGTCCGCAATTTCTCCGCTTCATAGAGGCCGGATTTCCGCGCGAAAATTTTCGGCGTCGCGAAATAATAGCAGCAATCGACCGCCTGAATCGCCGCAAGCTGTTCACCCGGTGGGAGCAGCGCATCGTAGTGCAGGATATCGCATGAGCCGCCGGCGCCGAGAATGTCACTGGCGACACGCTCGGCCTGCTGCCGACTGTCTCTGTAGGTGATGACGGGGTGTCCACCGCCGGCGGCGACGATCCTTGCCGTGACCTCGCCGAGGCCCCGGGAGCCTCCCACGATGAGCGATCGCTGGCCTGAGAAGGGGCGCCCCGAGATGCGCGCGGAGACGTCAGCCATGGTGGCCTGGGACGGCGGCGGTAGTCGCGCAAAGGCATCCAGCCTGCCGGCGGTGCGATAGCCGCAGACGTCGATCTGCAACGACCGGAATCGCGCGTCGACCTTGCCGACGGCGAAGGCGAGGGCCTCGTTTCGATCGGCCACCACATTGAAGTTGATGCTGAGGCCGGCATACATTGAATGCAGACCGGGGCACATCATGCCGACGATTTGCGACGTCGCCAGCAATGCCCTGATGCCGTCCGTGCCGATGGCGCTCGCGAGCGCGGGAAAGACCGCGTCAAAGTCCGCCTCGGCGATCGCGGCTGCGCCGGTCTGGCCGGAAAGCTCCTCAAAGGCCGGATTGGCTGGCTGCGCGAGCGGCGGCGAGGTTGGGGCGAGCGGCCGACGATCTGCAGCCGTCTTTCCCGGCTCGGACGACAATCTGATGAGGGCGACGACAGTATCGGCGGCAACGACTTCGATGCCGATCTGCCGGTCCGTCCGGTTCTTGAACCTGACCGAGGCGACCTCGTCGAGGTAGAGCGGTTGCGGGAATTTCGCGGTGACGTTTGCGACGTTCATTGGGTTGGCATGCAGCGCCGCGTTCGCCGCCCAGACGAGGGTGTGAATGCCGTGCACGATCGGCGCGCCAGCCTGCGTTCGCCGGGCAAAGCTGTGGTCCAGGTGGATCGGATTCGAGTCCGACGACAGGCTGGCGAATCTCGTCTGATCGTCGAGCCTGAAAACGCGGCTTGCGAGCAGGTCGGTCATCGATCGTCCCGCGATCCCGACGCCAAGGCTGCCGGCTCGACGTGATGCGTCCTGCGTTCCAAATCCTCGAACGCGCGCCTGACGCACCCGATTACGGCCGCTTCCATGCGATCGGCCTCGAAATGACCCGACAGGCCAAACAGCGGCTGAAATCCATCGACCTCGTAGCCGCCCTCCGCAACTTGCGCTGCGGTCGGCAGGTAGCCGAACAGCGCGCCCGCGTAACCCGCATGGAGGCGGATACCGCCCTCGGGTGGCGCTACAGCGGAATCGAGAATGCGTTGCCACGGCACCGTGACTTCCGCCGACAAGGCAATGATTTCCAGCTGCGCGCCAATCCTGATGATCTGTACGGAGAGCTCCTTGTCGGGTCTTGAACCGGCGAAAAACGCATCGAGCGCAAGGCGTGCCGACCCGCATTGAAGGCTGGCAATTGGTAACGCTTCGGGAGTCCCCTGTACGATCTCGCGAATTCTCGCAGCCATGCTCTGGCTCCAACGCGTCCAGTCGCCGGCTGTGCACGCCGCGAATGCCGGACCAGACACCAGCGTGCGAACAAACCGCTGGATGTGCTCGCGGAAGCCGAGTTTCAGCGAGCTTTCCAGGTTCGGCCGGATGTCCCCACAAAATCCCTGCATGAAGATGCAAGGGACGTCCCCAAAGCGCTCCCGCAGGGCGTGCCGAACGGCTCCCGGATAGTCGGCGCTGATCACGCTGTCGGGAACGACCGCGGTCGGGTGGCAGGCATAGTGCCACAGGACACCCAGTACCTCGCCGCCCCTCGTGTGGCGGAGGAGGATGACGGTCGCGCGCTCGTCCACGGGCCCCGCGGGGTTCGGCGCCATGACGAAACTCGTCAGCCGGAAGCCGTAGGCTCGCCCCAGGGTCGGGAACGGCCAATAGCGACGGCGGTTGATGGAATGCTGCAGCCGGCCTTGAAAGACGCTGAGGTCGATTTCGGAAGGGCGTTGATCCTGGATGCGGCGAACCAGATTGTCCGCAGCCTCCGCGAGAGCCTCGACCAGTTGCGGATCCGGCACGCCAAGGGCCGCGCAAGCCCGGTCGGTTGCGGGCGCCGAGTGCGTGTGAGAAGCCAGAACAACGATTTCGCCGGGTTCAAAGCCGCGACCGACAAGCTTCGCGTGGATCATGTCGGCAAGCTCGGACCCGACGATCATGAGGTCGAAACTGAGGATCAGACAGCGGGACTGACCGCATTCCAGGAGAAGCGCGGAGATCTCGATCGGGTCGAGGATGCCGGAGGCCGCCTTGCGCCGCGAAGCATAGCCGGCAAGGCGAACTTCGGGGTCTTTCGGGGTTACATCGCATGAGGCTGCGCGCGCTAACAACTGAGCCAAGATTCCTTCTGATCGCTTATTTATCGCTGCCGGACGCCTCAAAATAGGCGATTGAGGTGCGGAAATCGAGCCTCTTGTCTGACGTCGCGAGGCGCAATAAGGCTTCGTCTCCGATGTCGACCGCGAGGGCGACATGGTTGGCTGGCAATTCAGGCCCTGCTTTTCTCCGACTTGCCCAAGGAGACATTCCTGGTGGGCATGCCCTCGACGTTTTTGCGAGAATGACCGGCACAGCAACATTCGTGAGGAGACGTGACGCCTTTGACCCCGAGCCGCGCGCGTCGCATTTTGGGCGGATGGTCCGCCAATTTCATCATTCTCGTACTGGCGCTGACGCAGCAAATCATCCTGATCCCACTGTTCTTGAAGTATTGGTCGGGCGACACCCTGTCCGCCTGGCTGACGATCTTCGCCGCTGGCAATCTCGTTCTTGTTGGCGACGCCGGCCTGCACGGCTGGTCCCTCAATCGCTTCCTGTCTTTCAAATCGCGGGATGATTGCGATCGGCGAACCCGCCGCTATTACGGTGCGGCGTCCCGGCTTTTTACCTTCATCACCGCGTTGCTCGCGATGCTGCTTCTCGGCCTGTTCGTCGTGATCGCGCCGTCGCATGCGCTCGGCTTTTCCAGTGAGCCGGGCTTCGATCTGGCCTTCATGATCATGATGTTGGGCATGGTCGTGACGCTTCCCATGAACCTCGCGAGTTCGCTGTACCGCGCCCGCGGTCTCTATGGGCGTGTGGTCGGCGTGCAGGCGTGGGGCACGGCGTTCGGGCAACTGGGCCAGGTCGTCGGCGTGATTGTGACGGGAAGCCTTTTGGTCGTCGTGGTTGCGTATGTTGCGGGTCTGCTTGCGCCCGCGGCCTTTGTCCTGTTCGCGGACGCGCGGCGCCAGTTTCCCTTTATTGGCCGCTCGCGTCCGCGGATCTCGATGCGCTGGACGGTGGGGCAATTTGCCGGCGCCTTCCCCTTCGCCGTCATGAATTTTGCCGAGGTAGGGCTCACTTATGTGTCCGTCCTCCTCATCGGCGCCTTCGTATCGGACCGCATCGCGATCGCACAGTGGGGACTGACCCGAACAATCGCGAACTTGCTGAGGGGATTGTGTACCCAGATGACGCTGCCGCTGGCGGCGGAACTGGGACACGATCACGCGATCGGGGCGCGCGCGAGTCTGCAAGGACTCTATGCAAGGGGATCGGTATTCCTGATCCTGTTCGTCAGTGTGGTGACATCGGGAACGCTGGCCTTCTGGGGGGATTTCTTCGCGATCTGGACGCATGGCGCGATCGCCTACGATGCGACCCTTGCCATCGTCCTGCTGCTCGGCACCTGCATTGCCGCGCCCGCCATCCTCGCGCTGAGCTATGCGAACTACAGCAATCGCGGCCCGTTGCTGCTGTGGACCAAATCATTGCAGGTCGCGATTTTTCTGATTCTATCGCTCTCGCTGATTTCGCGGCTCGGCCCTCTCGGCGCGGCCATCGCGCTGGTCTCGAGCGATGTCATCGCTCAATTGGGCATTCTCTTCACGATCATCGTCGTTGAAACCTTGGATCGCCCGCTGCGTCACACGGCCCTGCTCGTTGCCATCGTGCTGACGGTAGTGCCGCTCGGCGCTGGCCTTGGCGCGTTGATCTCGCATCGATTGCCCGGCACCGGGATCGTGCATTTTCTGGGGGAATGCGTGCTTTGGCTGGTCGCCATGGCGCTGTTGGCCGCTCCGCTCGGCAGGAAGGATGTTCGCGAGCGTTTGATCGTCATGATACCTCGCTGACGAGCGAGGCGTTCGGGGCGTATCAGCGCATCCCCGCCTGACGAATGAGATACTGACCGTAGGCCGTACCCTTCATCGGCTCGGCCAGGCGCAGGAGTTGTCCGGCGTCGATGAAGCCCTGGGTGAAGGCGACTTCCTCCGGGCAGGCGATTTTCAGGCCCTGACGCTTCTCGACGATATGGATGAATTGCGAGGCTTCGAGCAGGGAATCGTGGGTGCCGGCGTCGAGCCAGGCATAGCCGCGGCCGAAGCGCTCGACGTGAAGCTCGCCGCGTTCCAGATACCATTGATTGAGATCGGTGATTTCCAGTTCGCCGCGCGCAGATGGCTTGAGTTCCCGCACCGCGTCGACGACCTGCTCGTCGTAGAAATAGAGGCCGGTGACGGCATAGTTCGACTGCGGCGCTTTCGGCTTCTCGAGGATCCGCAACGGGCGGTAGGCGGCGTCGAACTCGACGACGCCGTAGCGCTCGGGATCGTCGACCCAGCAGGCGAACACCGTCGCGCCGTGCGGCTGACCCGCTGAATCCCGCAACAGGGCGCGCAAATTGTCGCCGTAGAAAATATTGTCGCCCAGGATCAGGGCCGACGGATGCCCGTCCAGGAATTGCCGCCCGATCAGGAAAGCCTCCGCAATGCCGCCGGGATGGTCCTGGACGGCAAAGGAAAGCTCGATCCCCCATTGGTGGCCGTCGCCGAGCAGGCGCTGGAATTGCGAGATTTCTTCCGGAGTCGTGATGATCAACAGCTCGCGAATGCCCGCGAGCATCAGCGTCGTCAGCGAATAATAGATCAGCGGCTTGTCATAGATCGGCAGAAGCTGCTTGGAGGTGGCAAGCGTCAACGGATAAAGTCGCGTGCCCCGGCCTCCAGCCAGGATGATTCCCTTGCGATTCATGCCTGAGGCTCTTTTCCGATCCAGATCTCGAAGAGTCTCGTGCGTTGCGAGTTCGGGGAAGGTCCTATAGGAAGGGGCGATGCCTTTGGCAAACGGGGTGACTCCATATCGCCCGGCGCATCCCGTGACGGACTGGCAAGGCAACATGTCAAAGCGCGTCTACTGCACCTACTTCGACCATAACTATCTGTCGCGTGGCCTTGCCCTCTATCACTCGCTCGTGCGACACGCGCCGGGCGCGCGCCTTTGGGTGCTTTGCCTGAGCGAGGCCTGCTATGCGGCCCTCACCGCGCTCGACCTCCCGGGTCTGGTGCCGCGGCGTCTTGTGGATTTCGAAGCAGCCGAACCGGAGGTTGCCGCGACGCGGCCCGACCGCAGCCTGATCGAGTACTATTTCACCTGTTCGCCGGCCTGGAAGCTCTATGTCCTCAACAATGATGCGGAGGCCGACTGGGTCACCTATCTCGACAGCGATCTGTATTTCTTCGCGTCGCCTGAGCCGATCTATGCCGAGATGAAGCACGCTTCGTTCGGGATCATCCCGCATCGTTTCACCGCGCGGCTGGCCTATCGGCGTCGGTTTGGAATCTACAACGTCGGATGGGTGAGCGTGCGCCGCTGCGAGGAGGGGATTGCGGCGCTGCGGTGGTGGCGCGAGCGCTGTATCGAATGGTGCCACGATTTCGTGGAGGGCGACCGGTTTGCCGACCAGCGTTATCTCGACCGGCTGCCGGGACTATTTCCCAACGTCCACATCATCGGGCATCTCGGCGCCAACCTCGCGCCGTGGAATCTCGCGGATCTCCGTCTGCAGTGGCGCGATGACGCCGTGCTGATCGAAGGCCGATATGGGCTCCTGTTCTTCCATTTTCACGGGGTGAGGCGGGCAGGGCGCTACTATTTCACCAGCCACCGGGTCTTTCATGCGCCATTCCCGCAGCTGGTGCGGGAGCGGATCTATCAGCCCTATATTGCAGCGCTCGCCGCCGCCGAAGGCGAGGCCAGCCCCTATCTTGCTCGGGGGCCAATCGAAAACGTTCGGCGTCCGGCCGTGGGCAATCCGCTGGACCACCTGTTGAATGTGTTTCGCAAGGCGAGGACCACGACCTATCGCGGTATCGATGTGGTCACACGGCGCGCCATCGCCGCGCCGCAGAATCCGAGCGCCTAAGTGTCGCCAGACGTGCCGAAAGCCGCAATGCATCTCCTGATCCTTGGCTATTCCTCGATCGCGGAACGGCGCGTCATCCCCGCGGCCGCATGCGTCGCCGCGATCACCGAGATTTCGATCGCAAGCAAGAGTCGCGCGCAGCCGCCCGGCTGGCCCAAGGCGGGACGATTTTTCGGCGACTATGAGACGGCGTTGCGCGAAAGCGCGGCCGACATCGTGTATCTGTCGTTGCCGAATGCGATGCACGAGCACTGGGTCACGGCGTCGCTTGCCGCCGGCAAGCACGTGATCGTCGACAAGCCGGCGATGATGACACTCGAGGCCAGCCACAACGCGGTACTGGACGCGCGGCGCGCCGGGCGCCTCATCGCCGAGGCGACCGTGTTCGGCTGTCATCCCCAGTTCGAACGGCTGGCGGAGTTTCTCACCGAGAATGGACCGCTGGCTCACGTCGCGGCGCAGTTCATCATTCCGCCGCTGCCGATCGGCAATTTCCGCAATCACGGCGAGCTTGGCGGCGGCTGCCTGCTCGATATGGGGCCGTATGCGGCCGCCACGATGCGCCTCCTCGGCGGAGGTCCGCCCGCGGCGATCACGGCCCTCGCCGGTGGCCGGCATCGCGAAACCGGCGTCGACATGGGCTTTTCGGTCCAGGCCCGGCTCGCCAATGGCGGCATTTTTTCCGGCCATTTCAGCTTCGAAGGCGAATATCAAAATCGCCTGCTGATTGTGGCCCGCTCGGGCTCTGTGATAATAGAGCGCGTCTTCAGTCCGCCTGCCGACCACCGGATGGAATGGCGTCGGCGCGTGCGCAACCAGGAAAGCGTCGCGACATTCGAGCCTGCCGATACGTTCGCGCTGTTTCTGGATGCGGCGTGTCGCGCGGTGGCGGGTGGCGATCACGAGAGGTTCATCCGCGATTTGCTTGATGATGCCGAGTGTCGGCATCGGATCGCCACAGCGCTCAATCATAAATCCACTCAATCTCCGGCGTGAGAGACGAATGCCGATCAACGTATGGGACTATCTTCGCGAATACGACGAGCTGCGTGACGAGATTCTTGCCACCGTCGATCGCGTCTTCCGCTCGGGCCGGCTGGTGCTCGGGCAGGAGGGGATCAAGTTCGAGCGCGAGATGGCGTCTTATCTCGGCGTGACCGGCGGTGTCGGGGTCAACAGCGGAACCGATGCCATCTATATCGCGCTGGCCGCATTGGGCGTGAAGGCCGGCGACGAGGTCATCACGGTGCCCAACACGGCCGTGCCGACGGTCTCGGCGATCCGCACCCTTGGCGCAACGCCGGTTTTCGTCGACGTGCGGGACGACGATTTCCTGATCGACGTGGATCAGGTCGAGGCTGCGATCACGCCGCGCACCAAGGCGATTGTTCCGGTTCACCTCTATGGCCAGTGCGCGGACCTTGATCCGTTGATGGCGATTGCCGAGCGGCACGGATTGAAGGTGATGGAAGACTGCGCGCAGTCGCAAGGCGCGCTGTACAAGAATCACCAATCGGGCAGCGTCGGTCACGCCTCGTCGTTCTCGTTCTACCCGACCAAGGTGCTGGGGGCTTATGGCGATGGCGGCATGGTGCTGAGCAACGACGAGGCGGTGATCAAGCTCGCGCGCAGCCTGCGCTTTTACGGCATGGAAACGCAGTATTACTCGGAACGTCACGGCTACAATTCGCGGCTCGACGAAGTGCAGGCCGCGATCCTCTCGCTGAAGCTGCCGCGCATCGAGGGCTGGATCGAGCGCCGCCGCGCCATTGCCGCGCACTATAATGAGGCCCTTGCCGGAAGCGGGCTGGTGCTGCCGCGCGAAAACGGCCATAGCCGCCACACCTACTATGTTTATGTCGTCGAGCACCCTTCGGATCGCGACGGCGTGCTGGAGCGGCTCGCCAAGCGGGACATCAACTGCAATGTGTCGTATCGCTGGCCGATTCACATCATGCGCGGCAGCGCCGATCTCGGCTATCGCGAGGGCCAGTTCCCCGTGGCGGAACGCAAGGCGCAACGGATTTTTTCGCTGCCGATGTATCCCCACCTGACGGACGAGGAAGTCGACACCGTCGTCGAGGCGCTGAGGGACGTGATCTGATGGCCGAGCGCGCGCTTCTCGACTGGTTTCGCGAGCGGATCGCAGGTTCGCGAGCGATCGAACCGAGCGATCCCGCGCCCTTGCTGGCCTGGCTCGAACGGCAGCGCAGCTCGATCCGCTTCAAGGCCGAGTTGATCGGGCTCGACGAGGTGCGCGGCTGGTCGCGCGACGACAAGGGCAATGTCCGGCACAAGACCGGGCAGTTCTTCGGGATCGAGGGCGTCAGGATCGAAAGCGGCGACCTGCGCGAGGTCGCCTCGTGGGACCAGCCGATCTATACGCAGCTCGAGGGCGGCATCCTCGCCTTGCTGGCGCGCGAGACGGCGGCTGATGGCGTCCAATTTCTGCTCAATGGCAAGGCCGAGCCGGGCAATATCGGCACCATCCAGTTCTCGCCGACGATCCAGAGCACATGGTCGAACATCAGGCGCGCGCATGCCGGAAAGCGGCCGCCGATGGTGGAGGTGCTCAATGCGGAAAAGGGCGTGAGGATCGTCTACCGCGCCGAACACAATGAGGAAGGCGGCCGGTTCTGGCGCAAGTCGAACGAAAACATCATCGCGTTTCTCGATGACGAAAGCGTCATCGAGACCGACATGAGAATGTTCTACTGGGCCAGTCTCAGCCAGATCAAGGAGCTGGCCCTGATGGACAATCTGGTCAGTCCGTTCGTGAAGACGATCCTGGCACCGCTCTGAGCGCGTTGCTGCGCAAATCACCTCTCGCCGCAAGAGGCGGGGAGCTGAAGCAATCCGTGGCCCTGCCGATTCAGGCAAAAGCCATCGCAGGCTAAGCCGCGATCCTGGACTCGCGTTTGGACCTGTCGCGTGAAAACAGATAGGTCGAGAATTTCCGATCTTGCGCGCTGCATCGCAGCCGGTATTGAGCCTCGTGATGCGACAGAAAGTCGGCGCGCGACAGCCGCGTGATCTTCTGCACCACCGGCCGGTTCCGGAAACCCGGCAAGGAAGCGCCAGGCCCGTGGTCGAATAGCATCGACCTTTGCCAGTCGGTTTGGGTCTGTGTGTTCGAAAGCATCATTCGTTCCCACAGCGCCACCTCAGGCGACAGTTCCAGCAATTCCTTCAGTGTTTGCAGGGGATCTTCGACGTACTGCAGCGCGCTGTTGCTGTTCATCAACGCAACCTCGCCAAGCCACCGCTGGGCCGACGTGATGTCCTCGAAGAACCGCAGTGAGTCCGTTTCCAGAACCTTCGCGCGTTTTGCCATGGCCGGTGTCTCGATCACCGCCCAGCGAAATTTGTGCTCCGGGAACAGCAGACTGGCGAGCTTGAAATGGATCCCGCAGGCTCCGCCGAAGTCGAGGACGCCGGTTGCTGCATCGGTCGCCCTTTCCCTCAAGGCGAGAGAGACGGCCAGCAACAGCCGTTCGGATCCCATGCCGAGGTCGAGCGTCGTGATACGATTGAGAACCAATGTCTTCTGGAACACAAATTCGATCAGCGCGGCTTCCTCATAACCCGTTATCGGAGAGGAAAATGAAGCGGCAAGCAGTCGAAGCCGGCGGATGTAGCGGCCAGGTTGAAAATATTTGCCGGTTTCTTCCATGGACGTCGTCCGAGCCGCCATGTCGAAGATATGTCCAAGGTGCGGTCCAGGAAGGAGCCGGAACTACCGCCATGTCTCCCAATGTATAGAATTGTTTCTGGAAACATAACATTGTTTTGTTGGCATTGGGCGATGGCGACGACCATATCTTGCGGGATCTAAAGGCCTTTCACAAAATCCAGCATCTCGAGGACGCGGTGCCGGTAGGTATGGTGGTGCAGGGTTCTCGCCTGCCCGGCATCGGCAACCGCCTGCCGTCCGTCGTCGTTCTGCAGATAGTGCTCGATCTTGGCCAGACCGTCGGGAATGGACCGCCAGACCGCGACGTCGCGATCCGGTTGGAAAAGTGTATGCAGATTTTCCTTGAAGTCGGTCAGCAGGAAGGTGCCGACCCCGGTCGCTTCGAACAAGCGCATGTTTCCGGCCTCGCTGCCGGCGATATCGATGTGCGAGTTGAGCGTGATGCGGGAGCGCCTGAGGACCTGGTACATCTCGGCGCCCCAAACCTCGCGCTGAAAGCATCGATGCAGCGGGGATGATGCCGGCAGCGCCTGCGGGCGTGGCCCCCAGAGCTTGAGGTCATACCGCTCGGCAACCGCTTCCAGAAGAGCGATGCGCTGGCTGTGATCGACCGACACCGATCCGACGAAGGAGACGTCAACATCCCGTTCAGGAGGTGGCGGAAGCACCTCGAGGATCGCAGGCTCAAACGCGGGATAGCTCAGTCCGGCCCTGGCGCCGGCCGCCCGAAAGGCCTGTATGATCCGCGGCAATTGCGAGATCATCAGGTCGTAGACGGTCCAGTCGACGCCGCGCGGCGGCTCGACCCCGACCTGCCCGATCATGATCGGCTTACCGATCATCTTGATGCGACGGACCAGCGCGGTGTCGACATGAAAGACGTCCTGATTGAGCACGATTTCAGGCCGGAAGTCCTCGATCTGGGCGAGCAGAATCCTGGTCATGGCCCCGTCCAGGCTCGGGCTCAGCCCTACCTTGCGGGCCAGCGGCCGCAGCATCGGCTTGAACGGTGCGACGGCTCTCTGCAGCCAGCCGGGAAGCCGCTCATGACGGGTTGTGCCGGCCGCGTTGGGAGGATCGACCGTCAGGCCGCGCTCGCGGGCCCAGGCCGATTGCAGGTGGGGATTGTTGACGTGGATTTCCGCCGCCGTGTGACCCAGCGCTGTGAAATTCCTGGAATAAAAATCCGCGACCCCGAACAGAGACGCATTCCGCGCGGCCATCTGCGCCGCATAGGAGGCGGTCTCAAGTCCTGACCGGTCGCGATAGAGCGACGCGAGGAAGCGCGGGTAGTCCGCGTTCAGGATGAGGATGCGCACCGGCACTAAACCGCGATCCGAAAGCCGTAATTCTTGTCGATCCAGGCCTCGTAGGCGCCGCTGGTTACGTCGCGCCACCAACCTTCCTGATCGAGATACCAGCCGACGGTCTGTTGCAGTCCGGCCTCGAAGCCGACGCTGCTGCGCTCACCTAGCTCTTGCGAAAGCTTGGTGGCGTCGATGGCGTAACGCTGGTCATGGCCGGGACGGTCGGTGACGAAGCCGATCAGTGAATGGCAGGAGTTCCCGCCGGCCGCCGGGCATGACGGGAAGCGCGAGGCGAGCGCAGGGTCCGACGCGAAGGCGCGATCGATGATGTCGCAGATCAGGCCGACGACAGAGCGATTGTTCCGTTCGTTGCCACCGCCGACATTGTAGGTCTCGCCAATCCGGCCACGCTCGATCACCGCCATCAGCGCGCGGCAATGGTCGGACACGTGCAGCCAGTCCCGGACATTGGAGCCATCGCCATAGATCGGCAGTGGCTTTCCCTCCAGGGCATGAATGATCATGAGCGGGATCAGCTTTTCCGGATGCTGGTAGGGACCATAATTGTTCGAGCAATTGGTGATCAGCGCGGGCAGGCGATAGGTCGAAACGTAAGCGCGCACCAGATGATCGCTGGCCGCCTTGCTTGCGGCATAGGGCGAGTTTGGACGATACGGAGAAAACTCCGAAAACGCGGGGTCTGCCGGCTCGAGCGAGCCGTAGACCTCGTCGGTCGACACGTGCAGAAAACGCGCAGCCTCGACCATGTTCGAGGCCCGCCACGCATCGAGCGCTTCCCTCAGCAGGGTGAAGGTGCCGAGCACGTTGGTCTGCAGGAACGCTTCGGGATCGACGATGGAGCGGTCGACATGGGATTCGGCGGCGAGGTGAAGCACACGGGAGAAGGCGTGCTCGTCGAACAGCCGCCGGATCAGCGCGGCGTCCCGGATATCGCCCTTGACGAATTGGATACTGCGATCGGCGATGAGTGGCGCAAGGCTGCGCAGATTCGCGGCGTACGTCATGGCATCGACGACGACCAGCCGGTCTTGCGGCCGCGCCGCGCGCCAGGCATGCACGAGATTCTGACCGATGAAGCCGGCGCCTCCCGATATCAGGACGCTGTGCATGGAAGGCTCGTGGCTGTCTGACATCCCTGAATTTCCTCGAACGAGTCGATCGCCGCATTCCCCTGAAATTCGCGCGCGTGTCAAGGCCTGGCTCGTGCCTATCGTCAACTCGCGTTGCGCTCGAACATCTCCCGCGGAGTGACGTACCACAGCAGAAAGAGCAAAGCCGCGCCATATGACAACAGCGACGTCGACAGCGGGACATTCAGGAGAATCTGCGTGAGAACGCCCGCCGACAACAAGACGAGCTTCGGCGGCAAGCCCGCCGAAAGCCGATTGCCGAGCGCTGCGACCAGTCCACAGACGAAGATGCTCAACGGCGCCCATTTCGGTCCAACGGAAGCAATGCCTTCTGTGGCGAACAGGGAAGCGTTGACGTTTCCGAGCTGATAATTCTTCAACATGACGACAGAGAGATAATCGGAGTACGGACAGCTGACGAACCGTTTCAGGAACAGGATCTGGCAGAAATGCGTGAGCTCATGCCGCGAGAAGAAATCGTTGTACATGTCGAGCGCTACGGACGGGACGGCGAGCATCCTGAAATTGACCGTGCCGAAGTACTCCTTGAAGTAGACATACGAGATCACGCCGTGTCGTTCGAGCGGCACGAGAATCACTCCGAGCAACGCGGGCAGAGCCAGCGACGACAAGACCGCAATTCGAGCTTCGAAAAGCGTGGCCAGCGATGCCAGAAACAGCAGCCAGATCGGGGCAAACAGCGCTACCTTGGTGAGCGTGACCGGATAGAACAGCAGCAAGAGCGCGAGAGCCGCCGCCGCCCGCCATCGATGTCCGCGGATGAAGAAGCAGGCGAATGCGAATGGCAGAAGCGCGCTCGACGATGCGCCGATTGCATATCGCAGCAGCAAGGGAAACTCGATCTGGGCGCGAAGCGCGTACATGTCGCCAACGCCAACCACCCGGAAATTGTAGAGGGCCGCGATCGAGATGACCGATGCCCCAACGATGAGGATCAGGGACAGCAGGTGATCGAACGCCCGTGCCGACAGGACGACGCGCTGTCTGACCGGCGATGCCAGGAACAAGGCCGGTGCAAGGAACGCGACGGTCGAAGCCATCGCCGAGAGGCTCGCCAATGTATGATCGTATTTGTAGACCGAAAACTCCGCGAGCCACAGATAGCCGAGAGCCAGCGTGTAGAGATAGAACCCGAGAAAGTAGCCGAAGCTGAACCGGCGCAGCGCAAAGAGAATCCCGCACAAGGCCAGCGGCGCGACGTTCAGAACGGCCGGAACGAGGCGTGCTTCGTCGAACTCGAACAGCTGGTATCCCGTATAATACTGGGTGACATAGATCAGCGACACGCAACATGTCAGGACATGCAAACCCAGGAGCACGATCAATGTGAGGCGACCCTGCGCGGAGGCGAATTTCGGCCGGACCTCAGCGAGGTCAGTCATGGGATCGGTTCTCGGTTTGCGGCGGACCAACCCATGATGGGACGATCCGTGATGTGTCGACGGTCTTCTGGCGGACCGTTCAAGACGGTTTCCAGCCCAGTGCAAGCAGTTTCTTCGGCCGCGCGACGAGCGGGCAACCGATCCGGTGCCAGATGGGGCCTTGGCCAAACGCCTTGAGCGCGAATCCAAACCAGCTTTCCGGGAGCGGGAAGAGCCAGGGTCGCCGGCCGAAGCCGGCCCGGTAGCGAGCAATCAGGTCCCCTACCGTCACAGGCGCCGGATCGGAGACAATAAAAGTTTCGCCACGCGCCCGCGGATCGGTCAAGACGGTCGTGATCGCGGAATTCAGGTTTTGCACCGACAGCACGGATCGCCGGGCCGTAAACCCTCCGAATGGCAGCGGAAAAGGCAGTCGCGCGATCTTCCGGATGGTCGCCAGATTTCCTTTCTCGCCCTCGCCGTAGATCACGACCGGGCGCAGGATCGTAAATGCGCCGCCGGCCGCGCGAATCGCCTGCTCGGCGGCGAGCTTGGAACGTCCATAGGCGTTGATCGGCGTTGGCGGATCGTTCTCGGTCAGTTCGTCGTCGGAGAATGAGCCCGACTGGGCCGCAATCGAGGAGATGAAAACCAGATGGACGCCGCAGCCAAACGCGGTGACCGCCAGCCTCTCGGTCGCCCGATGGTTGATGCGGTCGTAGAGATCGTCATCGGCGTAGGTGTGGGCGATGCCGGCCAGATGAACGACGGCTTCGCATTGCTTCAGCAAAGGTTCCCAGTCGAACGGCAAGGACAAATCGGGAAGCGCGACTGCCGTGATGTTGGGGCCCTCGATCGACGCGGATCTGGACGCGGCGATGACCTTGTAGCCGTGCGTCGCCAGATAGGGCACGAGATGTCGGCCGATGAAGCCATCGGAGCCGGTCACGAGCACCGTCAATTGGCCATTCATCCGATCGCATCCCAACAATGGACATTGCAGCGAACTGCTCCCGGCCGGGTGCGAATTCCGCGGTAAGCTAGGACATCACCATGGTTGGTGCAATTGGCCGGAACATCGATGGTCCCGGAGAGCCGGCAGGGCAAGCGCCTTGATTCAAGTGGTCTTTCCTGAATATACGTCGTGCCTCCGAAATCCGCCCTTGGCCGTCGCCAAGAAACGCCTCCCTGCCGGTCGACGGTCAGCAAAGGATGTCTCGATGATCCGATTTGGCCTGCTCGGCTGCGGGCGCATCGCCAAGCGCCACTCCGATCTGCTTGGCGGCAACCAGATCGACGGCGCCCGTCTGGTCGCCGTCTGCGATCCAGTCCGCGCCAGGGCGGATGCCGTTGCGTCGCGATTCGCCGTTCCGGCGAGCTACGACATCGACGAGTTTCTCGCGCGAAAGGATATCGACGCGGTCTCGGTGTTGACGCCGAGCGGCCTGCATCCGCCGCACGTCATCGCCTGCGCGAGGGCCGGAAAGCATGTCGTCGTCGAAAAGCCGATGGCGCTCAGGCTCCAGGATGCCGACGACATGATCCGCGCCTGCGACGAGGCCGGCGTCAAGCTTTTCATCGTCAAGCAGAACCGCTTCAACGTTCCGGTCGTCAAGGCCCGCGAGGCGCTCGTGGCCGGCCGGTTCGGCAAGCTCATTCTCGGCACTGTGCGCGTGCGCTGGTGCCGCGATCAGGCCTATTACGATCAGGACGCCTGGCGCGGGACCTGGGCCTATGACGGCGGCGTGCTGACCAACCAGGCGAGCCATCATGTCGACATGCTGGAATGGTTCTTCGGCGATGTCGTCAGTGTTCACGCGCGCGCTGTCACGGCGCTCGTCAAGATCGAAACCGAGGATACCGCGGTCGCGACCCTGAAATTCCGCAACGGCGCGCTCGGGATCATCGAGGCGACGACCGCCGCGCGCCCGAAGGATCTCGAAGGGTCGCTCTCGATCCTCGGTGAAAAGGGCACGGTGGAGATTGCGGGCTTCGCCGTCAACCAGATCCGGCACTGGCGCTTCGTCGACGAGCTTCCCTCCGACAAGGAAGTGATCGAAAAGTTTTCCGTCAATCCGCCCAACGTGTACGGCTTCGGCCATCAGGCCTATTATCAACATGTGGTCGACTGCCTGGTCCATCAGCGCGCCGCGCTGGTGGATGGGCTCGAGGGACGCAAGAGCCTGGAACTGATCTCCGCGCTCTACGAATCGATCGAGACAGGCCACGAGGTTGCGCTTCGCTTTACGCCGCGCTTGAGCCGGCTGGGTGTGGTGTCGTGAATCAGCCCGAACTGCACCATGCCGGAATTCGGGACGTCGATTTCGGCGCGCGCGTGAGGGTGGTCGAACCTTGCAATCTCTACGGCTGCCAAATCGGCGACGATTGCTTTGTCGGCCCGTTCACGGAGATTCAGAAGGGCGTGGTGGTGGGGGCGCGCACCCGCGTGCAATCGCATTCCTTCATCTGCGAAATGGTGAGGATCGGCGAAGATTGCTTCATCGGGCACGGCGTCATGTTCATCAATGACACCTTCGTAACCGGCGG
>WNGQ01002283.1_pt1 | contig 32249 bp, 29 predicted proteins | sample 5407661 | NCBI WGS metagenome assembly WNGQ01 (sample SAMN13153382, study PRJNA577476) | soil metagenome | isolation source: 60 cm soil or saprolite under Garry oak tree replicate 2 | place: USA:California | collected 2016-06-15 | reverse complement strand
GTGCCCGGCGGCGACGTCCTGAACCGGTCGCCAAACGCCACCTTCAACACTTTCTCCGCCGTCGCGACCACGCCGGGATCGTTCACCACGGCCTTGGCGCCCTCGGTGATGGTGATGTCGGGCGCAGGCGCGTTCGACATGGCGGCCGCGGCCTTCGCCGTCCGCTCGACCCCGGCCAGCATTTTGGCGCGGACCTCCGGCTTGAAGGTGCGGATGGTTCCAAACAGCCTCACGTCGTCGGGAATGATGTTCTCGGCCGTGCCGCCATGGATCGCGCCGATCGAGACCACACCGAATTCGGTCGGGTCCTTTTCGCGGCTGATCACGCTTTGCACGTCGACGACAAAGCGAGCCGCCATCATCACGGGGTCGATCGTGTGCTGCGGCGCCGCGCCGTGACCGCCGCGGCCGTGGAACGTGATCGCGAGGCTGTCGGAATTGGACGAGCCGATCCCGACGCGATAGCTGATGGTGCCATAGGCGAATGCGCCGTCATGCAGGGCAAAGGCGGAGTCGGGCTTGGGAAAACGCGTAAACAGGCCGTCGGCCAGCATCGCCTTGGCGCCCGACCCGGTCTCCTCCGCAGGCTGGGCGATGAACATCAACGTGCCCTGCCATTGGTCCTTGAGGCCGACCAGCGTCTTGGCCGTTCCGACCCAGCTTGCCATGTGAATGTCGTGGCCGCAGCTATGGGCGACAAAAGTCTCCCGGCCATTCCAGTTGGTCTTGTCATGGCTTGCATAGGCAAGGCCGGTCTTTTCTTCCATCGGCAGCGCGTCGAGTTCGGTGCGCACCATGATGGTGGGGCCTTCGCCATTCCGATAGATCGCGACCAGCCCGGTCTTGCCGACGCCTTCAGTGACCTCGAAGCCGAGCGCGCGCATCTCGGCGGCGAGCTTGGCCGCGGTCTTCACCTCCTGAAAGGCGATTTCCGGATGGGCGTGAATGTCCTTGTAGAGCGCGTCGAGCTTTGGATAGTCGTTGTCGACGGATTTTTCGATCGCGGTCTTGAGGCTGACGACGTCGATCTCGGCATGCGCCTGCAACGGGAGCGCTGCGCACAGCGCGACGGATGCGAGGATGGAGCTGACAAAGCGGATCATTGCAAATGCTCTCTTTATATCTCTCAACTCAGCGACGGTCGGCCACCTCATGCGCCCAGCACGTCCTTCTGCATCTTGCCGCCGTAAAAATGGAAGAACGGCACCGGCGCGTCATGGCGCAACGGCCCGGTAGCGAGGCGCTTTTCGAGGACGCCCAGCACGTTCCTGGTCATCGGATGCAGGTCGGCCAGCGGTTGCGAGCCGATCTCGACCCAGACGAGTTCGACGAGTTCGGCGTCGGGATGGATCACCCCGTCGACGCGATGGGTGATCGCGGAGGCGTCCGCGGTGAAGAAGCGCGTGTCGAAGCGCTTGACCCGGCCGGGTGGTGTGATCGCGCGCGCGATCAGGAACAATCCGGACGGATCGGGCAGGAGGCCGGCGTCCGTGAAGGGCGTCCAGGCGCCGTCGAGCTTCGTGGCAGATCCGCTCGCCCTGCGCCCCAGGCAGAGGCCGGTCTCCTCGCAGGCCTCGCGGATCGCGGCGATGGCGAGCGACTGCGCGCGCGAGGCCGTGATCTTCGGGCTGCCTTTCAGGAGGTTCGCCTCGAGCGCTTTCGGAATCGGCGCAGCCACGGGAACGCGATGATCTGATTTGTCGACGCGGCCGCCGGGAAAGACGAATTTGCCGGGCATGAACACGACCTTGTCGTGGCGCTTGCCGACCAGGACTTTTGGCACTGACGCGCTGCGGTCGACCAGGATCAGGGTCGCCGCGTCTTTGGGCCGGTAGTAGGGATGGTGATCGGCCTCTTTCTCTTCCGGCTTGTCTTTTCTTGCGGCCTGCGCGACGTCGGTCATTGCCATCCCCACCGATACCTCTTGTTTACACTGGCGGAATGCCGTCGACCGGGGTCTCGTCGAAGCCGTGCATGCGCAGCGCCCATTGCAGGCTGACCACGGCGCCCTTCACCGGCTGCAACAGCGCGAGCGAGCCGAACAGGGTCAGCGGCAGATAGATCGACAGCTGCAGCGCCACCGGCGGCGCATAATTGGTCTCGATGAAGAGCGCGAGCGGGACCACGATGTGCCCGATGATGACGATGACGAGATAGGCGGGCAGGTCGTCGGCCCGATGCGGCGTGAAGTCCAGTCCGCAAACCGAACAATTGTCGGCGGTCTTCAGGAATGCGCGAAACAGTTTGCCTTCGCCGCAGCGCGGACAGCGGCCGCGAAAACCGCGCTTGAGCGCGGTCCAGAGGTCGCGCTTCTCCGCAACACTGGTTTCCCGGGCCCAGACCTTCGGAGGCGAGCTCATCGCTTCCATGACTTGCCTTTCTTCGACTTGGCCGACCTCGGCTTGCCCGCCTTGCGGCCTTTTTCGCGCCGGTCGCGCCCGGGCTGCGTCTTGGCACGGCCAAGCGCCTTGGCAGGGCTCGAAGCTTTGGGCTTCGAACCACTCCGGCGGCGGTCGCGTGGCAATGCCTCGCCCCCCGACAGCAGTTCGAAGCGAAGCGCACCCGCGACAGGTGCAGCTTCTATCAGACGAACGTCGACGACGTCACCCAGCCGGTGCATGGCACCGCTGCGCGATCCGACCAGCGCGTGGCGCGCTTCGTCGTAGTTGAAATATTCGCTGCCGAGCGAGCGGATCGGGACGAGCCCGTCGGCGCCGGTGTCCTCCAGCTTGACGAACAGGCCGGCACGGGTGACCCCGGAAATGCGGCCCTGAAAACTCGCGCCGATGCGGTCGGCGAGGTGATGCGCGATCAGGCGGTCGGCGGTTTCGCGTTCCGCTTTCATGGCTCGGCGTTCGGTCACGGAAATCTGCGCGGCGACCTCGCTCAACGTTTCCGGGGTCTCGCTGTCCGGCAGCGCGCCTTCGCCGAGCCCAAGCGCGCGGATCAGCGCGCGGTGCACGACAAGATCGGCGTATCGCCTGATCGGCGAGGTGAAATGCGCGTAGCGGCGCAGATTGAGACCGAAATGGCCATAATTCTCGGCCGAATATTCGGCCTGCGCCTGCGAGCGCAGCACGACCTCGTTGACCAGTGGCTCGTAATCCTGGCCCGCCACCAGCGTCAGCACGCGGTTGAACAGGGAGGGCCGCAGCGCGCCGCTTTTGGCAAAGGGCACGTCGAGCGTCTTGAGGAACTCCTGCAGCGCATGCACTTTCTCCAGGGTCGGCTCGTCATGCACCCGGTAAATCAGCGGCAGCGCCTTCTGTTCCAGCATTTCGGCGGCGGCGACGTTGGCGAGGATCATGAATTCCTCGATCAGCCGGTGCGCGTCGAGCCGTTCGGGAACGATGACGCGGTCGACCGTGCCGTCGCCCTTGAGCAGGATCTTGCGCTCGGGAATGTCGAGGTCGAGCGGGTCGCGCTCGTCGCGGGCCTTTTTTGTGACCGCATAGGCCGCGTACAGGGGTTTGAGAATAGGCTCGAGCAGGGGACCCGTGACATCGTCCGGCTTGCCGTCGATGGCCGCCTGCGCCTGCGCATAGTTCAGTTTTGCGGCCGAGCGCATCAGCACGCGGTGAAAGCTGTGCGAGCGCTTGCGGCCGTCGGCGCCGATCACCATGCGCACCGCGAGCGCCCCGCGCGGCGCGTGCGGCACCAGCGAGCAGAGATCGTTGGAGATGCGCTCGGGCAGCATCGGCACCACGCGGTCCGGGAAGTAGACCGAATTGCCCCTCACGAGCGCGTCGCGATCGAGCGCCGAACCCGACCGCACATAGAACGCCACATCGGCGATCGCGACATGGACGATGAAGCCGCCCTTGTTGTTCGGGGCGGGATCGGGCTCCGCATGAACGGCGTCGTCATGGTCCTTCGCGTCGGGCGGATCGATGGTGACGAGCGGCACGTCGCGCCAGTCCTCGCGCCCCTTCAGCGCCGCAGGTCGTGCCTCCTCCGCCTCGCGCAGCGCGGCGGGCGAGAACGCCAGCGGAATCTCGTGCGCATGAATGGCGATCAGGCTGATCGCCTTTTCGGACGTCACCGAACCGAGCCGTTCCTTGACCCGGCCGGAGCCGAGGCCGAAGCCGCGCGAGCGCACGAGGTCGACGCTGACGAGGTCGCCGTCTTTCGCGTCGCGGCTGTCGGCGGCTGCGATGTTGAGTTCGCGCCCCGCCTGCTTCTTGTCGACGGGAACGAGCCTGCCGCCGCCGTCCGGCAGCGCGCGGAACACGCCGAGCACGCGGCTTCTGGCGTGATCGATGACCTTGATGACGCGGCCGCGATAGACGGCGCGATCGCCCTCATCGGCGCGCTCGATGCGCAGCAATGCACGGTCGCCGACGCCCGCAGCGGTACCCGGTTGGGGACGCCGTGGCACATGAATCCGGATCTTCGGGGCTTCCGAGTTTTCGACCTCGTCCCATTCGGCAGGCGTCGCGATCAGTTCGCCATCGCTGTCGCGTCCGGTGATGTCTGCGATCAGGGTTGCGGGCAAGGCCGCGGTCTCGGCGACCTTCCTGCCGCGCTTGGCGATGGTGCCGCCGTCGGCCAACTCGCGCAGGATGCGCTTCAGCTCGGCGCGGTCGGCGTTCCTCAGGCCGAACTCGCGCGCGATCTCCTTGGTCCCGACCTTTCCGGGATTCGCGCGAATGAAGGCGACGATGGCGTCCCTGCTTGGAAAGCCGCTGTCGCGTGGTTTCATCCGCGGGCCTTGCCGGCGCTTTTCTTGGCCGTGGCCGTGGCCTTGGCCGCCGACGGCTTCGCGGCCGAGGTCTTGGCTGCGGACGCGACCGGTGCGCGCGCCTTGCTGGTGGACTCCGGCTTGGGCTTGGCCGGCGCCTTCTTCACCGCCGCTTTCTTGGCCGGCTTTGGCGCGTCTGCGCCATCGTCCGTCTTGGCGGTGGTCTTCGCGGGCGTCTTTGTAGTTGTCTTGTTTGTAGTTGTCTTGGCCGGCTTGGCTTTCTTCGCGGCTTTGGCGGGCTTGCCGCCGCCCCTCGCGGCGCGCTCGTCGATCAGCGCGATCGCCTCTTCAAGCGTGAGTGCGTCTTTGTCCTTGTCGCTCGGGATCGTCGCATTGATCCCGCCTGCCGCGACATAGGCGCCATAGCGGCCGTTCTTCATCGCAACCGCCCCAAGCGTCGGGTGGTCGCCGAGCGGCTTGCCGGGATCGGCGCCGAACCGCCGCCCGCTCGGACCCTTCGCCACCTTTTCGGCAATCAGCGTGACCGCCCGGTTGAGCCCGATGTCGAAGACTTCGTCGCCGGCCTCCAGGCTTGCATAGGTCTTGTCGTGACGGACGAACGGGCCGAAGCGGCCGAGGCCCGCCGTGATCGGCTGACCGGTCTCCGGATGGATGCCGATTTCGCGCGGCAGCGACAAAAGCTTCAGCGCGCCCTCGAGCTCGATGTCGGAGGGCGAAGAACCCTTCGGAATGCCCGCGCGCTTCGGCTTTTCTCCTTCGGCATAATCCTTCTGCTCGCCGAGCTGGATATAGGGGCCAAAGCGGCCGGCCTTGACCACCACGTCGAGCCCGGTCTCCGGATCCTTGCCCAGCACGCGGTCGGCGCTCGCCTCGCTATCGGCGGCGAGCGGACGCGTGAAGCGGCATTCCGGATAGTTCGAGCAGCCGACGAAGGCGCCGAACTTGCCGGCCTTCAAATTGAGCTTGCCGGTACCGCAGGTCGGGCATTGCCTGACGTCGCCACCGTCGCTGCGCGGCGGGTAGATGTGCGGCCCGAGCATCTCGTCGAGCGCGTCCAGCACCTGCGCGACCCGCAGATCCTTGATCTCGTCGACCGCGCCGATGAAGTCGCGCCAGAAATCCTTCAGCACCTGCTGCCAGGAAATCTCGTTGTTGGAGATGCGGTCGAGCTGCTCCTCGAGATCGGCGGTGAAATCATATTCGACATAGCGGGCGAAGAAGTTTTCCAGGAACGCGACGACGACGCGGCCCTTGTCCGCGCCGTGCAGGCGCTTCTTCTCCAGCTTGACGTAGCCGCGGTCTTTCAGGACCTGCAGGATCGAGGCATAGGTCGAGGGCCGGCCGATGCCGAGTTCTTCCATACGCTTGACCAGGGAAGCTTCCGAAAAGCGCGGCGGCGGTTCGGTGAAGTGCTGGGTGACGGAGAGATCCTGCCGCTTCAGCGGGTCGCCCGCGCTCATGGAGGGGAGGCGGCGCGAGTCATCGTCCTCGCCGTCGTCGTCGCGGCCCTCCTGGTAGAGGGCGAGAAAACCGTCGAACTTGATGACCTGGCCGGTGGCGCGCAGCTCCAGCACGCGGGAGCCTGCCTTGGCCGTGATGTCGACCGTGGTGCGCTCGAGTTCGGCGGATTCCATCTGGCTCGCGATGGTGCGGGTCCAGACCAAATCGTAAAGCCTGGCCTGATCGGCATCGAGCCGGCGGCGCATGTCGGCCGGGCGGCGCGACAGGTCGGTCGGGCGGATCGCCTCATGCGCTTCCTGGGCGTTCTTGGCCTTGGCCTGATACTGGCGCGGCGCCTCCGGGACATAGGCGTTGCCATAGTCTTCACCGATCACCTTGCGCGCCTGGGTGATCGCCGAAGGGTCGATCTGCACGCCGTCGGTTCGCATATAGGTGATGAGGCCGGTGGTCTCGCCGCCGATGTCGATGCCTTCATAGAGCCGCTGCGCGATCCGCATGGTGTGCGCGGGCGCGAAGCCGAGCTTGCGGCTCGCCTCTTGCTGCAGGGTCGAGGTGGTGAAGGGTGCCTGCGGATTGCGGCGCGCCGGTTTGGCGTCCACCGTCGAAACCGTAAAACTCGCGGCTTCGATCGCGCGCTTGAAATCTTCGGCCTCGGCGCCGGAGCCGATGTCGAGCCGCTGGATCTTCTTGCCATCGGCGCCGACCAGGCGGGCTTCGAAAGCGTCGCCGCGCGGCGTCGTCAGGGTCGCGACCAGCGACCAGTATTCCCGCGCCACGAATTTCTCGATCTCGAGCTCGCGGTCGCAAACCAGCCGCAACGCGACCGATTGCACCCGCCCTGCGGAGCGGGCGCCCGGCAATTTTCGCCACAACACGGGCGAGAGCGTAAAGCCGACCAGATAGTCCAGCGCGCGGCGCGCCATATAGGCGTCGACCAGCGCGCCATCGATCTGGCGCGGATGCTTCATGGCGTCGGTGACGGCCTGCTTGGTAATGGCGTTGAACACCACGCGCTCGATCTTCTGATCCTTCAGCGCGCGCTTTTCTTTCAGGATCTCCAGCACGTGCCAGGAGATCGCCTCGCCCTCGCGGTCGGGGTCGGTGGCGAGAATCAGGCGCTGGGCACCCTTGACGGAGCGGGCAATGTCGTTGAGCCGACCTGCCGCCTTGGGGTCGACCTCCCAGATCATCTGAAAATTCTGGTCAGGATCGACGGAACCGTTCTTGGCCGGGAGGTCGCGAACATGACCGAACGAGGCCAGAACCTCGTAGGACGAGCCCAGATACTTGTTGATCGTCTTGGCCTTGGCGGGCGACTCCACGATGACGATATTCATGTACTTCCAGTGACTTACGGGAAAAAATGAGGCCGATTCCGCGGGATTCGCGTCGGCCGTTCCGACCCGAACATGGGTGCAGAGTCCGCCCCTGTCAAATAGAGTGATGTTGAAACAGGGGGCGCAGGCTCAAACTTAATATCTAGCTGGTTGTAATATACCTCCTTAAGTTGCGCACTTTAGAAGAGTATTTTTCCGTAATTCGCGATTCGGATGCGTATTTTTGAAAAAAACACTGCGTAAAGTGAGACGCCGAACCCCTGTCCGGGACAAGCGATCGCGAGCCGACGAGCTGGCCGGCGATGACGGTCCGGACGAGGCCGTGGCGTTCATCGCGGAGACCCTGCCGGGACTCGTCAGGCTGGCCCGACAACACAAGCTCGATCTGCTCGCCCATCTGCTCGGAATGACGCAGATGGAGGCGGAAGAACATCTTCGCACCCGTAGCAGGCGCAAGCTGTCTTGACCGCGCGGGGCCTGGACCAGCGCTTGCGCGAGAGAAGCATTCGAGCGGCTGGCCATCCTCGGATTGAAAAACGCAAAAGTCTTGAGGCGCGTGCCACCGATCTGAAAGTGGTGCGCGGGCACCAGCCTCTCATGCGACGCTGATAGTCCGGCGCCCACTTTGCGCGAACGTCGCAGAGCGGGCATTGGCAGGTCGCGATTTTCTTGTGACCGATCCAGCCGGCGCGTTGAACCTCTTCCGCAGCTGCGAAGACTCTCCGGAGGGCTGCGGGTTTCGACCGCCGATCACTGGAGGGTATCATATGCCGGACGTCGACATGCCGAACACCGCACGCATTTCTACCCCGCTTGCTCGGTCGAGCGTTTCCTCGGGTAAATCCAACAGCGATGAACTCATGACCATCGCCTTGTTTTCAGGACTTGGCCTGTTGGTTTCGCTCGTCGCGATTCTGTGCGGCGTGCAGGGGAGCTGGTATTGAATTCCGGTCGGGTGACGATGTCGGCGCAAAACGCATCGCGTTTGACTTGCGCAACGAAAGGTTCCGGTGTGGCGCGCTTGCGGCCGTCGATTCAGGCGGGCGCGCGCGCTGAACGGCGCGCCCGGGATCGCGGCCTGAGGTCGGTATCGGCGGCATAGAGCAGCCGGCCGTCCTCCGAATGAAGCGCGAGCTTCTTGACCGGTCGGCCTTTCGCGCGATCCACGAGGTAGGTTGCGATCTCGTCCGGTCGCGCATCGAACTCCTCGCTCCACTGCCGCAGCGCGACCAGAATCGGAAACAGCCCGCGGCCTTTCGGCGTCAGCACGTATTCGCGATAGGCGCTGCCGTCGGAGGCCGGCGCCGTCGTCAGGATGCCGTGCTCGACCAGCGCGCGCAGCCGAACCGTGAGGATGTTCCGTGCGAGCCCGAGCCGCTTCTGAAAATCGCTGAACCGTCGCACGTCGAGAAAGGCGTCGCGGATGATCAGGAGCGACCACCAGTCGCCGATCGCATCGAGCGCGCGTGCAATCGGGCAGGCGTCGCCTTCCAGGCTCGTGCGTTTCACCATCGCGTCCTCCTGCCGCCACCGCCGGCACCGTCTGCCGCAACATCTGCAAACGCGGCAAGCGATCACGACCTTGTGCGGTTGCATTATTAAACCAATTCGACTAGGTGTGCAATCAGGTTTAATGATGAAACCAGTGGAGGCATCTGTGAGATTAGCGAACAAGACGGCATTGATTACCGGAGGCAACAGCGGCATCGGACTTGCGACGGCGCGGCTGTTCGTGGCCGAAGGGGCGAAGGTGGCGATCACCGGGCGCAACGTCGAAACGCTGCAGGCGGCGGCGAAGGAGCTTGGGCCGCAGGCGCTCGCGCTTGTCGCGGATGCGACCGACGTCGCAGCGACCGATGCGGCGATCAAGCAGGCGGTCGACAGACTGGGCAAGCTCGACATCGTGTTCGCCAATGCCGGGATTGTCGGCAATACGCCGATCGGCGGAACGGACCTCGAAGTCTTCGAACGGGTGATCCGCACCAACATGACCGCGGTGTTCTTCACGGTGCAGTCGGCGCTGCCGCACCTTCGCGACGGCGCGTCGGTCATTTTGAACGGTTCGGTGATCTCGGTGCTCGGCAATCCCGGCTATGCCGCCTATGCCGCGAGCAAGGCCGGCGTGCGGGCCATGGCGCGGGTGATGGCGTCGGAACTCTCGCCGCGGGGGATCAGGGTCAATGTCGTGTCGCCGGGAGCCGCGCGGACGCCGATCTGGAACGGCGCCGCACCGACCGCGGACGCCTTCGCCGCGCTCGACAAGCGGATTTCGCGCACCATTCCGCTCGGGCGGCTGGGCGAACCGGAGGAAGTTGCGAAGACGGTGCTGTTCCTTGCCTCCGATGACGCCTCGAACGTTCAGGGCGCGGAAATCTTCGTCGATGGCGGCAGCACGGCTTCTCCAGCCGGCGCGCCAATCTATCGAGCGTAGCTTCTCCTTTCCGAATAGTTGAGCGCGGTCAGCGTGTTCCGTTCGAAAATCGTACACGAGTTGCGCTGGCCGGTTCCCTCGTTCTCCAGACGTATTTTGGGGGACGTCGCGCCACGTATTGAACCTTCATCGCACTAGCGAAGACCTTCGTAGGGGCAGGGCTTTTGACGAATGACGCATTTGGAGAGTTTGATATGCCCAGAGCGGCCCACATCTTTGCACCGATATCAGTATCGCCATCGTCGGAGAAATCCGATGACAGCCCGCTTGATCCGAGAGTTTTGTTTTGCGGCATCGGCCTTTTGGCATTTCTGATCGCGATACTCACGGGCGTGCAAGGCGTTTGGCTTTGACGCTTTTCATCACCACACATTAGCGACGACGACACCAGCCGCCGCGTTTGCGCGGCGGCAGGCGGTGCTTACGTCTTGTTACGCCGCGTCGAGAGCGGTCGCGGCCTGCAGCGCGCCAGCCAGCGCCTTCTCGCGGTGTTCCGGGCCAACCTGGATTCCGTCGGCGAAGATGAATTCAGGATTGGCGATGCCGATGAAGCCGAAGACAAAGCGCAGATAGGTTTCCAGATGTTCGCCGACGGCGGCGGGCGTGCCGGCGCCATAAAATCCGCCGCGCGAGATCGCGACAATGACGCGCTTGTTGCCGGCCAGTCCTTCCGGGCCCTGCGCATCATATTTGAAGGTCTTGCCAGCCACCACGATGCGGTCGATCCAGGCCTTGAGCTGGCTCGGGATCGTGAAATTGTACATGGGCGCGCCGAGCACGACGATGTCGGCGGCAAGAAACTCGTCCAGTGCGGCCTTGCTCGCGGCGAGATCCGGCTGCAGCTCGGCCGGCGGCTCGGCGCCTTGGCTGGCTGCGAGATGCGTTCCCGAAAGATGCGCCAGCGGCGTTGATGTCAGATCGCGATAGACGATGTCGAGACCCGGCGTCGTCTTGCGCAGCCGGTCGACGACGGCAGCGGAGATCTGGCGGCTGACGGAGTGGGGGCCGAGAACGCTGGAGTCGATATGCAGGAGTTTCATCTGTCATCACCCTTGGTATAAGTTTGTAACTGAGACTATATGAGTGACTGTCCACAAACCCCGCAAGAACGCACATTTTGGGAACCCGAGCACACCCTTGAAACCCGAGCACAAGAAAGTGCCTGTCCTGCCGCCCAGGCCTCACCTCGATAGTGATTGTCGCGGCGTCGCGTCCGTGCTGGCGCGGGTCGGCGACAAATGGAGCGTGTTCGTCATCATGCTGCTCGGCGATGGGCCGCGACGCTTCAACGAGCTCAAGCGCATGGTCGGCGGCATCTCGCAGCGGATGCTGACCCTGACATTGCGCGGACTGGAGCGGGATGGGCTCGTCACCCGCACCGTGTTTCCGACCATTCCGCCGCGCGTGGATTATGAACTGACCGATCTTGGCCGCGGCCTGTCGAAGCCGGTGGAAGCGCTTGGCAGATGGGCGATCGAGCACAAGACGGAAATCGAAGACGCACGCGGGCGGTTCGACCGCCGCAACAAGGGTTAGATCAGCGCCACCAGCCCGCCGCCCTGACGTTCCAACCGTCCTGCGAGTTCGAGTTCGAGCAGCACGGCGCGCACGATCGCGGGCGAGGTGGCCGCCATCCGGATCAGATCGTCGATCAGGATCGGCGCAGGTCCGAGCAGGCTGACAATGCGCTCGCGCTCATCGGACTGCGGGTCTGGCGCAAGCGGATCGCCATCGTGTTCGCGGAAGCTTGACGCGAGCGGCCGCTCCATGATCGGGGCGACGGCCTGGATGACGTCGGCCGCGTGCGTGACGAGCGTCGCGCCCTGCTTGATCAGGTCATTGGTGCCGGCGGCGCGCGGATCGAGCGGCGACCCCGGGACTGCGAACACCTCGCGGCCCTGTTCGGCCGCCATCCGCGCCGTGATCAACGAGCCCGAACGGTGCGCGGCCTCGACCACGACGACGCCGAGCGCGCAGCCGGAGATCAGCCGATTGCGGCGGGGAAAATCCCGCGCCCGCGGCTCATGGCCGAGCGGCATTTCGGAGATCGCAACGCCGCTTCGTTCGACGATGGCGGCGAGCAGGTCCTCGTGTTCCGGCGGATAGATGCGGTCGTGGCCGCCGGCCAGCGCCGCAACCGTGCCGCCGGCGAGGCTCGCGCGATGGGCCGCCTGATCGATGCCGCGCGCCAGCCCCGAGACGATGACGAACCCGGCCTGCGACAGCTCGCGCGCCAGTTGGCCGGCGAATTTCAGTCCGGCGCCGGAGGCGTTGCGGGAGCCGACGATGGCGAGCATCGGCCGCATCGCTGTCTCGCGGGCGCCGCGCAGGCCGAGCAGCGGCGGCGCATCGTCCAGCGTCGCAAGCCTTGGCGGGTAGCCGGCTTCACCCGGCGCGAGCAGGCTGACGCCGTATTGGCCGCAGGCGGCAAGTTCGGCGCGCGCGTCCTCGTCGCTGCAGATGCGTCCCGGCCGCGCCGCGCCGCCGCGTCGCGCCAGCTCCGGCAACCGCTCGAGCGCGGTGCGCGCACTGCCGAAATGCCGGACCAGCGAGCGAAAGGTGCGCGGCCCGACATTCTCGGAGCGGATCAGCCGCAACCGGTCGAGCCGGTCGGCATCGGTGAGCTGGATGCTGGGGTTGAAGGCGTCCACGCGGTGTCCTCGTGAACCAATTGTCGGCGACGCAAGGAAGCAAGACGTGGATGGCCGGGACAAGCCCGGCCATGACGAGAAGGCAAAATTTGCTTCCGCCCCTCGGCTTGCCAGGCATCGAACCTGTCCATAGAGGTTGTTCATCGCCCTTAAGGAGACCCGCCGATGATCTCGCTCGCCGAACTTCAGCACCGCATCTTGTCCGGCGAGCTGTCACCCGAAGCCGCGCTGGCGCGGTCGCTGGAGGCGATCGAGGCGCAGGACAGGACCATCGGCGCCTTCGTTTGCCGTGCCGAGAATCCGCGCGCGCAAGATCAAGGCGCGCTGCGCGGCATCGCGGTCGGCATCAAGGACATCATCGACACTTGCGATCTGCCGACCGAGATGGGCTCGCCGATCTACCGGGGTTTTCGGCCGCGCGCGGACGCAGCCGTGGTCATGATGCTGAAACAGGCGGGCGCGACCGTGGTCGGCAAGACCACGACGACGGCATTCGCGGCGAACGATCCGACCGCAACCCTCAATCCGCGCCACCACGGTCATACGCCCGGCGGATCGTCATCGGGGTCGGCCGCTGCGGTCGCGGCCGGCATGGTTCCGCTGGCGGTGGGAACGCAGACCGGCGGTTCGGTGATCCGGCCGGCGTCTTTCTGCGGCGTCGCCGCGATCAAGCCGTCCTACCGGCTCTTGCCGACGGTCGGCGTCAAATGCTTTTCCTGGAGCTTGGATACCGTCGGTCTGTTCGCGGCAGGCGTTGAAGACCTCGCGCTCGCGCTGTCGGCCATGACCGACCGCCCCGAACTGTTGCCGGATGCGAGCGTAAGCGCGCCACGGATCGGGGTCGTGACCCAGGATTTTGCCGGCGCGCCCGAAAGGGAGGGCGCGGAAGCGTTGCGGATCGCGGCGCAGGCAGCCGAGCGCGCCGGCGCGTCAGTCGATGCGCTCAGTCTGCCCGAGATCGTCGGCGAGGCATGGCGCATCCATCCGCTCATCCAGAATTTCGAGGCGCACCAGTCGTTCGCCTGGGAATATCGCGAAAACACCGACGCCATGCCGCGGCTCTTGCGCGCACGGCTCGACGACAGCGCGGGCATTGCGCCTGCCGCGTACGACGAGGCCTGCGCGATTGCGGTTCGCGCCCGCGCGGCCTTGGCCAACACCTTCGCGCAAGTCGACGTGTTGCTGACCTTCTCGGCGCCCGGGGTGGCGCCAAAGGGGCTCGCATCGACCGGCGATGCCCGTTTCAACCGGCTCTGGACGCTGATGGGCGTGCCTTGCGTCAATGTATCAGCCTATGTCGGCGACGGCGGATTGCCGGTCGGCGTTCAGGTCATCGCGGCCTTCGGCGCCGACGCTCAGGCGCTCGCCGCGGCGCGCTTTGTCGAAGATGCCTTGGCGCGGCGATAATCTCCGAGCCGACGCTACACCGCAGCGTCGGCGAACGACGGCGGCACCCAGAAAGCCGTCGGCGCGTTGCGTGGTTCCTCGATCGCCGGTGGCAATTGGCTGGGCGTCTCCCCGAGCCAGCGGTTGGCAGCGGCATAACCGTTCCGGTGCAGATGCGTGATGAAGCCGCGCCCGAGATCGACCGCGCTGCGCTGGGCGAGCCCCTCGATCTCGTCTTCCGCCGCGAGGCGGAAGATCCGCAACGGCTGCGCATGTGTCGCGCCGTCGCGGCGCGCCCATTCCAGCGCTGCGATTTCCGCATTGAGCGCCGAGTTCGCCGAAATCTGATCGAGACGGCGGTCGATCGCAGCCGAGGTGATGGGGACGTAATTGTCGCACGCCGGCGTGACCTGAACGACGAGCACGTCATTTGCCTCAGAGTCCTGCACGAGGCTGAGCACCGGCGGATTGCCACTATGGCCGCCGTCCCAATAGCACTCGCCGTCGATCTCCACCGCGCAGTGGACCAGCGGTGGGCAGGTCGAAGCCAGCAGCGTATCCGCCGTGATGTCGGGATTGCGGAAAATATGCTGCCGGCCGTCGCGAATACGCGTCGCCGCGACCAGAAGCTTGGGGCAGACCGACGCGCGCAAGGCGGAGAAGTCGATATCCTTCTGCAAGGCGCGGCGCAGCGGATCGAGATCGAACGGATCGAACCGTCCCGACCGCAAGGTCTGGCCAAATGCCACCGAGCTTCCGGCCGGCGAGAAGCCGCCGACCAGCATCAGCGAGCGAAACGAGGCCTCGTTCGTCACCCGGTTCCAGAACCGCGCGAGAGATTTTCGCGCGCCCTCGCGGCCATCGACGATCAGTCCGCACGCCAACAGCGCCGCGTTGACCGCGCCGACGCTGGCGCCGCTGATGGCATCGATCTCGCAGTCGGGCTCCTCCAGAAGGCGGTCCAGCACGCCCCAGGTGAACGCGCCAAAGGAGCCGCCGCCCTGCAGGGCGAGCGACAGTTTTCGCGGTGGCCACGAGCGGGTCCGGTCGGAACTCGCCTTGTCCGCGCTGGTGTGCGCGGCGCGCCTGTCGTCCGGTTTGCGCGGCTTGATGTCTGCTACCGTCTCGGGTCGCGGAAGCTCAGCTGGCCGAATTCTTTCGGACGCTTGGGGGACCGCCTCCGCCGCGTTCGCAACCGACGGGGCCACGTTGCTCGTCGACCAGATATCCGCGGCGGACAGCAATCCGGCGGCCCCAGTCGGGATTGAGGCAGCATTGTGCTGCACGGGGGTCTTCCTGTCTTAGGGCCGCCGCTCTTAGGGCCGCCACGCACAACTCACGGATCGGCCGCGTCTCATCTCGTGTCGGCCACATGACGATTGGTGATTCGCCCGATCGCAGCCAGCTAAATTGCCGGCCGGAGTCTGAGTCCAACAGGATATGTTTTTTGTGTTGTAACTTTGCCGCGTTGCGACGCCGGCGGATCTCCTGATCGCCGGTGTCGACGCCGCCGGCGTTGCGATGTCGCAGCACTGCTTCGCTCTGCGATCGCCGATCTCCGTAGGAGTACGGGACTTACGTCAGAACAGCCAGACCTCGACACGCCGGTTCTTCTCGAGTCCCTCGTCGCTCGAATTGCAGGCGACCGGCGCGGCCGCGCCATAGCCTGTGACGATTTCCGGATTGACGTCGCGCTGGCGCAGCGCCTTGGCGATCTGCTCCGCGCGTTCGCGCGCCAGCGTCGCATTGCGCGCGGACGTGCCGCGGGAATCCGAGAAACCGAGCAGCGCGAGGCGGCGACCCCGGCTCTTGCCGCTGTCGACAAATTCAGCGAGGCGATTGATGTCGCGGATAGCCCGCGAATCGAGTTCCGAGCGGCCGGATTGAAAGCGGTACGTAATGCTGAGCCGGATTCCGTTGGCGGCCTTCTGGGCGAAGCTCGACAACAGCTTCGGATCGCCCTGATCCTGGCCCGACAACGCAAGGCGCTTTGCGACGTAGTCCTTTGGCGAGAGTTCGGGCAGAAGGCTCACGAAGCCCTTGCCGTCGACCGCGCGCTGCGCCGCCGCGGACAGCGCAAATTCGATGAACTGGCCGACTTCGGGATTGGTTGCGTGATTGCTGGTGTGCAGAAAGAGCCGCCGTGCCAGCGGATACTCCTCGGTTTTCACCGAAAAGGCCGTGGGCGCGAAGCTCAGACCGCAGTCGGTGCCGATCGAGACCGCCTTGGCATTTCTCAAATAGGCAAAGCCCGCAAACCCGATGCCATCCGGATCAGCAGCAACCGCGTCGGACAGCTCTTCGCTGCTTTCGTAGCGCGCGGCCGTGGAGGCGAGCTTGCGATCCTTCAGCACCAGCGACTTGAAGGTGTCGAATGTCCCCGACTTGTTGTCGCGAGCATATATCTTGATGTGACCCGGTCTTCCCCCGATCTGCGACCAATCGGCGGTGGCACCGGAGAAAATCGCCGCGATGTCGGACAGCGATAATTCGTTCACCGGGTTGCTCTTGTTGACGAAAACGAGAATGCCATCGAGCGCCACGACATGCTCCTGGCCGGGCTTGTTCGCCTCGCCGAATCCTGTTGCGGCGAGACTGGCGACCTCTTCGCTCGTGATCGGGCGCGACATCATGCCGATATCGGCGCCCCCTTTGAGCAGCGTAGCCACCGCCGTTGCCGATCCGTGACTGGCAACGAAGGCACTGAAGTTCGCCGATTTGCCGCCCGCCCGCACGAACAGTTCTTCGTCTCCGGCTTTCTCCTCGCGGATGTCGCTGGCGCCGGCTGTTCTTGCGTAAAGCTTGAGCAGTTCCGGCACGAGTTCCGCCCCGATCGTATTCGAACCAGCAAAGCGCAGCGCATCGATGGCGGAGCGGGGAAGACCGTTGGCGAACGCGGCCATGGTCGGGGAGGTGACGGTCGATGTCGCGAACGGAACCGGCGCCGGAGGCGGGGAAGTGTCAGTGGCGGTATCTGTCGAGGATGTAGCCGAAAAAGTCGTCGCGGTCGTAACGGTGCGCTCCAACTGATCGAGCCTGCGTTCGGCCGCAGCGCAATCGGTCAGTCCGCTGCTCACGGTCCGCTGGCCGACGACGATATTCTGATCGTAGACCTGCCGTATCGACGAGAATTCTTCGTTATTGGTGATGTAGGCGTTGATCACGGACGAAAGCTTGTCGGCCATGCCCTTGATGCGCGCGGGTGTTATGTTCGTACAGGAGGAGGCAGTGCCAAGAACTCGGCCAACTTCGGCTGCAATTTCTCGCACGATATCGAACCGGTTGCCGGGCTGGGCGGCCTCAATGTTTCCCGCGGCGGTCATTGCAATCGTACCGACGACGGCAAATACGAGCTTGTGACGCAAGTGCCCCTCCAAGAAGTGGTATTTCCACAGGATTGCAACCTCCGTCGCTCTGCACCGGATCGGCGGCGGCATTAAGGCCGCAATGCGGTTACATTTCGAATGAAACGCGACCGCAAAGCGGTCACTGTGTGCGCATCAACTGTGGCGCGCTCGCGCACCGGACCTCGTGAGCCGTGCCGAAGACGCGCGGATGATGGTCGGGGCGACTACTTGCTCCCGATCTTGCCTTCGGTGCCCGCCTGCAATCGTTTGATGTTCTCGCGGTGCACGTAGAACAGCAGCAAGGTCAGCACCGCAAACAGCGAGGCAAGCGCGAGGTGGCCGAACGCCCACAGAAAGATCGGCGTGACGAAACTCGCCACCAGCGCCGAGAGCGAGGAGTAGCGCGTGACGAACGCGGTCGTGAGCCAGATCACGCCGAACATCGCGGCCGCCGGCCAGTACAGGCCGAGCAGCACGCCGATATAGACGGCGACGCCCTTGCCGCCCTTGAATTTGAGCCAGACCGGGAAGAGGTGGCCGAGAAAGGCGCCGAGCGCCGCGATCATCGCGGCACTTGGCCCGCCGAGATAGCCCGCGAGCGCGACCGCGGCCGTGCCCTTCAGCATGTCGCCGACGAGCGTCGCGGCGGCCAATCCCTTGCGTCCGGTGCGCAGCACGTTGGTCGCGCCGATATTGCCGGAGCCGATCGAGCGTAAATCCTGCGTGCCCGCAAGTCTGGTCAGGATCAGGCCGAACGGGATCGAGCCGAGCAGATAGCCGAGGATCAAGGCGACAGGGAGGAAGGCTTCAGATCCCATCGGCGTTACTCCAGACCCAGTTGCCGCGCATCTATTCTTGACGCGGTTTCCTGACGCGAACCGGTAGCCAGTTCGCTCGAAACCGCATCAGACATGCTCGTAGACCGTCCGTCCGCCGACGATGGTGCGCACCACACGGCCCGCGAACCGCGCCTCGTCGAAGGGCGTGTTCTTGCATTGCGACTTGAGGTCGGCGGGATCGAGCACCCAGGGCGTCTCGGGATCGATCACGATGATGTCCGCGGGCGCGCCGGCGCGCAGCGAGCCACCGGGCAGCCCCAACAGCTTCGCCGGGCGGGTCGACATGGCGCGGATCAGGGTCGTCATCTCCATCTCGCCATTATGCACCAGACGCAGCCCCGCCGGCAGCATGGTCTGCAAGCCCACGGCGCCGGGGGCGGCTTCGGCGAATGGCAGCCGCTTCACCTCGACGTCCTGCGGATTGTGGTCGGACATGACGACGTCGATCAGGCCTGAGGCCAGCGCTTCGACCAGCGCGCGGCGATCGTTCTCACTGCGCAAGGGCGGCGACAGTTTCAGGAAGGTGCGGTAGGGGCCGATGTCGTTTTCGTTCAGCGTCAAATGGTTGATCGACACCGAGGCGCTGACGGCGAGGCCCGCGTCACGCGCGCGCTTGAGGATCTCCAGCGAGGCGATGCAGCTCAGCGAAGCCGCATGGTAGCGCCCGCCGGTCAGCGCCACGAGGCGCATGTCGCGCTCCAGCATCACCGCCTCGGCGGCGTCGGGAATGCCGATCAGGCCGAGGCGGGCGGCGAACTCGCCTTCATTCATGACGCCTTCGCCGACCAGATCGGGGTCCTCGGTGTGATGCACGATCAGCGCATCGAAGTCGCGGGCATAGGTGAGCGCGCGGCGCATCAGCTGCGCATTGGTGACGCTGCGGTCGCCGTCCGAGAAGGCGACCGCGCCGGCCGCCTTCAAAAGGCCGATCTCGGTCATTTCCTCACCCTGCATGCCCTTGGTCAGCGCCGCCATCGGATGGATGTTGACGATCGCGGTGTCGCGGGCGCGCCGCAGCACGAAGTCGACGGTGGCCGAATTGTCGATCACGGGCGAGGTGTCGGGCTGGCAGACGATGGTTGTGATGCCGCCGGCGGCCGCGGTCTGGCTCGCGGACGCAAACGTCTCGCGGTGGCTGGCGCCGGGCTCGCCGACAAAGGCGCGCATGTCGATCAGCCCGGGGGCGATGATCTTGCCGGTGCAATTGATGATGTCGGTGCCTTCGGGCACGCCGGCCGCGCCGATGCCGCGCTTCAAGTCCCGGACCTTGCCGTCGGCGATCAGGACGTCGCCGGGGCCGTCGAAATCGCTCGAGGGATCGATCACGCGGGCGTTGGCGAGCAGGATCGGGCGGCGGTCGGTCAGCATGTGAGACTCACGCGTTCGGCAGGTTGCGGGCGAGCGCTTCGAGCACCGCCATGCGCACCGCAACCCCCATTTCGACCTGTTCGCGGATCAAAGACTGCGCGCCGTCGGCCACGATCGAGTCGATCTCGACGCCGCGGTTCATCGGCCCCGGATGCATCACCAGCGCGTCGGGCTTGGCATAGGCGAGCTTCTTCTGGTCGAGGCCGAAATAGTGGAAATACTCGGCGGTCGATGGCACGAAGGAGCCGTTCATGCGCTCGCGCTGCAGCCGCAGCATCATCACGATGTCGGCGCCTTCGAGCCCCTCGCGCATGTCGCGCGCCACCTCGACGCCCATGCGCTCGATGCCTGGCGGCAGCAGGGTGGAGGGTGCGACCACGCGCACCCGCGCGCCCATGGTATTGAGCAGGAGGATATTGGAGCGCGCCACGCGGGAATGCATGACGTCGCCGCAGATCGCGATCACCAGCCCCTGGAGCCGGCCCTTGTTGCGACGGATGGTCAGTGCATCGAGCAGCGCCTGCGTCGGGTGTTCGTGGGCGCCGTCGCCGGCATTGATCACGGAGCCGTCGACCTTGCGCGCCAAGAGTTCCACTGCGCCGGAGGCGTGGTGGCGCACCACCAGGATGTCCGGATGCATGGCGTTCAGCGTCACGGCGGTGTCGATCAGCGTCTCGCCCTTGCGCATCGACGAGGACGACACCGACATGTTCATGACATCGGCGCCGAGCCGTTTTCCCGCGATCTCGAACGAGGACTGGGTCCGGGTCGAGGCCTCGAAGAACAGGTTGACCTGGGTGCGGCCGCGCAACGAGGTGCGCTTCTTGTCGATCTGGCGGTTGAGCTCGACATATTCCTCGGAAAGGTCGAGCAGGCCGGTGATTTCGTCAGCGGAAAGTCCCTCGATTCCCAGCAGATGCCGGTGACCGAGGACGAAGGTCGATTTCGATTGTAGGGTCATTAAAGCGAGAGCTATAGGGGCGGACGCAAGGCAGGGCAAGGGCCAAAGGGTGGCATATCCCCCGGTCTGTCCGCGGAGAGGGTCAAGACAGTTGCCGCAACTCCCCGTGAAGCCATTTCCTCCGTCATGGCCGGGTCTTTCCTGGATTCGGCTTCTGACGATCCTGGTGACGGTGGTGGCCCTGGCGGGCGCGGCGCGCGCGCAGGCCTTGCCCGGCGGTTTCGTCTACCTGCGGGACGTCGATCCCTCCATCATCCAGGACATCCGCTATGCAGGCGGGAACAATTTCGTCGGCCGGCCGCTCGCCGGCTATGACGCCGCCGAATGCGTGGTCAAACGCGACGTCGCTTCGCGATTGAAAAGCATCCAGCAGGAGCTTGCACGACAAAACCTGTCGCTGAAGATGCTGGATTGCTATCGGCCCGCGCGCGCGGTCGCCGACATGCTGGCCTGGTCCAAGAACGGCACCGACACCGTCGCGGATCGCCGTTTCAGTCCGCATTTTGCCAAGAAGGATCTGTTCCGGCTCGGCTACATCGCCACGCGCTCGGGCCATTCCACCGGCGCCGCGCTCGATCTCACGCTGGTCGATCTCAAGGCCGACAATTCGGCCGTCTTCGATGCCAAGAAAACCTATGCCGATTGTACCGCCGAGGTTTCGCTCCGCGCGCCCGAAGGCAGCGTCGACATGGGCACCGGCTATGATTGTACCGACGTGAAGGCGCATACCGCCAATACCGCGATCACATCGGAGGAGCGGCGCTGGCGCAATCTCCTGCGCGGTGCCATGGCGCGGCAAGGCTTTGTGAACTATGCCAAGGAGTGGTGGCACTTTTCGCTGCCGGGCGCGGGCGGGACGACCTATGATTTTCCGATCCCGCCGCGGAGCCGGTGATCCCGAAGCGCTGTCTGTCAGGAACGGCCCATGACGCAAGCCTCCTTCGCGACCCACGACGTCTTCAACCAGTCGCCGCCCTTCGAGGACGTCGATCTCTTTTCCATCGACCGGCCGCTCGTGGACGCCGTCGCGGCCAATGGCGGGGCCGGGGCCGAACAGGAACTCTCGGCGTTCGGGCGGCACTGGGGGTCGGCTGACATGGCGGCGCGCGGCCGCATCGCCAACGAGAACACGCCGAAACTGCGCACCTTCGACGCCCGCGGCGTCAGACGCGACGAGGTCGAATTTCACCCCGCCTATCACGAATTGATGGCGCACAGTGCGCACGCCGGCATCCACAATTCGACCTGGACCGCGGACGGCAAACCCGCCGGCGGCGCGTCTGAAGTGCTGCGCGCGGCGAAGTTTTACATGGCGGCCCAGGTCGAGACCGGCCATCTCTGCCCGATCACCATGACGCGCGCCTCCGTCGCCGCGCTGGCAACGCAGCCCGATCTGCTGGCGAAGGCCATGCCCGTGATCGCGACGCGGGCCTACGATCCGATCTTTGCGCCGTGGTGGACCAAGCGCGGCATGACGCTCGGCATGGGCATGACCGAGAAGCAGGGCGGCACCGACGTGCGCGCGAACATGACGCGGGCGGAGCGCGCGGGCGACGGCTACCGGATTACCGGGCATAAATGGTTCATGTCGGCGCCGATGTGCGATGCGTTTCTGGTGCTGGCGCAGGCCGAGGCAGGCCTGACCTGCTTCTTCATGCCGCGCTTTGCGCCGGACGGATCCGTCAACGCGATCCAGTTCCAGCGCCTCAAGGACAAGCTCGGCAACCGCTCCAATGCCTCGTCCGAAGTTGAGTTCCTGGGTGCCTACGCGGTGCGCGTCGGCGAGGAGGGCAAGGGCATCCGCACCATCATCCAGATGGTGCAGTTGACGCGGCAGGATTGCGCGATTGCGTCTGCCGGCCTGATGCGCTCCGGGCTCGCGCATGCGCTGCATCACGCGCGCCATCGCAGCGTATTCCAGAAGCAACTCGCCGATCAGCCCTTGATGCAGGCGGTGCTGTCCGACATGGCGCTGCATGTCGAAGCAACCATCGCGCTGGTGATGCGGCTGTGCCGCGCCTTCGACCGCATGCCCGACGATCCGAACGAGGCGGCCACTATGCGCTTGCTCACGCCGGCCGTGAAATACTGGGTCTGCAAGAGCGCGCCTGCCTTTCTCTATGAAACGATGGAGTGCCTCGGCGGCAACGGCTATGTCGAGGAAGGGATTCTGGCGCGGCATTATCGCGAGTCCCCGGTCAACGCCATCTGGGAAGGCTCGGGCAACGTGATGTGCCTCGACGTGCTGCGCGCGCTGTCGCGCGAGCCGGAGGCGGCGACCGCGATCCTGCAAGGCCTTGCCGGCGAAACCCAGGGTCTGCCCGGCGCGGGCGAGGCTGTTTCCTTCATCGGCGCGGCGTTCCGCCGGCTCGACGGTGAGCGCGTCGCGCGGCTTGCGGTGGAGAAGCTGGCGCTGCTCGCCGCCACCGCTGCGCTCAACGCGGTCACGCCGCACCAGGCGGAACTGTTCGCGGCGACCCGGCTTGCGACTGGCCACGCCAGCATGTATGGCGCGGTGGATCTTGGGCTTACCGATGTCCGCACGCTGCTCGCGCGGGCGCTGCCGTGAAAGTCAGTCGATGGATTCTGTTAATCCCGCAAGTCCGCCGGTCACCGTGATTCCTGCGCAACGTCGGCCGCGGGTCTGGAGATTCTGGGGCACCACGCTGTGGGGGCTGTTCGTCTTTGCCGCGATGTTCGTTGGCCAGATGGCGGTCATCGTCTATCTGGTGCTGCGGCAGGACGGGGCGTTCGACGTGGCCGCGGCGACTCGAATTGTCGGCGAGGGAATCACGATTTCGCTCTCCGTCATCACCGGGCTTCCCGCGGTTCTCGCAGCGCTCTGGCTCGCCATTCGCGGGACCCGCACGCCCTTCATCGCCTACCTCGGACTGCGCCATCCCTCCTGGAAACACATCCTGCTCGGCACGCTGGGCCTTGCGGTCATCGTCATCGGCTGGGACCTGATCTCGCGCGCCACGGGGCGCGAGATTCAGCCGGGCTTCATGGGCGACGTCCTGAAGTCGGCGCAGGCCGATGGCGCGTTGTGGCTGCTGGTCGTGGCCTTCTGCGTCGCGGCGCCGCTCTCCGAGGAGCTGTTCGCGCGCGGCTTTCTCTATCGCGGCTGGGCGGCGTCGTTCCTCGGGCCGGTCGGCGCGATCCTGTTGTCGTCGGCGGTGTGGACCACGCTGCATCTGCAGTATGACTGGTACTTTTTCGGCGAGATTTTCTGCATCGGCGTCTGGCTCGGCTTCCTGCGCCATCGCTTCCACTCGACCTGGGTGACGATCGTGGTGCATGGGCTCAACAACTTCGCCGCGGTCGCGCAGACCATCTGGCTTGCGGGGCAGGGGTAGGGCTCTCGTCCCTCCTCCCGCGAGCGTTAGCGAGTGGTGGGGTCGAGACGAGCGAAGCTCGCTCTGGCGTCGGATCAAACCCTCACCAGCGCAATCACGACCGGCATCGTGATCGCAGCCAGAATGGTCTGCAGCGTGATGATCTGCGCCAAGAGCGGCGCGTCGCCGCCCATCTGGCGCGCCAGCACGTAAGCCGACGAAGAGGCCGGTATTGCCGAGCAGACCGCGACGATCACGAGATTGGAGCCTTCAAGCGAAAAGGCCAGCGCCAGCGCGATGGCAAGCGCCGGCATCAGGATCAGCTTGAGGAATACGCCAAGCGCGGCAGCGACGCTTGGGCGGAACAGGCCTTCGAGATGCAGGCCGGCGCCAGTGACGAGCAGGCCAATGGCGAGCGAGGAGCGGCCGAGCGAGTCGGCAACCTCATGCCAGATTTTCGGCAGCGGTGCATGCAGGACGTTGAAGGCGAGACCGATCGCGCAGGCCCAGATCAGGGGATTGCGCACCACGGTCGCAAGAATCGCGCGCGCCGATTGCTTTTCGGGCGATGCGTAATGGGCGAGCACGGCGACGCTGAACACGTTGACCAGCGGAATGATCGCGACCATGGCGACGGACGCGAGCGCGAGCCCCGTCTCGCCATAGAGATTGCTGGAGACTGCGAGCGCGACATAGGTCTGCCAGCGGATCGCGCTTTGGAACAGCGAGGTGAAGGCGGGGCCGTCGATGTCGAGCTTCGCGAGCAGGGGCCGCAAAGCGAGGCACAGCAGCGCCATTGCAAGCGCCGACAGGAAGAGCGCGCCGCCGACACCGGCGACCGGGACCTTCGTCAGGTCAGCCTTCACCAGCGTCTGGATCAGCAGCATCGGGAACAGCACGTAATAGGTCAGCCGCTCCAGCCCATGCCATTGCGTGTCCAGCCGCATCAGGCTGCGCTTTAAGATGAAGCCGAGCACGATCAGGAGAAACACCGGCAGCAGCGCCGCAATCACCACCGCCATGGGCTAGTTTCCCGCCTCCCGCAGCTTCGCGAGCCGGTCGAGCGCGCCCTGCAGGATGAAGATCGCGGCGTGTTCGTCGATCACCTCGGCGCGCCTGGCACGGCTGACGTCCATGCCGATCAGTTCGCGCTCGACCGCCGCCGTCGACAGCCGTTCGTCCCACAGGCCAATGGCAAGATCGGTGAGCTGGGCAAGATTGCGCGCGAAGGCACGGGTCGATTGCGCGCGCGGGCCCTCGCTGCCGTCCATGTTGATCGGAAGCCCGAGCACGAAGCCGCACGCCTTGCGCTCGGCGGCGAGCGCGAGCAGCCGCGCCGCGTCGGCCTTGAATGCCTTGCGCTGAATGGTTTCGACGCCGGTCGCAAGCTTCCGATCGGGATCGGAGGCGGCGACGCCAATGGTCTTGGTGCCGAGATCGAGGCCGATCAACGCACCGCGCACGGGCCAATGGCTGGCTGCATCGATCAGGGGGAGAATGGCGGCGGGCATGGCGCGGCATAACACGGCGCTTGGCGTGGAGGCAAAGCTGGTCTTTCTTACCTCGCCCCGCTTGCGGGGAGAGGTCGAAATTCGCAATAGCGAATTTCGGGTGAGGGGGATTCTCCACGAGCGCAAGTCTGTGAAAGAGCCCCTCACCCCAACCCTCTCAGAGCGAGCTTTGCTCGTCTCGGCCCCGCGAAGAGCGGGGCGAGGGGGCGCAGCTGCGCCCGCGGTCAGCGGATCGCGCTGCGAAGCCGGATTGGCAGCCAGCGGCGTATTGCATGGCCCAAATGTTGGCCACGTGTCGACCAGGTGGCGAAGACGGTGCTAGGTTGACGATGACCGCGGCAAAGATGCCAGTCCCGACATCCCATCAGCAGAACGAGCAGACCATGTGGCCGGATCGCCGATTCCTCGATCTTTTCAAGACAGAGCACCCCATCGTGCTTGCGCCGATGGCAGGGGTGATGGACGCCGATCTCGTCATCGCGGTCGCGCAAGGTGGCGGGCTGGGGTCGCTGCCCTGTGCGATGCTGTCGGTGGAGAAGGCACGCGAACAGGTCCACATCATCCGCCAGCGCGTGGCAGCACCCGTCAACATGAACTTCTTTTGCCACCAGGCCACCGCCGCCGATCCGAAGCGTGAAGCAGCATGGCGGCAACGGCTGGCGCCCTATTATGGGGAACTCGGGCTCGACCCGGCCGCGCCCATCAACGTTGCCAATCGTGCGCCCTTCGATGCCGCGTTTTGTGAGGTCGTCGAGGAATTGAAGCCCGAGGTGGTCAGTTTCCATTTCGGCTTGCCCGAAATCTCGCTGCTCAAGCGCGTCAAGGCGGCCGGCTGCATCGTGATGTCGTCGGCGACAATCGTGAAGGAAGCGATCTGGCTCGAGGAGAACGGTGCCGACGTCATCATTGCGCAAGGTGCGGAAGCCGGCGGCCATCGCGGCATGTTCCTGACCGATGATATCGCCGAACAGCCCGGCACGTTCGCGCTGGTCCCGCAGGTGGTCGACGCCGTAAAGGTCCCGGTGATCGCGGCCGGCGGCATCGCCGACGGGCGTGGCATCGCAGCCGCCCTCGCGCTGGGGGCGGCGGGGGTGCAGATCGGCAGCGCCTATCTGCGCTGCCCGGAATCCAGGGTGAGCGCTGCGGCACGGGCGGCGCTCGCGGCGGCGAGTGACGATTCCACTGTCATCACCAATGTCATGACGGGCCGGCCGGCGCGTGGCGTCGTCAATCGCGCGATGCGCGAGGTCGGCCCGATCTCGGCTGACGCGCCTGATTTCCCGCATGCGGCAACCGCGTTGGCGCCGTTGAAGGCGGCAGCCGAAAAACTGGGCAGGGTCGATTTCACCAATCTCTGGGCCGGCCAGGCGATCGGGCTGGGGCGGGAGATGCCGGCGGCGGAACTGACCCGGGCGCTGGCAGCCGAAGCAGGGCTGCGCATGCGGCAATTGGCGGGCTAATCGGCCCGCCGCAGCGGTTGCGGCGCAAAAGCGGCCTCTGCTATACGGCAGACGGAATAGAAATCTGCCGCCAAGGGCCGTATATAATGTCTGTCGATGCCGAGACCGTCCGCCGTATCGCGCATCTGGCGCGGATCGCGGTCAGCGATGCCGAGGTTCCGCATCTTGCGGGCGAGCTGAACGCCATGCTGGCGTTTGTCGAGCAATTGTCCGAGGTCAATGTCGAAGGCGTCGAGCCGATGACCTCGGTGATGCCCATGGTGATGAAAAAGCGCCCGGATGTGGTCAATGACGGCGAGATATCGGACGATATCATCAGCAACGCGCCGGATACCCTGAACCATTTCTTTCTGGTGCCCAAAGTCGTCGAATGAGTTTTTGGAAACGAGACGTCCGATGTGTCTGCTCTGCGACGATGAAAAGGCCTATCAGGCCTACATGAACTATCTCGACGCGATGGAGCGGCAGGGCAAGGCCGCCGATCCCGAGCAGGCGGTGAATGCCGTGCTCGATCAGCTCGAGGCCGCCGACAAGGCCCGCAAGCCCAACGACGATCCGGCTAACGACAAGACCCTGTCTCCATTCTTCTGCAGCCCGATCAACAAATGACCGATTTGACATCGCTGACGCTCGCGGAGGCTCGAACGGGCCTCGCGAGCAGGTCTTTCACGTCGCTGGAACTGACCGACGCCCATCTTGCGGCGATCGAGGCGGCGCGCATGCTCAATGCCTTCGTGCTGGAGACGCCTGACAAGGCCCGCGCGATGGCACGCGCGGCGGACGCCAGCATCGCCAAGGGCGAGGGTGGACCTTTGGCCGGCATTCCGCTCGGCATCAAGGACCTGTTCGCGACCAAGGGCGTGCGCACCACGGCCTGCTCGAAGATCCTCGACAATTTCGTGCCGACCTACGAGTCTACCATCACCGCGCAGCTCTGGCGCGACGGCGCGGTGATGCTCGGCAAGCTCAACAATGACGAGTTCGCGATGGGCTCGTCGAACGAGACCTCCTGCTTCGGTCCCGTCGCCAATCCCTGGCGGCGCGGCGGCTCCAACACGACGCTGGTGCCCGGCGGGTCCTCCGGCGGCTCGGCATCGGCGGTGGCGGCGCTTCTGTGCATGGGCGCGACCGCGACCGACACCGGCGGCTCGATCCGCCAGCCGGCTGCCTTCACCGCGACCGTCGGCTTCAAGCCGACCTATGGGCGCTGCTCGCGCTGGGGCGTCGTCGCCTTCGCCTCCTCGCTCGACCAGGCTGGTCCGATCGCGCGCACGGTGCGCGATGCGTCGATTCTGATGCGCTCGATGGCCGGTCACGATCCCAAGGACACCACCTCGGTCGACATTTCGGTGCCGGATTACGAGGCGGCGATCGGAAAATCCGTCAAGGGCATGAAGATCGGGATTCCCAGGGAGTATCGCCTCGACGGCATGCCGGATGAGATCGAAAAGCTGTGGAGCGAGGGGGCGGCCTGGCTCAAGGCCGCCGGCGCCGAGCTCGTCGACGTCTCGCTGCCGCACACCAAATACGCGCTGCCGGCCTATTATATCGTGGCGCCCGCGGAAGCCTCCTCGAACCTCGCCCGCTACGACGGCGTGCGCTATGGCCTGCGCGTGCCCGGCCGGTCGATCGGCGAAATGTACGAGAACACCCGTGCCGCCGGCTTTGGCGCGGAGGTCCGCCGCCGCGTCATGATCGGCACCTATATGCTCTCGGCCGGCTATTACGATGCCTATTATCTGCGCGCGCAGAAGGTCCGCACTCTGATCAAGAAGGATTTTGAGGATTGCTTCGCCAAGGGCGTGCAGGCGATCCTGACGCCCGCGACGCCGTCGGCCGCGTTCGGCATCGGTGAGAAGGGCGCCGATCCCGTCGAGATGTATCTCAACGATATCTTCACGGTGCCCGTGAGCATGGCGGGACTGCCTGCCATCGCGGTGCCCGCCGGCAAGGATGCGCAAGGCCTGCCGCTTGGCCTGCAGCTGATCGGCCAGCCCTTCGACGAGGAGACGCTGTTCTCGCTCGGTGAGCTGATCGAGCAGGCGGCGGGACGATTCACGCCTCCGAAATGGTGGTGAAGATGGCGGATGTCACAACGAGTGTTGATTTCAGAGCAAGCGTAGCGGGCGCTGAGCCCGCGGCGGGCCTTGATGTGCCGCTGAGCGCGCTGTGGTGGGCGGCCAAGGGCGACTGGGACAAGGCACACAAACTCGTCCAGGACGAGGACACACGCGATGCCGCCTGGGTGCACGCCTATCTGCATCGCGTCGAAGGCGATCTTTCCAATGCCGGCTACTGGTACCGGCAGGCCGGACAACCGGTGGCTGAAGATGCGCTGGACGCGGAGTGGGAGCGGATGGTTTCGGCCCTGCTCGGAGGTGGAAAGGCATGACGGCGACCAGCGGCAAGTTGATCAAGGGCGCAACCGGCGACTGGGAAATCGTGATCGGCATGGAAATCCATGCCCATGTCACCTCGAAGTCAAAACTGTTTTCCGGCGCCTCGAGCGCCTTCGGCGGGGAGCCGAACACCCACGTGTCGCTGGTCGACGCCGCGATGCCGGGCATGCTGCCCGTGATCAACGAGGAGTGCGTCCGGCAGGCGGTGCGCACGGGCCTGGGGCTGAACGCCAGGATCAACCTGCGCTCGGTGTTCGACCGCAAGAACTATTTCTATCCGGACCTGCCGCAGGGCTACCAGATCAGCCAGTACAAGTCGCCGATCGTGGGCGAGGGCGAGGTCGTGGTCGAACTGGAGGGCGGGCGAACCGCCACCATCGGCATCGAGCGGCTGCACCTGGAGCAGGACGCCGCCAAGTTGCTGCACGACCAATCGCCCACCCAGTCCTATGTCGATCTCAACCGCGCCGGCGTCGCGCTGATGGAGATCGTCTCCAAGCCCGACATCCGCGGCGCCGACGAGGCCAAGGCCTATGTGACGAAAGTGCGCTCGATCCTGCGCTATCTCGGAACATGCGATGGCGACATGGAGAAGGGGTCGTTGCGCGCCGACGTCAATGTCAGCGTGCGCAGGCCGGGTGAAGCGCTCGGCACCCGCTGCGAGATCAAGAACATGAACTCGATCAACTTCATCGGCCAGGCGATCGAGTACGAAGCGCGCCGCCAGGTCGAGTTCATCGAGGACGGCGGCACGATCGACCAGGAAACACGGCTGTTCGACCCCAACCGCGGCGAGACGCGCTCGATGCGCTCCAAGGAGGAGGCGCATGACTACCGTTACTTCCCCGATCCCGACCTGCTGCCGCTGGAATTCAGCCAGGCCTTCGTCGACGAGCTGAAGGCGCATCTGCCGGAACTGCCGGACCAGAAGACGGCCCGCTTCATCGCCGATTTCGGCCTCTCGCCCTATGACGCGGGCGTGCTGGTGGCCGAGCGCGAGAGCGCCGACTTCTACGAAAGCGTGCTCGCAGGGCGCGCCGACCGGGCGCGTGACGGCAAGCTCGCCGCCAACTGGGTGATCAACGAGCTGTTCGGCCGGCTCAACAAGGAAGGCCAGGAGATTTCGGCGTCTCCGGTGTCGGCGGAACAGCTCGCGGCCATCCTTGACCTCATCGGCGAGGGCACCATCAGCGGCAAGATCGCAAAAGACCTGTTCGAGATCGTCTGGACCGAGGGCGGCGATCCCAAGGCGCTGGTCGAAGCGCGCGGCATGAAGCAGGTGACGGACCTTTCGGCGATCGAGAAGGTGGTCGACGACATCATCTCGGCCAATCCCGACAAGGTCGCCCAAGTGAAGGCGAAGCCGCAGCTGGCCGGCTGGTTCGTCGGCCAGGTGATGAAGTCGTCGGGCGGCAAGGCCAATCCGCAAGCCGTCAACGACCTGCTCAAGGACAAGCTCGGGCTCTGAACGGCGCGACGGCGACGCCGCGAGCTCCGTTCGGAACGCTCGCGACGGCGCGAACGATCGCTCCCCGCGCAGATTTCGTTTCTCTTCGTTCCGGTCCGTGTTGCGAATCGCCTGCGATGATTCGCAAAAAAGCCACCTTTGACGAACGCCGATGCCGCGCGCGGCGGTTAGACACAAAAATTTTTTCATTGCCAAATTTTGCGACTCGGAGTCCGCGCCGCGGCCGATTCAGCCGCGATCGCGACGCGCGGCGGAAGCGCAGAGCGATTTTTCGCACGCGACGCGAATCTCGAAAACGACTGCGGCATAGTGGTTTTCAACGATATTGACATTCGACGATATCGGCCGTTCGCGCGTTTTTCGCATCGCTCGCTGCGCGCGCCGAGCACTCGTCGCGTCGTGCGCGTCGCTTGCTCCGTCGTTGCCCTGTCAACACTTCCTTAAGCGGGAAGCTGTTTTTTTCGATGTGTTGGTGTATTCGGGATGATGTGTGCATCTCGATTCCCGAGTGCATGCAGCGATTAGAGCCATCTCACTACATCAGGAGGGCAACATGGCTAAGAAAGCTAAGAAGGCTAAGAAGGCGAAGAGCGCAGTGAAGAAGACTGCGAAGAAGACCCGCAAGGTCGCGAAGAAGAAGAAGTAAGTCTCGTCTGACGAAAAAGCCGGCGGCTTGATTTGAAGCCGGCGCGTCGTCGGAGCTCGCAGGGACGGTCTGCTTCGCTAGCGAGCAGGTTCGCTTCCCAAAGGCCCCGACTGGCGAAAGAGGGTGTCGGCGAGACATCAGGTCAAACGGCGGGATCGAGCTTTGAACGGCATTCGTGCCCTTGAGGAGTCGGTCCGGCAGAAGAAACGCGTTTTCTTCGTTCGGTGCGGATCCATAATTCGGTCCGCAGTTTCATCCTCGCTTCTTGCCGAGGTGAAATCTTGGTCCTGACGTGTTCGCCGACGCCCTCGTTTATGGGCTAACGGGGCATCGGTCCCGCCCTCAGCTCTTTTCCAAGCTGCCGGCGTTGCGGCTCGCCCGAGCGCCGTCCGGTCCGATGTTGGTCGTTCCACGGTTACCGGATTGCCAAGAGGCAAGGTAAACCGAAGTTTGCCGGACTGACGAAAACCCTTGAAAATCGCTGGTTTCTGCCGACGCTGCGGTCGTCGGCGCTGGGCGCACGTTTACGCCCCGTTCATCGCGACGCTTAAACTGCCATTCAAACTTGATCGGTCATGATCAGTCCCACAAGCCGGTAAACGGCGTGGGGAAAATGGCGTTTGACAAGTGGACGGGGGCCGCGCTCGGAACGCGCCGGCCTCTCAAGGGGAGAGCGACGATGTTTCAGGGACTGATCGATACCAACGCGGCGGCGCCGGTCGAGGCATCAGCCGTTCCGGACATTCTGTTCGAGCAGGGGCTTTATTGGGCGAGCGGGCGCTCGGGCGTCGTCGATCTCGTCGCCGCGCATAAATGGTTCAATCTCGCGGCCATCAAGGGGCGAACCGATGCGGCGCTGTTGCGCCGCGAGGTCGCCGAGGTGATGTCGGAGGCCGAGATCGCGCTGGCGCAGCGCGAGGCGCGGGCCTGGATGACGGCGCACTGAG
>WNGQ01003874.1_pt1 | contig 32352 bp, 27 predicted proteins | sample 5407661 | NCBI WGS metagenome assembly WNGQ01 (sample SAMN13153382, study PRJNA577476) | soil metagenome | isolation source: 60 cm soil or saprolite under Garry oak tree replicate 2 | place: USA:California | collected 2016-06-15 | reverse complement strand
AACAATCAGGAACTTGCCGTCGGGAGTCCACTCCGCGCGCGTCGGGCCCCATTCGTTGCCACCATTCGGGAAATTGCCGTTGGTGACTTGCCGCGGGGCGCCACCGTCCGCGCTGACGATGAACACCTGCATGTAGCCCGGCTTCAGATACCCGGTGCCGTTGAAGCGATAGACCAAGCGGTCATAAGCGGTTGGAGGATCGGCCCATTTCGCGCCTGCCGGCGGGCTGGGCAGGTCCGCCAGATGAGGAGACTTGCCCGGAACGAGCGCGGAAAAGGAAAGCATTCTGCCGTCGGGCGACCAGTTGAACGCGTCCGGCGAATTGTCGAGATTCGTGATGCGCGCGGTTTGCCCGGTATCCATCCAGCGGACGTAAATCTGCTGTTTGCCGTCCGCGTCGGAGAGATACGCGATGCGCGTTCCATCCGGCGACCAACGCGGAGAAGAATCGCCGTGGTTGCCGGTTGTCAGCGGCCGATGGTCCGAGCCGTCCGCATTGATGATCCACAGGTTCGAATAGCGTTTGTCGGTTGCTGCATCGGCAAAACGCCGCACGTAAACAATTTTCTTGCCGTCCGGGGAGACCTGCGGATCGGTGGGAGTTTGGATTTGAAATTCGTCCATGGCGGTGAGCTTGCGCGAAGCGTCTTGCGCCCGCAGTTGGGTGGCGGAGCCAAGGATCAACGATGCGGTCACAGCACCAGCCGCGGTCAAACTAATAAGGCGAGCTTTCGGTATCATCGGGAACCTCCTCGCGGAGGCAGAGTTAACAACGCGAATCTCTTGCTGTCAAGACAGCGCCACACGAGAGATGGCCTTAACCTTGATCCTGCGACTTTCGATTTGGCGTCAAGTAACGGATAGCGCGGCAGCAGCATCGATAAGTATGATGCCCTTGAGATAGGGTTCGCCTTATGAAGAATGCCGCTTACTGCCTTTTTGAAACGCCGCTTGGAGCGTGCGGCATCGCTTGGCGCACGCCCATAGATTCTGATTCGCAAGCGGTCGTGACTGCTGTTCAGCTTCCGGAGGCGACTCCGCAGGCCACGGAATCGCGCATCGCGCGCAAGGCCGGTTCGAATCAACCGGGCATCCCTCCACGGCAAATTGCGGGAGTCATTGAGAAAATTCGCAAGCATCTTGAGGGAGACGCGCAGGACTTTCGCGATGTTGCCGTTGACCTGGATGGTGTTACGGCGTTTTTTCGTCAGGTCTACGAAGCCACGCGCCAAATCCCCGCGGGCCAAACCCGCACTTACGGCGAAATTGCCAAAGCGGCCGGCCAGCCCGGCGCCGCGCAAGAAGTGGGGCAGGCTATGGCAAAGAATCCGGTACCGATCATTGTCCCGTGCCATCGCGTCTCCGCCGCTGGCGGAAAGCTGGGCGGTTTTTCCGCGCCCGGCGGGCCCGCTACGAAAGCTAAACTTCTTGCGCTCGAAGGAGCAACCGTCAATCTTCCCTTGTTTTCTTGATCCACGCGCAACCAAGAAGAACGGGTAAACTCTCTTTGTTCCTTTGAGAGGGCGAAGCGTGCTTGACCCGCGTCTTGAATACTCGAACAGGCTTGATTCGCACCTGAACACCCTATCGGCCAAGGATCTCCTTCATAGGAAAATCGGGAACGCGAAGTTGCTGGATGTCATCGCCGCCTTCTTTTTTGGTTATTTGTCTTTCTCCAGGAACTTATTTCCCCCCTTGTGGCTGCTAGTTCCAATTGGCGTTTATTTGACTTTGGCGCTTTGGCATGAGCTGGTTCTTCGCGCGAAAACGCGAGCCGCCACGGCTGCAGACTATTACCGCAGGGGAATTGCACGTATGGAAGACCGCTGGGCCGGAACGGGGCAGACGGGCGACCGTTTTCGGGCCGAGGATCATGTTTATGCGGAAGACCTCGATCTTTTTGGCAAGGGCAGCTTGTTCGAGCTGCTTTCCACGGCGCGCCTTCCTATGGGAGAAAATCGTTTGGTAGACTGGCTCGGCCGGCCTTCGCCCAAACCTGTGGTTCTTGCCCGCCAGGAATTGGTGGCCGAACTTCGTCAAAAACTCGACTTACGTGAAAACATTGCAATCACCGGGGAAAGCTTGCGCGCTCGCCTGGATCCGGAGTCGTTGGTCGGGTGGGCCGAGCAAGCGCCCAGCATGCCCGGAAACGTTTGGAGGGTTCTTTCTTTCGCATTGGCAGTCGCAGCCGTCGCTGCTGGTTTCTACTATTACTTCAGCTCGGTCGTCTCGCCTCTCCTCTTCATTCTGACGTTGGAAGCATCTATTCGCCAGCGATTGCGAAAAAGAGCGGAAGCCGTACTCGACGGCGTAGCTTGCAATGCGGAAGGTCTCGTCCTTTTCGCGAACATTTTAGAACTTCTCGAAAAAGAACCATTCACGTCGCCGCAGTTGCAGAAGCTCTGCGCACCGCTCAAGGAGCATCCGAAGCCGGCATCGCAGATCATTCGAAGATTGGCGCGCATCGTTTATTGGATTGATGCGCGGCACAGTCTGCTCGCGCATCTCGTGGATACTCCATTTCTGTACACACTCCAGGTTGGATTCGCCGCTGAGGCTTGGCGTCGTCTTTGGGGCGCCAGGATGCGGGCCTGGGTCGACGTAACAGCGGAGATAGAAGCTTTGTTTTCCCTGGCAACCTATTCTTTTGAACACCCATCGGACCCATTTCCCGATTTCGTCGAAGACTCCTCGGGAACCTTTATCGGCGAGGCTCTCGGACATCCTCTCGTTCCAGATGCCAGGTGTGTTCGAAATAGCGTGCGGCTGGACAGCGAAACGCGCGTGCTGCTGGTGAGCGGCTCGAATATGTCCGGCAAGAGCACATTGCTTCGCACCATTGGCGTCAACGCAGTTCTGGCCATGTCGGGCGCTCCGATTCGGGGAAAGTCCCTCCGTCTTTCGCCTGTGAACATCGGCACAAGTATTCACAGGACCGATTCTCTGCAACAGGGCCGCTCTGGCTTTTATACAGAGATCCTGCAGATTCGCCGGGTATTCCAGCTCACCGAGGATGGGACGGCCCTCTTGTTCCTTTTCGACGAGTTATTGGAGGGCACCAATAGCAAAGATCGCAGAACCGGGGCGGAAGGTTTGTTGAAGGGCTTGTTGAACCAGCAGGCGATTGGTGTCGTCACAACTCACGATTTGGCGCTGACAGAAATCGCGGATTCTTCCAACGGCCACATACGGAATATGCACTTCGAAGATCAGGTCAAAGACGGGAAGATGCATTTCGACTACAAATTGCGGGAAGGTGTCATTGCCAAAAGCAACGCCCTCGAGCTCATGCGCCTCTTGGGCTTTGAAATCTAGCTTAAATTAGTGCCTGGCAATTGGGCCCAAATTTCGGAGAAGAGTAGAAACAGAATGCAAGACCCACTCCCCTCGCTGATCGCGCGTAGAACCTTATTTGTTTTTGTGATTCTATTTGCATACCCCGCTCGCCCGCAGGACAACCCGCCCGACGGCGCTTCTTCACAAGCCCTCGAAACTGGCAAAGTCCTCCCTGAGACCCATTGCACGGCTCACCCAGAGCAGACCTTCGCCTTGTATCTGCCGTCCAACTATTCCCCGAAGCGGCGCTGGCCCCTGATGGTCTCTTCGGATCCGGGGGCGCACGGGACTATTCCTTTGCAACTGCAAAAGGATGCTGCGGAACGCCTCGGTTACATCCTGGTCTCTTCCAACAATTCCAGTAATGGTCCGTGGCAGCCTCGGCTCGAAGCCACGGAAGCGGTGATCAGGGACGTGCAAGCGCGATTTGCGATCGATCCCAAACGCATCTATTTTGCCGGCTTCTCCGGCGGGGCGCGCTTTTCTGCACAACTTGCTCTGCTGTGCAAATGTGTTGCTGGTGTCTTGCTTAGTGGAGCGGGCTTCACAGCAGAAGTTCCTCCTGCCTCAAATACTGTGTTTCCCGTGTTTTCCACTGTGGGAACTTTTGATTTCAATTACAAGGAAATGATTCCGCTGCAGGACGCGCTGGCGAAGGCTGCGTACCCTCACTGGCTGCGCATCTTCGACGGGCCCCATCGGTGGCCTCCACCAGAGTTCATGGAAGAGGCGCTGACGTGGTTCCGCATCCAGGCCATGAAGAAGCAGCTTGAAGCCCGGGACCGGACCTTCATCGAAGCGCAATTTGCGAAAGCCCGCGCTCGCGCTGAATCTTTCGAACAATCGGGCGACTTGCTCAACGCCCGGCGCGAGTATCTCCAGATCGCCGATACTTTCGATACGCTGGTTGATGTCGCATCCATCCGCGCGAAAGCGGAAGCCCTTGCGGGAGAAAAAGCCGTACGCGAGGCTGCCAAACACGAACAAAATGACTTCAAGGAGGAGTCTCAGCTCACCTCCGACCTCCTTGCGCGCCTGCTGACTCCTCCGGACAATCTCGACAACCGCTATCAATCCGACCCCTATCAATCCGATCACGATCTGGAATCCCGGATTATGCATCTGCGCCAGAATGCCGAGCAGGAAAAACGCCAGGAAAGAGCCCGCGTTTTCAAACGTGCGCTGGGCGACGTTTTTGTGACGGCCATGCAGACTGGCGATTCGCTGTTGGAAGAGAAGAAACTCCAGAACGCGATTCGTGATTACGAGTTCGCCACGCAAGCGATGCCCGATTCCGCCTGGGCCTGGGGGCAGCTTGCCGCGGCTCACGCTTCTGCAGGGAACAAGAAAGAGGCGCTCGCGTCGCTTCGCAAAGCCTACGAACTGGCGAACGACAAACCTTCCTTCTCGAAATGGCTCCAAACAGAACGCCACTTTGCCCCGCTGCGTTCCATGCCTGAGTTTCAGAGTCTCCAGAAATAAAGCAGCAAGAGGTCCTGGCGGTATCTGACAATCAATTTTTACGGCACGATGGGCACAATCAGCGCCGAAGGATGCGCTTTGTCGTGAAAAATCATGTTGGTGGCTTTGACCATGCGCGTCGCGCGCGCCTGCTCTTCGCCGGTATTCAGGTTGCGGTCGAAACGCGGGAAATTACTGCTGGATACCTCCAGCCGTAGTTTGTGCCCCGCCAAAAACACGTTGCTTGTGGCCCACAGGTCCACGGTGATGTGATACGTTTCCCCCGGATTCGACAGCTCCGGCTTCTCCTGCGAATTGCGGTAGCGCAGCCGCAGGATTCCTTCCGTCAGATTCTGCGCAAAACCATTCGGCCAAACATCCACAAGCTTTCCGGTGAAATCCGTGTCCACCGCGGAGGTGCTGGCATATAAGTCCAGCGAAACCGGCCCGGTCACTTCGGTATCTTTTGCAAACTCCGCCGTCGTGTACACCAAAACGTCAGGACGCTGCTCGGCCGGCCGCTGGTCTTCCGGGCCAACTCCCGTCGGCAGCCGCTGGCAGCAGAGCGGCCCTCCAATCGTTGGCACTGCGTCACTCGGATCGTAAACGGATTGGTCGGCCTTTTCCTCAGCAGGTGGGGTGGTATTAAGCGTCCCATTCCCACCCAATCCGTTCGCGGCGCTCGCAGAATGCAGGTAATACCGCGTGTTCTTCGCGCGCGCCAGGGGCCAATCGTCCTCATCACGCCATTCATTTCTTCCCATCACAAAAATCCTTACGGGCTTCTCTTTGTCGACCCCGTTGGCATCGCCCTTCAGCAGCCAGTCGTACCAGTCCAGCATCCTGCCGTCCCCATCCGCCTCCTGCTTTTCTCCAAAGTCTACCGCTCCGATTTTTCTTCCGCCGCCGGCATGCCCGCCAACCGTAACTTCCAGCCTTTGTCCCTTCCGCGCCGCCTCGGTACCGGCTTCTTTTTTCAGCCTGACGTAATTCCGCAGCGTTCCGCCAAGGAAAATGTCGTACCATGCGCCAATTCCGTAAATCGGCACCTGGATATCCGCGTAGTGGTCTTCAATCGAAATTTGCTTCCAATAATTGTCATAGTTCGGATGCGCCAGCCAATCCGTGAAGTACGTCGCGATCCCTGCCGACGAAGGCGCCTCTAACACTGGGTAGGAAACCAGCGGCAAGACCTTGCTTCCCTCCAACGGGTTCATGCCTTTCTCCGAGCGGCGACGCATCGTATCCAGCGCCAATCCGCTGGTCCACGACTCGTTGAACCACTGCTCAAACGCGCCGCCCTGATACGTCCAACCGTCGTGGTAATTCGAGGCTGTCACCGTGGGGCAAATGCCCGCCAAGTGCGGAGGTTCGGCAATTGCTGCAAGGTATTGCGTCGCTCCCACATAAGATCCACCAAACATCCCCACTTTCCCGTTCGAATACGGCAGCGCCGCCGCCCATTCCACCGTGTCGTACCCATCGAGCGATTCATTCTTGAAGGGATACCACTCGCCCTCGGAAGTGAACCGTCCCCGTACATCCTGCGCAATCACCACGTAGCCCCGCGCCGCCGCCCGCAACCCGAAATTTATCTCTCCTGTCTTGTCGTACGGCGTGCGCACCAGCAGCACCGGGAATTTGCCGTCGGCTTTCGGCCGGTAAATATCCGCGCGCAGCGTCACTCCGTCGCGCATTTTCGCGGCAACGCCGCGCTCTATGGTCACATCATATTTGTTTGCGTCCGCCTGGCTTGCTGGTGCGAACTGCGACGCACCAGCCGCAAAAAGGAGAGCGGTAAGAACTCCGTGCGTGACGGCTTCTGAAATTCCTCTTGAGATTCTCTTCATGGGTCGCCCCCTGCATTCTTGCGTGTCCCTGAGCAGGTTTTGCAGCCTAGGTCGTCTCTCGCGCTCTGTCAAGGCAGGCTTCCCAATGCGGGGAACCCGACTTCCCAAAAGCTCTCTAAATTTAACAAAGTTACTTCCCTTGGTAGTTGGGGAAAGATGCCTGTTTGCGTGGGATTTTGCGCGCTTGACGCTTAAGCGCGCCCTGAGAATCTTTCTAGAAAACTTTGAGGTGATTCTTTTCCCTGGCTTTCGTCTTCCCCACTAGTCCCGGATCGAGGTTCAACCGCTCCTTGAGCAGCCTCCGGTTGACGGCCATCAGGCGAAGCTCTAAAGCGGTCTGTGGTGGGTTACGCGTCCGGGCGGGAGACCCAGATGTGCACCACTCGAAGGGGTGTTCAGGCCGTCGTTGTTCTTCTCGCAGCAAGTCTTTGCAATTTGCCGGCATTCTCTCAATCGCCGAAGTCTCTCAGTTCTGAAGCGCGTTCCCACGTGCCCACGCTTTATGCATCGGCGAATCCTTGCGCAAGCAATTCGAATCATTCGCCATACGCCGCTTGGGGCGACAACTCCCGGACTGATGACTCGCGTGACTCGCTTTTCCCCTGCGACCACCCGGAACCAACGATTCGAGCGGCCGTGGAGCCCTGCGCTCCATCTCTACGCACGGCTGCCGGATGCGCTCCGGCAAAAGATTACGTTCGGGACGACTTGAACACCATGGGTAAGCAGGGCCTAACGATCCTTCGCGCGCGCGACAAAGTCCTCCAAATTCTGCAAGCGCAGAACGCCTGCTCCGCTTGGTATCGCACCAGGGATCCGGACCCGGCCGCCACTTTTCGAACGCTGACCTTTGCGCTTGACCGGGACAGCGACGTATATGTCCGTTCGATTCCCGAGCCCGGCGGGATTCAACTCATCCGCAACCCGTACGTTGCCAGCGTAATTCAGGGAGGTGGACCGAGTTCCACCGTCACCCTCAACATAAACGGCGCCTTTTTCTTCTCCATGGGCACTTTGGTTGACGATCGATCCGAAGGAGGACCATTGAGTTTTCGCGGAGCACGGCCTATCCAAGTTGGCCCGTATTCCGGCGGCTCATTCCGTGCCCAGGTCCTCGCTCTTCTCCACGAATTTGGCCACGTGATCGACCTTCTGCCGACGGACCGTGATGACTATGAGGGAAGATCCCGGCAGAATACCGCGGATGTCGTGCACGCTTGCCGCGCCCAAGTGGAATCCAAGGAAGCGCCGCGCACTTTTCTGGCTTCCCGCTGAATCTGCGTGCTGATAAAAGCTGCATCCATTTTTCTGCGAGTCGGCGCTTATGCGGACTTCTGGGCACTGCTGTCCAAAAAGTCACAAGTTAATTTAACTTCCAGCGAGCAGACGCTCCGCGCGGCAGAATAGTGGACAGATCAGCGGCTTTCTGCGCGACGGCGCGCCAGTAGGTGCGCGAGCAAGGCAAGAATTCCGTAATAAAAAATCCCGTTGCCAAGGATGGCAATGCGTAGGAACCAGCCGAACGTCCAGGCGAGCGAGCCGTGGGTATCCGGGATAATCAGTTCCGCGATTTTCAGACCCGGAGAGAGCAGGACGAGGAGCGGCGCCGGGATTTGTGGTTCGAGTGGCACAGCCACTGCGAGTGCCAGGAAACCTGCCACCAGGCCCAGACCCCCAAAAAGCAGGTTGCGAACTAGCGCGTGCTGCGGCATCACGTCTCATTCTAGGGCTGTTCCAACCCGCTTCCGCCGGCGAACCCAAAGAGGTGTCCAACATCGAAGCTCCAAAATCGAGTCCGGCCCTGCGAACTGAGAACGCCCCGCAGGAGAGACTCAGGCAATTCCTCGCCCGCGGTAACGGCTTTGTGGTTTCATAAGTCTAACCATCATGACGAAAAGGAACTTCATGAGAATCCGCAGAATCCTCTTTGCTCTCGCACTTCCTGCTGCGCTTTTCAGTTTCCTGCTGGCACACGCGCGTGCGGGAAGGCCGCAGCAGGACCAAAAGAAATATTCGCAAACGCCGACCATCGAGGAGTATCAACCCAAATCGACGCTGGTCACGAAAGAACACAAGGTCGAACGCGCGAAGTTTCCGTTCATTGATATCCACAGCCATCACTGGAACCCCACCGCCGAAGAAGTGGACCGCCTGGTCCGCGAGATGGACACCATCAACTTGCGCGTGATGGTCAACCTGAGCGGCGGTACCGGCGAGCAGCTGCGGCAGACAGTTGCGGCAATGAAAGGCCGGCATCCGGACCGCTTCGTGGTGTTCGCCAACTTGAGCTACGACGACATCAGCACGCCCGGTTACGGAAAACGGGCGGCGGCGCGGCTCGAGCAGGACGTCAAGAAGAGCGGCGCGCAAGGGTTGAAAATCTTTAAGAATTTCGGGATGGACTTGAAGTACGCCAACGGCGAGCGCGTCCACGTGGACGATCCGGAATTCGATCCCGTATGGGACAAATGCGCGGAGCTGGGCCTTCCTGTGCTGATCCACATCGCCGAGCCTTCGCCGTTTTTCGATCCTTGGGACTATCACAACGAACGATGGCTCGAGCTGAAGCAGTTTCCCGGGCGCGCGCGGCCACCGGAAAAATATCCGCCGTTTGAAACGCTGATGACCGAGCGCAACCACCTCTTCGCCAAGCATCCGAAAACGAATTTCATCGCCGCGCACCTGGCGTTTCACGGCAATGATCTCGAGCGTCTTGGGAAAACGCTCGATGCGCTGCCAAATATGTACGTGGACATCGCCGCGGTGCTGGCCGAACTCGGCCGGCAGCCGTACTCCGCTCACGATTTCCTGGTGAAGTATCAGGACCGCGTGTTGATGGGCAAAGACATTTACGACGTGAATGAATACAAATGGTATTTTCGGGCTCTTGAGACGCGCGACGAGTATTTCGAATACTACCGCCCGCGGCATGCCTTTTGGCGCATTTACGGCTTTCAAGTGCCCGACGAAGTGCTGAAAAAGGTGTATTACAAGAACGCGCTGAAGCTCGTCCCCGGCATCGACGCAAAGGCGTTTCCCGAATAACCAGTGGAAGAAATGCCGAGTGACGGAAGGCCCGCAAGTCAACGCCTCCAAGGATGATATGGAAAAGGAGATTGTAGTGACTGCGTCCCCCCCTGGACAGCAGCGAACTGTGAAGAGGCCGCGAGCGTCGGAAGGCGGAACAAGATGCCGAGGAGCAGCCATAGGTAAGCATTCAACACATAATCTTGATAGGCCTGCATTCCGGCATAAGTAATGGGAATAAGGATAAGCCCGGCGTACCAGAAAATCATAAAGGCAATGGGAAACCAGGGCGATCCTCTTAGTTGTTTCACCACGCGCCACGCCGAGAAAACAATAGCAAAGGACATCACGAGCCAGAGGAGAAGGCCGCCAATTCCCATTTCAACCACGAGTGTGCCGAATCCACTCTCGACTATAACGGGAGACGGCTTAGCATCGAAGAATTTCGCTACATACTGAATGCCGAGAGAACTCGTGCCAATGCCGTAGCCGTAGGGCCAGCGCTCAGAACCGAACGCTCCAAGGAAATTCCGAACCGGGTAATCCCAAGTGCGATTCTGAAGCTGGCTCGCACTGCTGGTGGGTGAGAGAGTCTCGGTATAAAAAGCGACGCGAGACAGGAGGGCTTCCGGAAAGAGGAAGAGCAACAAGGTAATGCCCAGAGCGACGCCCATGGCGGCGCGCTGAACGGTGCGGAGAACCTGTACGACTTCCCGCTGACGCCAGGGCGCACCCCAGACAAAAGCGAGACCGCCCATCAGCGCAGACCCGATGCTCCAAAGAACGATCCCACGGGAAGAACACAGAGCTATGGCCACGGCCGTGAGTGAAAGGGTGCAAAAGATGAACGTTCTTCCGCGCTTATGCCGGAGCAAAAGGTAGCCTGCAAACCCAAATATCATCAGCCAGGACACCAACAAGAAATCCGCAAAGCGCCCGGCGCTAACGAACACTGAGTTGGGACGATAGAAGGCTATTCCGGAAGACGAGGCTCGATAAAGGGTGCTTAGCTCGCGAATCTCAAAGGCGAGGTTAGACGGATTTAAAAACGTATGACCCAGGATGGCTTGCGCTATACCAAGCGATGTAATGATGGCAGCAAGGGCAAGGCTCAAGAAAAAGAAGCGGCGCAACTCGATTTCCGAATTGATGAGGGCGTAGCCCACGAACATGAGAGGAACGTAATAAAAAAACAATTTGAACCCGAGAAGGCCATAAACGATGTGTGTGGACCCCGGATTGAAGATCTGGGCGACGCCAAACCACACGAACAAGAGCAGGGAAACAAGGAACGGCGGGCGGAACCCGGTGACCTCCTTTCGGCGATAGGCCGCCAGAAAAGAGATGTAGACGACCAAGAGCAGGAAATCCTTGGCGAAATAAATCGCCATGTTGTTGCCAAGGTATTTCCGGGCAAAATCCTCGAAGAGAAGCCAGGTTAGGAAGAGATAGAGTCCTTTCCGCCAGTCATTGAGGATGGCGACCACCAAGGCGCAGACCGCGACAGCTATGGCAGCCAGTGCAAGGCCGGTCATGTCGGCAGCCAGGACAAACCCGGACGCCTTGTAGGCTGCAAGGGCGAAAAGGGCAACGAACCCCAGAACGACGATGGGGTTCCGGCGGAGATTGCCGGAGAGAGCACCGAGTCTCACTTCAGGACCCCTCCCCCCACCTTTTTTCGTAACTGCGCATTCTAAAGGACTTGCAAGTCCGCAATTCTAAAGGACTTAGCACACGAAATCGTGTAACTGCGCATTCTACAGGAGTTAGGGGCAACCGCGTACCAACCTGTGAGGGCGAACTCGCGCGGTGCAACAGCGAGTTGTCTCGAGTTGAGAGAAGAGGACGAGATGGGTATCCCAGTTTCAACAAGAAATCCTATCATAAGATAACGAATGTGTCAAGTCCTAACATGTAAATAATTTAATCCTAGGAAGATAGCGGGGCCACGGGGCGGGGGATCGCTAGTATATGGCTCGTCAGATCCCACCGGTCGATCCACTTGATGTCATACGCCCATTGCGCAAGGAGGTCAGGAACGGGGTGAGCGTCCACGTTGCGGTCAAAATGGTGCAACTCGATGAGCATTTGGGGGCGAAACTGGGCTATAGCCTGTTGGCCACCTATTAAGACCTCGTATTCCGCACCCTCGACGTCCATCTTGAGAAAATCAGGCTGGAAGCCGGAAGATGCGCAGAAGGTGTCTAGAGTAATTGCCTTTATTCGCAGCGGTTTCGACCCGTTCATGTGCCGAATGGAGGCATCCCCCGAGTTGTGAACGTCTTCAGGGACGTTGATTGTGATCTCCCCGGTTCGTGAAAAGACAGCTTCGGGAAATAGCCGAACGTTTGGTAAGCAATTCAGTTCGACATTCTTCTTCAATAGAGCATAATTAGCCGGCGACGGCTCAAAAGAGACGACACACCCGGAAGGGCCTGCGCACCTAGTCAACAAGAGCGTGTAATAACCGATGTGAGCGCCGATATCGGCGATCTTCATCCCAGCCTTCACGGCAGTGGTGATGGCGTAAACCACCTCGGGCTCCCACGTGCCGTAGATGAAGCCTCGGAAGCGATTCCAATCAATGTACATCCGATAGCCTTCGAGCGCACCGTGGCAGGAAAGAATCTCCGATGGCCCTGGGGGCAGACGATTTAATAAATTATGCATGAAGGTGGAGGTCCGCGAAGGGCTCGCGGGTTGGCCGATAACAGCTCGGCGCCAAGACGCGGGAACATAGCCAAGCAGGCGAGGAATGACCCGTCGAAGCATTCCAGAGGATGGTAGCACACACCGTTGGATTGGAATCGATGGGTACTCCGCTATTCATCGGGACGTTTCGACGAAGTGCGCACGCCGCGGTATAGAAGCGAGGGAGCTTCTAGCCCACGAACTCATGAAGAGCGCGATTCGTGGTGGTGTTGGGCATCGAGGTCACTTGCCTTCGCGAATCGCGCAAAGAATGACGCCACTGCTTGTAAGGAGGGGATGGAGCCAACTCTTAACCTTTTGTATTTCGTTAGGGATGAGGATGAGGCGGTCAGCCCAACAAGCAATCTGTCGAAACGAGTCGTAGACACTATAAGAATAGAAGAGTCCATCGCCCTCCGAGATAAGAAACCCCTTTCCAGAAGTTCTCAGATAGTTGAAGAGGCCCCAGAGACGAGACTTAAACAAGAGCAGTTTGATGATTCTACTGCTGAGGGATCCCTGCCCAAAACGATTGGAATCTGAGATAAATACGACCTTGCGAGCCACCCGCAACATTTCGTTTACAACTGCGCCCGGATCGGGGACGTGATGAAGGGTGGCAAACTCGCAGACGACGTCGAAAGAGGCGTCGCGAAAAGGCAGAGCCTCTCCCCGCCCTTGAAAGATGGGACCCGGGGCCGCGGAGTCATTCCGGGCGGCTTGTTGGATAAGCTCGCGCACTGGTTCGATTCCACAGACGTTCAGATGAGGCAGCGCTTCTTTGAGCGCACGGAGGCCTAATCCGGTGCCAGCGCCAACATCGAGGACAGATTGGGCATCAACCATGCGAACGATGTTTTGCAGGAGCTTGGCGCTGAAGGCATCACCCGCCCCCTCATGGGCATGCATCTGCTCGTAACGCTTCGCGGTGGCTGCATAGTACTGCCTTTGAATTTCAGCCGCGCGCTGCATATTGAGCGTCATTAGACCTCATTGTGAATGAGAAAAATGGTAACAGAAAACCAGTGCTGAGCGTTGGCCACGGGGGGGTTTTACCACCAGTCTAGCGCATGCCAAGAAGGAGATCGTAGAGCCGGGCGTGGTGTTGGACCATACTCTGTTGATTGAAAAAATCGAGAGCTCGTCGGCGCGCAAGTTGCCCTACTTGAATAGCAGCTAGAGAATCATCCAGAAGGCCCGTGAGGACTGAGGCGAGGTGCGACTCGTCGCCGGTTCGGAAGGTCAAGCCTGCATTGCCGAGCACTTCGACGAAAGCGCCTAGGTCGGAGGCTACAACCGGGAGGCCGCGCGCCATGTTTTCTGCAACGACCATGCCAAACACTTCTCCACCAAGAGAAGGAACAACTACAACGGCGGCGTGCGCGAGCGTGGCTTCCAGTTGATTAGCATCGAGACGCCCAGCAAAACGGACGCGGTCCGTAATTTGCGAGTCGCGGACAAACTGTTCGAGTCCGGCGCGCTCGGGCCCCTCGCCGATGATCAGCAATTCAAAGCGGCGATTCTGCTCCTTCAGGATTGTCGCGGCTTTTAGCAAAAGATGTACGCCTTTGGTGGTCACCAGGCGACCCATGAAAGCAATCACCGGCGTGCCGGAGGGTGGCACGATTCGTGAGGTTGCAGACCTCGCGTCGACTCCATGCAGGATGGTGGTGACGCGGGGAAGTTTTAGCAGTTGCCCAAGCCAATCCGTGGGAGTGATATTTGCGGAAGCACGCGCGCAGAGGAAACGCCGCACAAATGTCAGGAGCCAGAGTTTGAAGGAGACAAGCCAGCCTCCGGCGGAGTTGCATCGCAAGCACTCCTGATAGCGGGAGGCCATGAAATGTCCCGGGCAGGGCGTGCCTTGCGGTTCGATAAGAAGTTGACCGTTCGGGCAAATGGTTTGGAAGCCGTGATGTTCAATGACGAACGGTTTGCGCGACAGGCAGGACAGAAGTAGCGGAGCGAGGGCGGGACCCGCCACATGAACGATATGGGATGAGCGAATGAGCCTCCAGAATTGAAATAAACCGGGCCGTCGGACGACGCGAAAAGGAAGCGCGCTGTCGTCGTAATTACCGGCGGGAGTTTGCGTCGCCAGGGTGATTTGGAACTCGAGGGCTCCTTTGGCGTCGCGCAGCTCCGCAAGGCCGCGGGCCAGGGAAACGACGATGGTTTCCACGCCGCCGATGCTCGGCGCAAAAAAGTGGGAGTAGATCAGCAGCTTCACGACAAGTTCTTCTGCAGAAATCCGACGCCGCGTAGGATGCGGAAACGAGCAGCCCGCACCTCCGCACAAAACTCAGGAAATGCAGGATTCCAAGCTGCGTCATCAGAGATAAGCAATCCGCCCTGCTTGATGAAGGGATACGCGACGCGATATTCCCAAAGCATCTGCTCGTAAGTGTGAAGACTGTCGTGAATGAAAACGCTGGTGGTGCCTAATTCGGCGAGAAGCTTTGGGAGCAGTTCGCAGGAATCTCCAATACGAAGTTCCCAACGAGATCTAAGCGAGTCCGGCACGATCCAGCCGGGCGGTTTTCCGGGCGGGAGGTAACGCTCATCGCCAAGCTCAATGGAATAGAGTTTCCCACGCCCGTTCTTGTGCAGGGCCAAGAGGAGATACGAGGAAGACACTCCGCTGGCGACGCCGGTTTCCACGACGATGTCCGGTGCAAAAGCGCGAACTGCGGCGTATTGCAAGAGAACCTTCTTAGCGTAAAGATCGGCGCTCAGAAGGTCTGAACTTTCGAACAAGGATTCGGCCGACTGTAAATTTGCGGCAAAAGATGCGTCATGAACAGGCTCGTTAAGAAACTTGCGAACGCTGCCAGCGGAGACGCTGGTCAGTGACGAGAGGAAGCGCTCGTCGGAGAGAGTAATCTCACGGTAAAGGGAACTTGCGGCGTAGAGCGGATTGTGAAGCGCAAAGCGGAGCCGCGGGCCGAAATTATTTAGCAGCCAGTTCACGGTTGGATTGTCCCAAGAGCGACGATGACCCATCCTGGCCTGAATGGAACAGTAAGGAAGCGGTTCATCATTGCGGCGTTCCTCCAGGATTATGCTTCAGCCGTGTCGCCGCCTCCACGGCACCGACCCAGCAGTCCAGAAACTCTTCCCTGGTCCAGGATTCCATCTGGCGGCGCACGCCGTCTTTCAGTTGTAGCAGCTTCTCTGGCTCGATAAAAACGTTCTTCAAGATTCCCGCCAGCGCATCGACGTCGCCACAAGGGTAGAGGTAACCGCTCTTGCCGACGTCAATCATTTCCAAACGCCCGAGCACGGCGTCGCTCAAAATGACCGGCAAGCCGGAGAACATGGCTTCGGGAACGACCAGGGGACAGGGGTCGTAGGCAGATGGCAGGACGAAAAGATCCGCAGCGCAGTAGAAGCTGGGGAGCTGCGAGAGATTTACGAAGCCCATGACGCGAACGCGGTCGGCCAAGCCCAACGCATGAACTCGAGACTCAAGCAAATTGCGTTGCGGGCCGTCCCCGGCGAAAACGAGGTAAACGCCGGGCAGATTGGCCTTGGCGAATGCTTCGAGGAGATCGAGCGGCCTCTTCCAGGGCTGCAGTTTTGCGCAATACAGAATGACACGCGCGTTGTCCGGGACTTTCCAGCCCGCGCGCACGGCAGAACGATTGCATTTTGCGTTAGACGCTACCCACCCTTCTTTGTCCACCCCGCTACGAATGATTCGAAGGCGCTTCTCGGGAACACCGAGTGTCATGGCGAGTTTTTTCGCCGCGTTTGATGCAGCCATGATCAAGTCCACGGAAGAATAGACCCGGCGAACAACAAACGGCTTGACCCACTCCTTCCAGCGTTTCCCCTCACGGGAGTGCAAGGTTGTAGAATCGGTGGAAATCAAGACGGGCACACCCGCGCTCTTGGCCGCAAGCACGGTCAGCCAGAAACTCGCGCACATGTATCCCGTGTAGATGACGACCGCATCGAAATTCCCCTTGCGAACGAGCTTCCAGAGACCGGGATTCCAAAGACCCCAGAAATGGCCGAGGCGCGGACGAAGAGACCTGTTCGGCACCTGGACCCATTTATAACCGTCAAGAAGAGGCAAATCCCACTGAACCTGGACTCCGAATTCCGGGTCGAAACCCGCCTCTGCTCCCTGCAGGCTGCAGTACGCAACCAGAGTTTCAAGGCGAGGATCGTTGGCGAGAACACGAAAGAGAGGAGAGGCATATTGAACGACATGAGTCACCAACACCAATACCCGGTAGCGTTGATCAGGCATGACGCAATTGCGCAATTTTTGCGCGCGGTACGGTTGTCACGGGGACCACAAGGGCCGCGAGGAAACCTGGATTGTTCAAAAGGGAAGCCTCGGGGAGAAAGTATACCCCGTTTCGGAAGGGAGGCGGGTGTGCTAGACTAAGGCAGTTCCGCAGGGGTTTGCGGTTCACCGAAAGACTCCGCACTGGTGTCGTTGTCCTTGCGACCGTACATGCGCGGTTTTGTGCGACGCCATTGCGGCGCGAAATTACATCGAATCGATGGCCCAGGCCAGAGCCGGGCCAAACGAAAAATGAGGAATTGTCATGTCCGGGCATTCAAAATGGGCCACCATCAAGCATAAGAAAGCGGCCACCGACGCGAAGCGCGGCCAAGCGTTCACGAGGATCATCCGAGAAATCACGATTGCGGCGCGCATCGGAGGAGGCGACCCGAACTCGAATCCGCGGTTGCGCACGGCGATTCTCGCGGCGAAAAACGAGAACATGCCGAACGACAACATCGAGCGCGCGATTCTGCGCGGCACGGGGCAACTCGAAGGCGAGCAGTACGAGGAAGTGACCTTTGAAGGCTATGGGCCGGGCGGCGTGGGGATGTTGATTCAAGCGGTGACGACGAATCGTAACCGCGTGGTGGGTGAGTTCCGGCACCTGATGAGCAAGAACGGCGGGAACCTTGCGGAAGCAGGCGCGGTGGGATGGATGTTTCACCGCAAAGGCGAGATTTCGGTGCCCAAGGAAGCGGCGAGCGAAGACAAGCTGCTCGACCTGGTGCTGGATGCGGGCGCGGAAGATTTGAAGGACGATGGGTCGTCGTGGTACATCGTGACGCCGCCGGAAGCGCTGGAAAAAGTTAAGGAAGCGCTGACGAAAGCCGGAATCACCCCGGCTTCCGCGGAAGTTGCAATGGTGCCCCAGAATTACATTAAGCTGACTGGGCCGCAGGCCGTCCAGATGGTGCGGCTGGTGGAAGCGCTGGAAGAACACGACGACGTGCAGCACGTGTACGCCAACTTCGATATTGACGAATCGGAAATTCAGGCGGCCGTGGCCGCGAACTAGCAGCCAGCAAAACTTTCCCACACATTTTGTCAGGAACGGCCACTGCGAAGACGCAGTGGCCCTTTTCATTTGCGCGCTCCCTGAGGCAAAGAAGGCGCTTGAGTTGACTGCGGTTGCTCGGCGTCCAGAATCGAACGAATTTTGCGCGCTAGGGCGGGCAGCGAGAAGGGCTTTGAGAGAAAAGCAAAATTGGAGTCATGGCCTCCATGATGGACTATGGCGTCCGCGGTGTAGCCAGAAACGTATAGCACACGCATTTGGGGATGGTCGCCCGCGAGCCGCTGCGCGAGCTGCACGCCGCTGCCGCCGGGCAGGATCACATCGGTGAGCAGAAGGTGAATCGGTCTGGCGCAACCCTGCACTACCTCTATAGCGGACTCCACTTCCGAAGCCACAAGAACCGTGTAGCCCTTTTTTTGGAGATATTCGCAAGTGACCTCCCGCAGGGAATTCTCGTCTTCGACAAGCAGGATAGTTTCGGTTCCTTCAGGCGCCGCAGTTTCGATTGTGGGCTTTTCCGGTTCCGCGGCCTCTTCTTCGGAAAGAGGCAGATACACCTTAAAGGTTGTGCCGTGGCCCACTTCGCTGTACACGGTGACGTTGCCGCCGCTCTGCTTGACGATGCCGTAGACGGTCGCCAAGCCTAACCCGGTTCCTTTGCCGGCTTCTTTGGTCGTGAAGAAAGGCTCAAAAATGCGGGAGAGCACGTCCGCACTCATGCCACAACCGGTGTCGCTGACGGCAATGCAGACGTAATCTCCCGGATGCGTGTCTGGAGCGTGCTTGCAGTAATCAGCATCGAGATGGGCGAGAGAGATCTCGAGAGTAAGCCTTCCGCCGCTGGGCATGGCGTCGCGCGCATTCACAACCAGATTCATGATCACCTGTTCGAGTTGCGTGGGGTCCGCGCGGAGGCAAACGGGGTGGTCGCCGGCATCTACCGTGAGCCGGATGTCTTCGCCAAGCACGCGGTGAAGCAAGGTTTCGAAACCCTTTACGTGCTCCTGAATGTTGATGACACGGGCTTCGAGCACTTGCTGGCGGCTGAAAGCGAGGAGCTGCTGGGTGAGCGAGGCGCCGCGCTCGGTGGCTTTGAGGACGTGAGTGATCAAGGGCGAGAGAGCGGGGTCGGCGTCCAGCTTGTCGAGCAGCATTTCGCAATACCCGGTGATGACACCAAGAACGTTGTTGAAGTCGTGCGCGATACCGCCCGCCAGCCGGCCGATAGCTTCCATTTTCTGGACATGGCGCAGGCGGTGCTCGACGCCGCGCTGGTGAGAAACGTCCTCGACAATCACTTCGAAGTAGAGAAGATTGCCGGCGTCATCGGAGACCGAACGGCCGCTGAGTTCGACAGTAATGACCTTGCCGTCCGTGCGCCGCCAATGGGCCTCGTGGCGGGAAAATTGTTTTCGGCTACCATGTTGCTCGAAAAGAGACGAAGAATAATCCCCGGACAGAAAAACGTCGGAGACGAGGTTTTGAGAAACAATTTCTTTCTCCGAATCGTAGCCCAACATGCGCGCCATGGCAGCATTGGCCATCAAGATCGTGCCATCCGGCTTGGCCCGATACACTCCATAGGCGCCCTCGACCATACCCCGAAAAGCGGCCTCGGACTGCCGCAAAGCTCTCTCCACGCGTTTGCTCTGCGTGACGTCGCGAATCGTCGCGGAAACCAGAACGCCATCTTCGGTGTGCTGGGGGCTCAAGCTGATTTCCACCGGAAATTCGGTTCCGTCCTTTCGGACACCGAACAGTTCGAGCCCTGCGCCCATGGGCCGCACCTGGGGATGGGCCTTGTATTTGGTCCGATGGTCGCGATGGCCGGCCCAGAAACGCTCCGGGAGAAGGACCTCGACAGGCTGACCCAGCAGTTCCTTCCGTTCGTAACCGAAGAGCTTTTCGGTCTGACCATTCACCAAAACTATGTGGCCATCTTCTCCCACGACGACCATCGCGTCAGGAGCGGAATCGAGCAAAGTTAGAAGCCGCTGTTGGGCGCGCTTGCGATCGGTGACATCGCGAATGGCGCTGGCTATCAGCCAGCCTGCTGGCGTCTGAATAGGGCTGAGGCTAATCTCAGCAGGGAATTCTGTTCCATCCTTTCGCAAGCCGCAAAGTTCCATGTCGGTTTCCATCGGTCGGGCAACCGGGCCAGACATATAACCGGCCCGATGGAATCGATGCTTTCCCCGCAACCTCTCGGGAACGAGTATTTCGAGGGACTCGTCTAAGAGCTCCGTGCGCTTGTACCCAAAGAGCTTTTCCGCTTGCGCGTTCACCAGGACGATGCTGCCTTCTTGATCGGCGACCACGATGGCATCGGGAGCGGCTTCAATGAGCTTGCGGTAGACAAGTTCACGATCGGCTAGAGACTCTCGGCTCATGGCGATTTCTTTCCGCCGGGGGACATAGACCGGCGACATGTCAAAGGAAGGGAAAACTGCGAGAGGATTACCTCACTGTATTTTAGAATTCCTGCTGGATGTCGTCAATAAAAGATGCGGTTGCAGTTACCTGGCGTGTAAAGTCGAGGGCGCTTTGTTTCAGAGTGTACAAAGAGGTGGCGAGGGAAAGGCGTTCGCCGTAAAATTGCAGCAATGAACGCCGCAACCACTTCGCGCGAAGCGGGATTAACGAAAGGCTGGATGCGCGTACTGGGAGTTGACCCAGCCGCCGCGGGACCAACCGGCTACGGAATCGTGGAAAGCGACGGGCGGCAGTGCAGGATGCTGCATTACGGGGCGCTAAAAGTCACCGCGAAAAAGCAGAAGGAAGGCGAGGGCGCGGCGCTGCAGGAAGTGCACGCTTTGCTTTGCCGATTGATTCAGGAATTTGCTCCCGATGTGATGGCCGTCGAAAACATTTTTTCGGCGCTGAATGTAAGAACGGCTTTGCGTCTGGCGGAAGTGCGCGGAGTAGTTTTGTTGGCCGCGGCGCAGCATGGAGTGGAGGTTCACAGCTACGCGCCGCGGGAAGTGAAAGCCACCATCGCGGGCCATGGGCACGCGGACAAGAGGCAAATGCAGATTATGGTGCGCGCCATCCTTTCGATGAGCGCCACTCCTGAGCCGCCGGATGCCGCCGACGCTTTAGCTGTGGCGTTGTGCCATTTGCAAATGGAGCAGGCGCGGAGGCGGTTCGGGTTGCCAGGAGAAAAAGAGCTTGCGAGACCAAGATCCCTTCCGGCGGTTGGGAACTCCGGAAATGCGGCGGGCGCCGTTCGAATGAACCGCGCAACGCGCAGCGGGCCGCCGCGCATCTTAACGGCGTGAGCGAATAGCAGACGAGATGAAGAGAACTTTTTTCTTGCGACTGTTTTTGGTGAGTGCAGTAGCTTGTTTTATGGCGTGCTCCACGCTTCCGGCTCCCGCGCCCTGCGCGGCCAAACTGACATTCCGCCGCGTTTTCAAAGGCAGTTCCCCGGAGTTTATCGAAATCAGCGTGCGAGAGGATTCGGACGTTGCCGGCTACGAAATTCGCCAACTGGATGAAGACGCAGGCGCTTCGCCGTTCCAGGTTGGCGCGGCGTTACGCACAAAAATGTTTGATCTTGCTGCGGAACTAAGACATTTCCAAGGGCAGGACCTGGATGTACATCACAAGATTGCCTACCTGGGAGAAAAAACATTTCACTGGGATTGCGGTGGGGAAGTCCATGAAGCGAAATTCAATTACACGATGAATCCGGCAGCGTCACGGCTCTTGCAGATTTTTGAGGGCCTAGCGCGCCAGCAGGAAAATGCGGACCTGATTTCCCGGCGCATGAAGTACGACCGGCTGGGCGTCAACGATGCTCTGCTGCAATTCGAATCGGACTTGAACCGCAGCCTGCTCCCGGAACCGAAGCGGCTGCTGCCCATGCTGGAGCAGATTGCAGGTGACCCGAAGTTTGTGGATATAGCGCGGCAGCGCGCCCGCTCGCTGGCCGAGCGCATCCGCCATCAGGGATAGGCCTCAGCTTCGCCGCCCGTTCGTCTCACTTATTTCGACATTAGTCGATGGAACCTCCTGCTTGTTCCCCACTCTAGGAATATAGAATTCTGTAGCCAGCTTCGCAAAAACATATCGGCGGGGGTGTAGTCCGCTGCGCCAGCGACTAAATTATTGATAAATCTAGATAAGTTTAATATAAATCATGGCAAATCTCTTGCTCGTGTCTTAGGTTGGGGTCACTCCATGGAGCTGGACGGTCAAAGGGGCGTGACTGACTATTCTCAGCTTGGTTCCAGTACTTGGTAGAACCTCGGGGCACCAGGCACCTGCAAGTTCAAAAAGGGAATGTTTCTTGGAGGGTTAGAAATGCGCTTCTTCAATTCATTATGGAAAGCTTGTTTGTTGACTCTGGTTTTTGTCGCCGTGGGTATGGCTCAGGAAACCACGGGCGGCCTGCAGGGCACGGTGAAGGATGCTTCGGGTGCGGTTGTGCCCAATGCCCACGTCGTAGTCAGCGGCTCGGCCCTGGTCGGAACTAAGGAAATTGATACCGACGGCAGCGGCTATTACCGGTTCGCAAATCTGCCGTCAGGATCGTACAACATCACTGTGAGCGCCAAAGGTTTTAAGACTGTCAAACAACAGGGTTTGATAATCGAGGTAGGACATCTTCCTTCTCTCGACATTACATTGGAAGTGGGAACCACGGCGACGACTGTGGAAGTTACGGCCGCGCCGCCACTGATTGACACTACTACTTCGCGGACGATGACGAACGTCACTGATGACATTATAGCGTATGTTCCGCATGGTGAGTCCTACCAGTCGATCATCCAATTCGCTCCTTCCGCGCGCAATGAGCCCTTGATGGGTGGCGTGGGTACATCAAATTTCAAGGCAACAGGGGGGTGCTCTCCGACAGGGTGTTCAAACGGCCAAGCCGCCGGTTATCAGGTGGGTGGCGCTTCGGACTCGGAGAACTCCTACCTCGTAGAAGGTCAGGATACCGCAAACAACATCGGTGGGTACTCGCACACGAACGTACCGTTTGATTTCATCGAGGAAGTTCAGGTCAAGACCACGGGCATCGAGGCCGAGCACGGCGGCGCTTTGGGCGGCGTCAGCAACGTGATCGTGAAGAAAGGCGGCAACAATTTGCATGGCACGGTCATCGCTGAATACAATTCGTCGGCGTTGAACGGCTCACCGAATGACTATCTGCGGTACAACCCTTCTGACAGTGGTTGCGTTCCAGGGGGAACAGGCCTCAGCGGAGGAGCGTGCCCGACTTTTGGTGGCCTCGATCCAGGTGCCCAGCTGTTCAATCCGAAGAAGGACACCACCAAGGACTTCTTCCCTGGCTTCACGGTGGCCGGTCCCATTAAGAAGGACCGCCTGTGGTTCTTCGCCGGCTTCAAGCCGCAGTTCATCAAGGACCGCCGGACAGTCGATTTCAGCTCTCAGGGGCTAGGCTCGTTGAATTTCGACGCCAATACCCAAACGTATTACACAAACGGACGCCTCGATGCCAGCGTGACGAGCAAGATCCGCCTGTATGCCTCCTGGCTCTACCAATATCAGCGCCAGAATGGGCAGGCTCTTCCCTTCGCCGACTCAAGAAACGGTTTGCTGAACGTCAGCTCAACCGCACCGCCATTTGTCTTTGCGCATGGGCTGGGGTTTGCGGCTCCCAATCATACGACGACCGTCGGCGCGGATTTCACCGTTACACCGCGCTTGGTGGCAACAACGCACTTCAGCTATTTCTTTGAGAACTATCACGACTTCGGCTATCCCAGCGGGGGCACTATCCTTCAATGGTTCACGAGCGGCAATTGCGCCACTCCGCAGAATCCGACTTGCACAGTCAAAGACGGAACTGGCGCCGCCCTGCCGGCTTCTTTAGCGCAGGTGGCGGGCTTCTTTAATGTCGCAAATAACATCAACAACACCGTCCGAAATGCCAACAAGCACGCTCACTTCAATCAGGACTTGGCATGGTTCAAGAGCGGACTATTGGGCACTCACAATTTTAAGTTTGGCTACCAGCTCAACGAGCTCTCCAACAACATTTACCAGCGGTTCAACGAACCGGATATCAATCTTTTTGTTGGAACCGGTTCACCTTATGCTCCCGCAGGCCCCGTGGGTGCCGCCAACTGCGCACCATTCGTAGCTCTCTACGGTCAATGTCAAGGCCGGTATGGCTGGCTGGAAGTGCAAGATTACGGTTCCTATGGCTACGCACTCAGCCGCAATCACGGTCTGTATGTTCAGGATTCCTGGACACTCGGCCGGGGGCTAACCATCAATGCGGGTATCCGGTTCGAGAAAGAAAACCTGCCGGCGGAAAACCAACCTTCTGGCGCACCGTCTCAACCTATTGATTTCGGCTGGGGCGACAAGATTGCTCCCCGCATCGGCGCAGCTTGGGGACGCGGAAAACTGAAAGTGTTCGGCAGCTATGCGGTCGTTAACGATGTGATGAAGCTGAACCTGGCCATCAGTTCCTTTGGCGGACAGTATTGGCAGAACTGCAATTATGCGTTAGACACGTCCAACCTCAGCACGCTCGTCCCAGCATTTAACAGCGCGGGGCGCTACTGCGCTGGCCCGGATGCTTCGAGTCAGGCCACTTGGGCCGGCGGCTCTACACCCGCGGGACTTACGTTCCTTGAAAACCAGAACTTCCGCACTTTCCCCACCACCTGCGGAACTTGCACGGCAACCCAGGAGGGCGTGGTTCAGGGTCTCAAACCCTACCGGCAGCATGAATCAGCCATTGGCACAGACTATCAACTTTCGAAGAATCTGGCCCTCGAAGCCCGTTGGGACCGCCGCCGTCTCGATCACGCGATCGAAGACTCGGCGATCTTCAACCCAGCGATTGGTTCGGAAACCTTCGTGATCGTTAACCCTGGCCAGGGCGTCAACAAAACGTTCGACGGCTTCTACAAATTCCTCTATGGCGTCTCGAGCGGCTGTACGGCCACAAGCACGCCGTCCTGCCCGGACAACATTCCGGCACAACGCAACTACGATGGCGTGGAAATACGCCTGACCAAGGCGTACACCAGCCACTGGGCCGGCATGTTTTCCTATACTTATAGCCGGTTGTGGGGCAACTACTCGGGCCTGACCAGCACCGACCTGGGCGACGCTGGCGGCGGCCGCAATTCGCCGAACAACAGCCGTGCCTTTGACGAGCCATTCTTCTCCTGGGCAGACACGGGCCAATTCGCCAGCGGACTGATGCCCACCGATCGCCCCAATGCCTTCAAAGGATGGACATACTACGAACTGAACGAAGGCAAATACAATGCTACGGACATTGGCCTTTTCTCCTTCCTCTACAGCGGGTCACCCCAGACGAGCTATGCGGACGTCGGATTCGCATTCCCCGGCGCATTCCCGACGTTAGTAGCGGGCCGCGGAAAATGGGTGGACATCACGCAGGATCCGACCACGGGCGCTATAACCGTCGGCAATCCTCGGACCTTCCGCACTCCCTGGTTTGCTCAGACCAACCTGAACGTGGGCCAGAAATTCAAAATCACAGAGAGCAAGAACATCCGTTTCTTCGCCACCTTCGATAACCTATTCAACCGGCGCGCCGTCACTGCATACTATTCGCAGATTGACTCTAACTTCAGCTCGCAATTCATCGCTCCGGGCGGGTTTGCCATTTTTGATGGCGCACCCTTCTACTCTGCCGCTGAGCATGCCTACAACTTGCAGGCGTTACTGAACAATGCGCCTACCTCAGCCGCCACAGGTCCTATCACGCTCAACAGCCAGTACGGCAAGCCCATTCTGTTCCAGATCAGCCGGAACATCCGTCTGGGCTTGCGGTTTACCTTCTAACTCCCGCTGCGCCTGACAGCGCGGCGGTTGCTTTTCGGGCGGTCTGGCTTAGCCGGGCCGCCCTTTTTCTTCCCGATATGTCTGTCGAGAAAGTATTCTTCAGCCCCATTCAATCTAAGAAGCCGCCGCTTGTCAGGTTCGACCTTCCCGCATAGACTTTTACGACCTTTCCGATGTGCTTCAGCGGGCCAGGGGCATGAACGAAGAAGAATTTCAACCCGGCGGTGACCGCTTTCCGCTGACGCGGCGGTCTGTGATCGAAGCGATAGGCAGCATCGACGCGGAAGAGCGGGTGCGCGCGCTCGAAACGCTCTGCGCGGCATACTGGAGGCCGATCTACAAATACATGCGCCTGCGCTGGAACCGTCCTGCCGAGCAAGCACAGGACCTCACACAAGGATTCTTTGTCGAAGTGCTGGAGCGCGAACTGCTTGAAAAGTTCGATGCGAAGAAAGGGCGCCTGCGGACTTACCTGCGTGTTTGCGTGGACAGCTTCGTTTCGAACGAAGACAAGGCCGGCCGGCGCCAGAAGCGCGGGGGCAACGTTGCGCACGTGGCTTTGGACTTCGCCGCCGTTGAAGAGGAACTCGGCGGCGGAGTGATGGATCCCGCGGCCATTCCTTCACCGGAATCGCTCGAGGAATTTTTTGAAAAGGAATGGTTGCGCAGCCTGTTCAGTCTGGCCGTGGAAGAGTTGCGCGAATATTGCGATGCGCGCCAGCGCGAGCGCTCGAGCGCTTGCGCGAACTCTGCGGCAGCGAGGAAGAATTCCAGCGCGAAGCGCGCGCCGCGTTCGGCGCAGATCCAAAATGAAGTTTCTTTCCGACAAAACGATCGAGCATCTGCGCGAAGCCGCGGAGATCCCGGATCTCACCGGAACGCGCTACCGCTTGCTGGAGCGCGTGGCGCGCGGCGGAATGGGCGTGGTGTATACCGCCGAAGATGAAAGATTGCAGCGTCGCGTTGCGCTTAAAGTTCTGGACGTGCCCGGCGCGGACGGCGATCTCGCAAACCGCTTGATTCGTGAAGCGCTGGTGCTCGCGCGGCTCGAACATCCGGGCATCGTGCCCGTTCACGACGTGGGAACGCTCAGTGATGGCCGGGTTTTCTATACGATGAAATTTGTCCAGGGCCAGCGGCTCGACCAATACATTGAGACCGTCTCGTCCGTCACGGAACGCCTTCGGCTCTTCCTTCGCATTTGTGACGCCGTGGCATTCGCCCACGCGCATGGGGTGCTGCATCGCGACCTGAAGCCCGCGAACATCATGGTTGGATCGTTTGGCGAAGTTTTAGTCCTGGACTGGGGCCTTGCAAAATTGTTGCAAGAAGACGTTGGCAGGCAATCCCAGATTGCGGATCCTGACGCAACAATTCTCGAGAAACCGAATAAGGCAGGCGATTCGAACGGAGTCGTGCAAACCATTGCCACAGGTCATGGAACCGTAATGGGCACGCCCGGGTACATGTCGCCCGAGCAGGCGCGCGGCGACGTCGAGCACCTGGATGCGCGCAGCGATATTTTCTCGCTGGGTGCGCTCCTGCGTTTCTTACTTGCCAAAAACTCGGACTCCACAGCAAACGCAGCTGGAAAGCAGCACCTGGACAAAGCCTTGGAAGCCATTTGTTCGAAGGCTGCGGCTCCGGGTCCTGAGGATCGGTATCCGAGCGTCTCCGAGCTGGCGCTGGACGTTTCACGCTATCTGGACGGGTTGGCGGTGGCAGCTCACCGGGAGAGTGTTTTCGAGAAGCTGGCGCGGTTTTATCGCCGCTACCGCTTCTTTATTCTGCTCATCGCCGCCTACCTGGTGATGCGGGTGCTGATTCTGTTTTTTCTGCACCGGTAGGCCTAAAGGATTCCAGGAAAGCGTTGTAAAGGACAGTTAGAAGCCATCAGAACGGAGGAAAGCATGAACAAAGTACTGCTTGGCCTGCTGCTGGGGGCCGTCTTAGGCGCCATCGACGGAGGAAACTGCATGGTTCACGCCGGCAGTGCGCTCGATGATGGTGGGCATTGTCGTAGGTTCTACGATCAAAGGATTGATCGCCGGGGTGGCGGCAGGAGTCTTTGCTCGCAAGGTCAATTCCGTACCTCTTGGGATCTTGTTTGGACTTGCCGTGGGCTTTGTGCTGGCTTTTATTGTGGCCTACATGGCACGGCTACTACCTTGAGATTATCTTGCCCGGCAGCATCGTGGGAATGATCGTAGGTTACGCGACGCAAAGATATGGCGCAGGTCCCGCGACAACAAGCGTCAGGACAGCGTAAGAAGATGAACCTTTCCAAACCAATCCTGGGACTGCTGACCGGAGGCACGCTGGGTCTGCTGGACGGCCTGAGTGGATTCCTCGAGCCTTCGCTCGCCCCGGTGATGAGCAGCGTGATTACGTTTTCCATGCTGAAGGGTCTTCTTTCCGGCCTGGCCATTGGCTTCTTTTCGCAGCGTGTTCGGTCGATGCCCCTGGGACTATTTGCAGGGATCATCATCGCCGCGCTTTTGAGTTTGCTGGTAATCCTGAAAGCCGGAATGGGCCTCTTCTGGGACATCATGCTGCCGGGCATGCTGCTCGGAGTGATTGTGGGATTCGCGACGCAGAAGTTCGGAAGGCGAGTGGAAGCCTCTGCATCACGATAGATATACGAACATGAGAAGGAGAAGAAGATGAAAACCTTGCTGAAAGCATTTGGCCTTTTGGTTCTCGGAATCGTCATCACGTCCGTTCGAACGACTGCTGCGCCCGGGGGCGGTGCGGAAGCGTTTGAAAAACTGAAGTCCTTGGTCGGGCATTGGGAAACGGACAAAACCAACATGAGCAAGGCCACGCTGGACCTGGAATTGACCTCGGGCGGTACGGCTGTCCTTGAAAAGATTCACATGGCGGAAGACGGCAAGCCCGTCGAGATGACCACGCTGTACTATCTCGACGGCGGCGACGTGAAGCTGACCCACTATTGCATGGCCGGCAATCAACCGACCATGCGAGGAACGTATTCGCCAGAAACGAAAACGCTGACTTTCGAGTTGGTGAGCATCTCCAATTTGAAGAGCGCCGACGACGGCCACATGCATCACGCCACTTATACTTTTATTGACAACGACCATTTCAAGACGACGTGGACTTTCCGCAAGGACCAGAAAGACGCCTTCACGGAAGATGTGACGTATATCCGGACGAAGTAAATCCCATATCAACTTCCGCGGTGTATTTAAGGGCCAGGCCACGCGCCTGGCCTTTGTGTTTGTGACGCTTGTAGAATGGCGGGCATCCAAAGACAGTTGCTCCATCCAGCGGACGACAGGGGGTGATGGCGATGGGATTCGCGGGATTTGCCGGTCAGAAGTACCTGAACCTGGAAACGTTCAAGAAGAACGGCCAAGGGGTAAAGACACCCGTTTGGTTTGCGGCGGATCCGTCGGCGAAACTCGATTCAGGCGACGCAAAGCTATATATCTACACCATTGGCGTTTCTGGAAAAGTGAAGCGTATTCGCAACAATCCGGGAGTAAGAATTGCACCCTGTAACATGCGTGGCGACGTCGACGGCGATTGGGTTCCTGCGCGCGCGGAGATTCTCTCCGGCACAGAAGCGGCGCATGGAATGCAGCTCTTGAATAAAAAGTATCTTCCCTGGAAGCAGTTGCTCGATTTCTTCGCAATGTTCCGTAAGCGCGAGCGCACTGTCTTTGTCATTCATCCCGCATAAGGACTTCCCCCGGGTGCTAGTGGACAGCCGCAATCCAAACTGCTATTCCTCGGGCAGTCGATTAAGCACAAACTCAGAGATTCGCGATGCCGCCGGAGGATCGAGGTTGGCCAGCACGGCCACGACATAGCCGGTGCTTCGGCAAATCTTCAAATCACCATTCATGCCAGGAGCGCCGCCACCGTGGCCAAAGCAGCGAATTCCACTGATCATCTCGTCGCCAAATCCATAGGCATACTTTCCGCCGCCGGGGGTGTCCACTTTGCCGGTCGTCAGCAGCTCCGTATGCTCGGCGTCCAGCAATTTGTGGTTTTCTAAAGCCATGGCGAAACGAAACAAATCTTCTACCGTGGAATAACCGCCTCCGGCTGAGGTGCCGCGATAGGGCAACGTGTCGGTATTGGGCCGCCAGGCTTCCGGGGAGGCGGAGCTTCCCGGGGCACTTTGCTCACGAAAGTGCGTGTAGCCCACGGATCGGCCCGACGCCACCTGGTCTTCCGCTAGCGAGGCCGTCAACGTCATGCCTGCAGGCTTGTAGACGTGCTCGGCAACGTAGTCATAGTAACTCTGTCCGCTGACCTTCTCGACCAGCACGCCTAAAAGCAAAAACCCGTAATTGCTGTACGCCCACTTGCTGCCTGGCTCGAATTCGACTCCGCGCTGTCCATAAAGCTTCACGTAGTCCTGCAAGGTACGCAATTCCAAACGGTGCTTGTCGAACTCGGGACCGAAGAAATCTCCGGTGCCGCCCGTGTGCGTCAGTAAATGGTGAATCGTGACCTTCGTAGCCAGCTCCTTGTTCGGATAGTCGGTGAGATATTTTCCGAGCGGATCCGTGAGCTTAATCTTGCCGGCCTGCACAAGCTGAAGAACCGAAACAGCGGTGAACATCTTGTTCATCGAGCCGATGCGAAATTGCGTGTCCAGTTGATTGGGAATTTTCTTTTCGCGGTCGGCCGAGCCATACGCGGCTTTGAAGACTGGCTTGCCGTCTTTGGCGACGAGCACGGCGCCGGCAAAACTGTCTGCTGCAACGCGCTTGTCCAGTTCGGCGCGGAGCGCGGCAAGCGCCGCGTCCTGACTCAGACGAGGCAGGGCAAACTCCGCGGGAATCGGAATCTGTCTTAAATCCAATCCCTTGATGCGGTGTGGCTCCGCAGCCTCCACCTCCATGGCGAATCGAGCAAACGTATCCGAGTCGCGCTCTTTGACGATCCCCGTGAACTTCGTCGCCGTGGATTCCTCCGCCTTCTTGAACTCGAAGCCTCCGGTCATCCGGCGAAATCCGAGTTCTCCGTCGATATCTCCAGCGCGTGACGGATTATTCTTTTGAAGAAACTCAAGTAGCTTGGCGCGGTCGCCGGAATTAAACGCCTCGAGCCACGCTGCAAACTGGTGGGCGGCCAGGCTATCAGGAAATTGCGATTGTGGGGCCGCGCACAAAAGCGCTGCTGCAAAAAAGGTGAAAGCAAATAGTTTGAGCTTCATTGGGACCCCCTCACATCCTCAGACGCATGGGCCGGCGTTTGGTTCTTAAGCCCCTAGCAGGCTACGGCATCCCCCGGGAAACGGCTAGTATTGTCGCCAAGTTCGGCCCAAGACTTAGCATGAGGTTTGAAAGCAAGGCCCATTAGCTGGAACACTTCGCCTCGTTGAAACGTATTATGGAAGAGAGGGCTTGGCCATGTACTGCGACCGTTGCGGGAACCAGCTTGCTTCCAGCGTTCAGTTTTGCACTTCTTGTGGAAAGGTGGTGGCTCCGGGGCCTGTTCCGCCTGCAGCGTACGCCGCTCTTCCCGCGGCCCAAGGCAGGGTCCGCCGGCACATCCATCGGCTCGCCACTTTGTGGGTTGTAAACGGCGTTCTCCGCCTGATTGGCGTTACCTGGTTCATGCTCTTCGGAAGCATGTTTTTCCCTGGGATGCGCTGGTGGATGGGCCCGCGTCCGTGGCCCCTGGGACCCGGTTGGGGCTTCGACTGGTTGTTCCCGGGGAATTTCTTTTTGCTGGCAATCTTCCTGGGTTTCTTCGGTGTGCTCCACCTGGTGTTGGCTTGGGGACTTTTCGAACGCCAACCTTGGGCGCGTCCGCTGGGCCTGGTTCTAGGAATCCTGGCGCTCCTGCGGTTCCCATTTGGGACCGCTCTGGGAATCTACACCCTCTGGGTTCTCGCACCGGAAGAGTCCACGCGCGAGTACAACCAGTTGTCGCATGCCGATGGACAGATCCATAACGCGGGATTCTCAGCAAGCGGAACGCGCTAAACGGGCAGGCGCCGCGTTGGAAGATCAGCCGGAGTTAGGCCAGAAAATTCCAATTGCGATGAAGCGTGTGATAATCCCAGCAAACGACGCCCCGACGGTAAACATGATCCAGCGGAATCGCCTCCAGATATCGCGATACGACGACCATTGAGCAAACACGTCGGCTAAGTAAGCGGCACAGTATGCGATGTTTGCAAGCACCACCAGGAGAAACAAGCCCAAGATCGAATCGACCCTGAGAATTGCCTTCGACGCGGGATACGCTTTAAAGAAGTAGAATAGCACAATCAAGCTGAGCAGCGCGTTGTAAAGTAAACGCCGCGGCTCCCAGTAGTGAATCGCGTCGGTAACAGCTTCGCGAAGAGTTGGCGAATCCATGCGGCTATTCACTATTTTATTCGGGAAAGATGGCGCCGAACCGCCTAACCAGAGTGAGTGTTACGAGATGGTAGCGGCTGTCTGAGAGGCGAAAGACGCCAGGTGGCGAAGAGATTCGCGGTACGGCGCGCGGGCGACGCCGCGTTCCGTAAAAATTGCGGCGATGTATTTTGCCGGCGTGACGTCAAACGCGGGATGCGCCGCATGCACGTCCGGCGCAATGCGCACTCCTTGCAGATGCGTCACCTCCGCGGAGGAGCGTTCTTCGATCGGAATGTGCTCGCCATCCGGGATCGATAAATCGAAGGTCGAAACCGGCGCCGCGATGTAAAAAGGCACATTGTTTTCCTTGGCTAAAACGGCAATTTGATACGTCCCGATTTTGTTTGCCGTGTCGCCGTTGGCGGCAATGCGATCCGCGCCCGTAACGACCGCGCCGACTTTTCCCGTTTTCAAAAAGTGCCCGACCATGTTGTCCGTGATGAGCGTCAGCGGGATGCCGCCCTTGTGCAATTCCCA
>WNGQ01000855.1_pt1 | contig 32352 bp, 31 predicted proteins | sample 5407661 | NCBI WGS metagenome assembly WNGQ01 (sample SAMN13153382, study PRJNA577476) | soil metagenome | isolation source: 60 cm soil or saprolite under Garry oak tree replicate 2 | place: USA:California | collected 2016-06-15 | reverse complement strand
CCGTGCTGGCAGGCGGTGACCCGGACTATGTCCGCGACATCGAGCTCATCCTCGCGAACATGGTCTACGCCGTCATCGGCAAGTTCGCGGAGGGCAAGCTTGGCTCCACCGCTATCCTCCCGGCGCTCGAGCGTGACGTGCATCGCATCACCACCAACAACGAGCCCGCGGCCGCGCTAGCACGCACCCGCCGGGCAGGAGGGGAACCTGCCGCAAGGTCGTCTGTACCTGCCCGTCGAGCAAGTCGCTGAACGCGGTCCTCGGCAAAGTGCGGGCGGCCACGCGGAGAACACGGCACAAGACGCTCGCTGACCTGCTGCGCCAGCTCAACCCGATCCTGCGGCTAGTGCACCTAATTCAGGCACGGCGTGTCCAAGCGGACCTTCGGCTGCCTCGGGCGCCTCGCCTGGTGGCGGGCAGTCGGCTGGCTCGCCGCGCTCATTTCACCCACCGCATGGGTCTTGCGGTCGTCGAGGCGCGATGTCGACCCGGTCGTACGGGCTATGAGGTGCGCACGACGGCGATGCCAGCGAGAGTCGGTATGATCACGTCCGCGCCGTAGAGCGCGGGTGTCGCGAACCGGTTGGCGACACCGACGTCGACTTGGCTGAGGCGCTTGCCGGTGGACGGATCGAGCGCGTGCAGCACGCCGGCGTTCGTGTCGAGGACCCAGATGCGTCCGCCACCGATGACCGGCGATCCGGTGATCGAGTCGGACGTGTGCCACAACACGTGCAGCTTGCCGGCGTCGTCGACCCGGACCGCGCGGACGCCGTCCGTGCAGGGCAGGTAGACGACGTCGCCGTCGACCGCCGCCCCGCCGAATGACCGGCAGATGTTCTGTACGTCGACCTGACCGCCAATGCCGCCCAGGTCACCTTGCTTCAGGACGTACACCGGGCCGGATTTGCCGCCGAGCACCGCCCACTTCGTGCCGATCAGAGCCACCCCCTGCGAACCGAGGCCGACATCGCCCTGATTGTTCGCCGCCCAGTCGGTCGGTGCGAACAAGTCGACCACCTTCGCGTTCGCGTCCAGTTCGAGCACGGAGTTCGTATGGTCGTACGCGTCGCCCGGGAACGCGGCGCCGTTCGCGGACACGACCAGCAGGTGTCCGGCGGCGTTCACGGTGGGACCGTTCGGGTTCCAGATGCGGCCGCCCCGCTTGGTCGGCGGGCTGTAGAAGATGACGTCGTTGCCGCCGTCGAGGGGTATGCCCACGACCCGGCCCTTGTAGTCGCCGCAGTCGCCGGCCTGCGCACCGTAGGACACCCAGACCCGGTTGTTCGCGATCGCGATCGCGCCGCGCTGCTGCATGTCCCGGGCGCTCACACCGGGCAGGTCAACGCTCTTGCTCCACGCCACGCGACCGGATGCGGCATCCAAGGCATACAGTTCGTGGCGCACCGATCCGCCGTGTTCGGCCACGAGGAATACGTGGTTCGTCGTGGCGTCGTAGACCGGCGTACCGGTGATGCCGAGCGGATCGATGTCGCCGCACTGCCGCTCCTCCGCGGGCGATGGCGATCCGAGACTGCGTTTCCACACCTGCTGGTACGACTGATCGAACGCGTACACGGTGTCCTGTTCGGTCGCGACGATCGTCAACCCGCGGACGACGATCGGGGAGGCGAAGACCTCGCCGTCCAACTTGAGCGACTGGATGCGCTTCGGTATCCTGCTCGCCGCCGACATGGTTGTCGACACGCCCGCCCGGCTCATCGTCCCGTGGTAGGTCGGCCAGTCGACGGCGCCAGCCGCCGCGCCCGAGGATGCGGGCGTCGCCGCGCCCGACCCCGGCGCCGTCGCGGTCGGCGATGTCGGGTCGGTTCCGGTGCATGCGGACAGTGCCAGGATCACGATCGCGGCCGGCGCCGTATATCGTGAGCGCATATCAGCCAGTGTGCCATCGGATCGCCGTGCGCGACGTCGCTCGCCGGTCAGTCGACCGTGGCGTGGGGCACCCAGCCAGTGCGACGTGCGAGATTATCGACGAGAAGATCGCCGCCACCTCGATCCCAGCCACGGGTCACAGCATCGCGTGATCCGGGAGCCCCCGCAACATGTCCTGGCTGGTGAACTAGTTACGCCGCCGGTCCGTGGTCTTGGGCAAGGGGACGAGTGGAGGGAGGTCCGGGTGGCCGTTCGGCAGATCGAGGTACCAACACGCCTGGCACGGCGTCTGAACCCTTCCTCGTTCGTCCTGGCCGGAGTCACGGTCTTCCTGCTGTGGGTTGCCGTCACCGGGCTGCTCAGGCAGGGCAGCCTCGGGACTGTGCTCTCGGCAGGCTGGGCCGAGCTCGCCGCTCCGCTCCTGGTGGGGCTGGTCGTCGTGACCGGGGTCTGTGAGCGGATCTGGCCGGCCGAGCCCCGTCCGGTCCTGGCCCGCGGCCACGTCCAGGACGCGTGTTTCCTGGCCCTGCACGCCATCGTGGTGATCCCGCTGATGACGCTGCTCAGCGTCGGGGCGGCGACTCTGATCGGCGGCCACGCGCAGTGGATCGAGCTGGGGCCGGCGCAGAACTGGCCTGGCTGGCTGCTCGTCCCGCTCACGATCGTGGCCATGGACGCCGCGAACTGGCTGGCCCACTACGCCGACCACCGGTTCGATGCGCTGTGGCGCTTCCACGCCCTGCACCACAGCCAGGAGGAGCTCAGCGTGCTGACCTCGTTCCGCGCGCATCCTCTCATGCACACGACCGGGTTCCTGCTGGCGTCCATCCCGGTCGTCGTCCTGATGCCCGCGCGCCCGATCGATCCGGTGCTCATCACGGCCTACGTCTGCGTGGGCACCCTGCAGCACGCCAACCTCCGCTGGAGGTTCGGCCCGCTCGGCCGGGTCCTGGTGAGCCCCGCGTACCATCGGCTGCATCACGCGACGGACATCCAGGACGCGAACCTCGGCGTCGTGCTGACGATCTGGGACGTCCTGGCCGGCCGGGCGAGGTTCCCCTCTCGCGCCAGCCGCGTCGGCCGCACCGGCCTGGACGGCCGCCCGGTCCCCGTCGAGCAGGGCGACCCGGCAACGCCGCCCCTGCGGCTCATGGCCGGCCAGCTCATCGAGCCCTTCCAGGCCCAGCGCTGACCTTGACATAGTAGAGGTGCAGGATCTCTATGCGGGTGATCTGGGTGACTTCCTGAAGTTCGGCCTAGTCCGGTGGCTCGCGCCGCCGGGGCGGCCGGCATCTCCGCGGCTCGAGGTGATGTGGAGCGGAGCACGGCCGGGCTGGCCAGCGCTCCCATGCCGCCCAAGTTGGCGCTGGTGTTCATGTAGCAGCCCGACCACGCCGATCTCCGGCTGCACTTGAATGGAATGACGGAGCCCGACCCTTCGGTCTCAGGGTCGGGCTCCTGGAACACAGACTGTCGTTGACCTGCTCGACATCGCCTCGGCTCGCTAGCAGGCGAAGCCCAGGCCTAACCGGGTCCCGGGATCGTCGGTAGCCGTCTCTGCCACTCGCAGTTCTACCTGGCGGGCACTCAGCGGTTAGCGGTGCTCGACGCTAGGCGTCGAGTTGTGACAAGCGAGGTGGGCACGCCGTCCCGCGCCGGGTCGGCCGCCAGGGCCGCATGCCCGGCGCGTGTGCGGCGGGCCGCGGCACCGCCTTGATCCAGTAAGGCTCAATTCGGCAGAGGCACACTACGAGACCGCGGTTAGCAGGAGCAGCACTCGCTGCCGGCGGGGGTGGCCGGCCGCAGTGCGCACGGGCCAAGCTCGGTCAGCGTTCCCCCTGGCGTGATCATGGGCGGCCTCCCGGCGGGGACAGCGGGCGGGGACTGCGACAGCGAGGTATCACGTGCTAGTCTTCTAGAACACTAGAGGAGAGAGGGCATGTGATGGTCGAACGACTGCAACACGCCGCAGTCGCCGCGGTACCGGATGTCGCGCCCGCCAGCGCACCGGACGCCGCGGTGACAAGCCGGCCGTGGGCGATGGGCGATCCGGGGCCACGCGGCCGGTTCGGGTCATTCGGCGGGCGTTTCGTCCCTGAGGCGCTGGTGCCGGCGTGCGAGCAGCTCGAGGCGGCTTTCCGGGCGGCCTGGGCCGACGCGGGCTTCCGGGCCGGGCTGGCAGGCTTGCAGCGCTCCTACACTGGCCGGCCGACCCCGGTCACCGAGGCGACCCGCCTGTCCGAGGCGCTGGGCGTGCGGGTGCTGCTCAAGCGCGAGGATCTCGCCCACACCGGCAGCCACAAGATCAACAACGCGCTGGGCCAGGGGCTGCTGGCCCAGCGGATCGGCAAGACCGCGCTGGTCGCCGAGACGGGCGCGGGCCAGCACGGGGTCGCCACGGCGACGGTAGCCGCGCACCTGGGCCTGGGCTGCACGGTGTACATGGGGGCGAAGGACATCGCGCGGCAGGAACTCAACGTGTTCCGGATGGAACTGCTCGGGGCGGCCGTGGTGCCCGTCACCTCGGGGGCACGCACGCTCAAGGACGCGACCAGCGAGGCGCTGCGGCACTGGGTAACCACGGTGGAATCCACGCACTACTGCATCGGATCGGTGCTGGGCCCGCACCCGTACCCCTGGCTGGTGCGGGAGTTCCAGCGGGTCATCGGGGACGAGGCGCGCGCCCAGTGCGCGGAACTGCTCTCGGGGGCCGGGCCGGACGTCGTCGTCGCGTGCGTGGGCGGCGGGTCGAATGCGGCCGGGACATTCGCCGGCTTCGTCGCCACCCCGGCCCGGCTGATCGGCGTCGAGGCCGCGGGCGGGGCGGCGGTGACGGACGGCCGCCCCGGCGTGCTGCACGGCTCCCTGTCGTCCTTCCTGCAGGACGAGGACGGCCAGATCGCCGAGGCGCGCTCCGTTTCCGCCGGGCTCGACTACCCCGGCGTCGGCCCCGAGCATGCCTGCCTGGCCGAATCCGGGCGCGCCGAGTACCACACCGCGACCGACGAGGAGGCCGTGGCCGCGGCCGAGTTGTGCGCCAGGACCGAGGGCATCCTGCCCGCGCTCGAGTCAGCTCACGCCCTGGCCTGGGTGCACCGTGCCGCGCACGCCGGAGACGTGGCCGGCGGCGCGACGGTGCTGATCACCATGTCCGGCCGCGGCGACAAGGACGCCGCCTGCCTGAAGGAGCTCGTCCGTGGCCGCCGTTGAGACCGCACTGCGCCAGGCCCGCGCCGCCGGCCGGCCCAGCCTCGTCACCTACGTCACCGGCGGGATCCGCGAGGACTGGACGGACCTGCTGGCCGCCATGATCGAGGCCGGCGCCGACGCGGTCGAGATCGGCCTGCCGTTCTCCGATCCCATGCTGGACGGCCGCACCATCCAGCAGGCTTCGGCCGCCGCCATCAGCCGCGGAGCGAGCACGGCCGGCATCCTCGGCCAGCTCAGCGCGGCCGCCGCCGGCGACGTCCCGCTCATCGCGATGACCTACGCTAATCACGCCTACTCCCGCGGCCTGCCCGCGTTCTGCCGCCAGCTCGCGGACGCGGGGCTCAGCGGGGTGATCATCCCCGACCTGCCCGCGGTCGAGGCCGGCGACTACCTCGAGGCGGCCGGACATGCTGGCCTGGACGCCACCCTGATGGTCGCCCCCGCCACCGGGCAGGAGCAGGTTAAGGCCATCGCCGGGCGCACGCGCGGTTTCCTGTATGTCATGAGCGTCATGGCCACCACAGGAAACCCGCACGAGAGCGCCGACACTGCCCGCTGGGCGGTCGCCGCCCGCGCCCGCCGCCACAGCCCCCGGCCGGTGCTGATCGGCTTCGGCATCGACACCCCATGCCGGGCCGCGGCCGCGGCCCGGCACGCCGACGGCGTCATCGTCGCCTCCGCGCTGATGCGCCGCGTACTGGACGGCGCCAGCAGCGCCTACATCGGCCGCGACGTGGCCGCCCTGCGCACCGCGCTCGACCAGGCCCGCCCATGAGCACGGCCAGGCGGACGGCTGACGACCGGCAGCCCAAGTACCTGCGCATCCACGGCGCCCTGCGGGACCGGATCACCAGCGGCCGATGGCCCGCCGACAGTCCGCTGCCCTCCCAGCGCGAGCTGGCCGGCGAGTTCAGCGTCAGCATCATGACCCTGCGGCAGGCACTCCAGCTGCTCGCCGACGACGGGCTCATCGACACCCGCCACGGCAGCGGCACCTACGTGGCCTCCCGGTACGCCTACGGCCTCGGTCACCTGCGCAGCTTCGCCGCCGACCTCGCCGCCCAGGGCGCGCAGATCACCACCCGGCTGCTCGCCGCGGACACCGTCGCGGCGCCGGACGACGTCGGCGCCCGCCTCGGCGCGGCCGGCCAGGTCCTCCGGCTGCGCCGCCTGCGGCTGGCCGACGGCCGGCCGGTCATCGTCCAGACGTCCTATCTCCCGGCGCAGCTGGCCGCGGCCCTGGATCCCGCCGACCTCTGCCGCCGAGGGCTGTACACCGTCCTGGCCGAGCATGGCCGCGCGATCGGCCGGACCAGCGAGACCATCACCCCCGCGGCCCTGAGCGCCCGCGACGCTCATGACCTCGACCGGCCCGAGGCCAGCCCGGCACTGCTCAGCCACCAGGTCAGCTTCACCACGGCCGACCTCCCTGTCGTCGACGACCACGCGCTGCTGGCCGGGGACAGCGTGGCCATCACCGCGAACCGCGCCGCCGACCACCTCGACGTCCACTACACGCTCGCCACCCGCTGAGGCGGAGCGGGAGCCGCCCGGCGGTAACGCGGCCGTCGTTCGGCCGGGCTGGAGCGCGCTGGCAGCGGGTATGTTTCCTGGGTGAACACCCCCACGCTTGACGCATTCGTGATCGGTGCCGGGGTGAGCGGGCTGACCAGCGCGATCTGCCTGGCCGAGGCGGGATTCACGGTCGCGATCCAGGCGGCCTGGGCGCGGCGGTTGACGGTGAGAAACGATGTCGTCCAGGGCGGCGAACGGCGCACGTCCGGAACGCATCGGCTGATCCCTTCCCGGAGTGTGGCTGGGCTGGTCCTGTGGTATCACGCCGCTCATTTCCGAAGCTGGCCTCCGTAGATCACGCTCAGAAGCTCATCCGTTTGGGTCAGGTCGTCCAATACCGGGTCAGCACCGGCGCTGGCGAGGTCCTCGGCGCTGTCGCTCCCGGTTGCTACGGCGATGATCCGTGCTCCGCCGTCGCGGGCGGCGGCCACGTCGTTAGGGGTATCGCCGATAAGCACTGTGGCCGCCGGGTCGAACCTGACGCCGTGACCTTCCTCGGCGCGCTGGCGTGCGATCTTTACCAGGTTGGCGCGGTCGTCGTCGTCGGTGCCATAGGCGCCCACGTCCAGGTCCAGGTAACGGTCAAGCGCGAAGGTCCGCAGCTTGATCTCTGCCGCTGGCCGGGTGTTGCCGGTGAGGATGGACTGGATCACGTCCGGGCTGTCGGCAAGAGCGCGGAGAGCATCGGCCGCTCCGGGCAGGGCGCGTCCCCTGCGGCGCAGCTTGTCAGCGCGGGCAGCGTAGCTGCGGGCCTGCTCGCCGGCGAACTGGCTGTACAGGTCTTGCCTATCGGCGATGCCGTGGGCTTTCAGCGCTTCGCGGAAGATGACAGGTTCCGTGCGGCCGGACAGCGAAGGCATCTCATCGAGAGGGTGACCGGTGACGGCGCGGAAGGCCTCGGCGTAGATCTCGCCTCCGACTCCGTGGGTCTCGATCAGCGTGTGGTCGATGTCCCACAGCACGAGGATGGCCGCCATAGGCTGCTCCGTTCCGTGTCCGTTCCCATACGGGACGTTTTGGCTCGTGTGCTGTTCTACTCTTTGCGGCCTGTTCCGGCGGAAACCCGTAGACGCCGGTGGCGATGGCGGGAAACGCGACGCTGCGGGCCCCAAGCTCGTCAGCTACCTGCAGGCTGCGACGGTAGCAGGAGGCGAGGATGCCGCCTTCGCCATGACTGCCGCCTTCCCAGACTGGCCCGACCGTGTGGATGACGTGGCGCACCGGCGGGTCAAGGTCAAATGCGGGCGTCGCTATCGCGTCGCCCGGCTCGCATGGCCCGATCGCTGCGCCCGCTACGGCCAGCCGCGCCCCGGCCGCTCGGTGGATCGCCCCGTCTACTCCACCGCCGCCTAGCAGGGACTCGTTGGCGGCGGTGACGATGGCGTCCACGTCCTGCACGACGATGTCGCCGAGCACGACCTCGATTGCGGCCATGGCCCGAGAATGCCATCGCTGCCGGTGCCCGGGAAGTGAAGTATGCCCATGGCGGACACGTCAAGTCTCACTGCTGGAATACCGGGGTTTCCCGGTGGGTGCTGATCGCTGAGACTTAGGCCGGTAACTGAACGTGTGCGGGTGCGCGAGACTGATGATGGCGAGGGGTGGCGACTGGTACGGATCATCCGCCGGGTCATCAGCTCGGTAATGACCTGGCGGCGGCACGAGTTTGCAGACAGCGTGATCGCGCGAGCATAAGTGCGGCGGTGACCTTCCGGAACGGAGCGACCTAGGCCGACAATTGCCCGGAGCCGAGAGCGGGTGGCGTCGGGTCTGGGCAACTCGGGATTGCCATGTGCCCATCAAACTGGGCTGGCCGCCTCGTTCGTGCTGCTTCGGGCGATGCGGGCAGCCACCAGCCGAGGCAGCCGGGACAGGCAGCACCCGCAGGGCGTCTCGCGGGCGGCGGATGACCCGCCTGGTCTGGCAGCGGGCATCGGCGCGTTCGCAATCGAATCGGGCGGTGCTGTATCAAGCCAGTGCGCAGCACGCTCCGCAAGGAGGGCGCAGGCCTTGATAACAAGCCCTCACGGGCTCGCGGCGGCAAAGGGGGGCCGGTCATGGCTGAAGCGATCGCGGAGCGGGTCAGGCGCTACATCCTCGATGGCAGCGATGAGGATCTCCGGCGGCTGCTGGGTGTCGCTGAGACCACCCGGGAGATGGCCCGTTCTGCTTTCCGCCGGGCCGGTATGCGGGAAGGCTGGCAAGTCATCGACTGCGGCTGCGGCCCGATTGGCGGGCTGGCCGTCATGGCGGAGATGGTGGGCCCGGCCGGGCGGGTGGTTGGCGTCGACTTCAGCGAGCCGGCCATCCAGCGGGCCCGGTCGGTCGTGGCGGCGCTGCAGCTGGGCAACGTGGAGGTGTTTGCCGGTGACATCCACGAGCTTGGCGCGGCCGCCGTGGGCGGCCCGTTCGACCTGGCTTATACCCGGCTTTTCCTGATGCACCAGCCCGACCCGGTACGGACCCTCAGCCAGATCGCGCGCCTGCTTCGCCCTGGCGGCTGGGTCGTGGCGCAAGAGGCGCTGCGCAGCCCGCCCCCGCGGTCCCACCCCCACCTCGATGCCTTGGGCGCCTACTGGGATCTGGTGTACGGCCTGCTGGAACGAGCCGGGGGTGTGTCGCGCCACGCCGTCGATGGTCTTGCGGGGTCGGCGCGTGCGGCGGGCCTGGAAGTTGTTGCGGTCGATGGCAGCTTCGGGATCACGGATCCGGAGCTGGGCTTCGACCTGCACGCGGCCACCCTGCTGGCGGCGAGGGAACGTGCCGTCGCCTCGGGCATCGCGGCCGGGCAGCAGATCGACGATCTGGTGAGTGATCTTCGTGCCGCGAAGGGCGGCGGCTACGAGTGGGTCTCAACGCCGTTCTTCCTCGACCTGACATTGCGCAAGCCGGCAGCGGCCTGAAAGGGCCGGACGCCAGCGCCCCGGACCGATCAAGGCCCAGGCGATTGACATCGCTCCGGCCTGGGCCCGGCACATCGGAGCGGGTGACGGGAACCGAACCCCTCAAGTGACAATTGATTGTCACTTTCCGTCGAATGCGAGTACGAAAGATCGTGGGCCGTACTGGATTTGAACCAGTGACCTCTTCCATGTCAGGGAAGTCCAGAGCGGTTTGGAGCGTCTGTCACCGTCGGACTGAGTCGAACGGAGAGCCCTTGACCTGCGCGAACCTTCTGAGTGGGTCCGGCTGAGTCCGAGGACGGCTGAATGCGCTGGCTCTCATTTGTGGCTCTCACGGCCTCCGGGCGGCCTGGAGCCGCCGAGAGCGAACAAGATCATTAAGGCCTTCGCGCTGCCTGGATACCTACCTGCCTGATCCCGTCTTTGTAACAGGCTGATGAACCTGGGTTCGAATACCGTAACAATGGACGACGTGGACGACCTCGGATGAACCCGGGTCGAGTAGTCGTCCAGACCCCCGTAAGCAGGACTACCGGCAATCGTGGCCGAACGTGGCAGGCCCCTGATTTTGCTACGGATCTGCGAGTGGGTCCGAGGATCGCGAGCATGCCGGCAAGTCCGCCGGGCGAGCAAGCCGATTCCTTCCGCCTTTCACGCTGGCGCTCCAAGTGCTTCCGGCCTTGTGAAGTCAACACAATTGATTACCTTGCCCATCCAACTGACTTGATTTGGGTCACCGCGAGCGGCTGACGACCAAGGCATCCAAGTCACCTCACACTCGGGGCAAGTCATCCGGCTGCCGACACCGGGGGCTCCCCGCTTGCCGCAATTCCAGCTTAGGATCGGCCTCTTGCTGGCTTCCTCTCATTTGTCTTCGCCACCTTCCGCGCTCGTCCCCGTATGACCCGGATCCGCGCGGGCCCCCGCAGCAACCTCGGGCCCAGATCCGTCTGACGACGCCATCGCTGGCATGTCCCCCCTGCGAGACGACAGCGTCCACGGCGCCCCCGTTAATGCGCATACCTGGTGGAGGGCCCGGCCGACAGCGCTGATACATCCCCGTGACCGCCCATCGGTCCGCGTCCGAGCGCGCCGTTCCTCCGCGCTGCGCTAACAGCGTGCTTTCGCCGAGTGGGCAGCGCGGAGCGCGGAAGTTGATGCCGCCGGTGAGTTCGCAGTGGTGACGCCGTATGCAGGCCTGTCGAATGTCGGCGCGCTGAGCCGCCTGACTGACCAGTACGGGAAGCCCGCCGATGACGACGACTGGGGCGACACGCTCGGCGCCTACCTCAGCAGGCAGGTCAGGCTGCGCGCGGATTAGGGAAGCCCGCGGCAGCCGCCACTGCAGGCGACGAGGCGGATGGAGACGGAGAACGAACGCAGCCGCCGAGGCGCCTGCCGGTCCTAACACCGGCAGGTTCAGCAGGTCAGGTGCAAGATGGCGTTGGTGTCCGCCGTGGCCTTGGTCAGCGCGCCGATCGCGTCGGCCGTGGGCAGCACGACAAGGTCGACCTTGCGTTGGCGGGCCTCGTCGCGGACCTGCTGCATCACCGGCAGCGCGCCGTCGGCGCCGGTGCCTATCACCAGTCGGCGGCATCGCCATGGGATGTCCTCGGCGATCGACAGCGGGGTATGCCCGTACGCGCCGCGGAACTTCCGCGATGCGGCCTTCTTGCGCTTGCGGATCTTCCCGCAGTCGATGATCAGGTCATGATCGTGGGTCGCACCGTCGATCCGGATTGATCCGAAGGAGTAGTCGGTGAATCGCATGCTCACGCTCCTCGCCCGCACCGGGATCATATGGCCGGTACCGGCGGCCGGTCCAGATACGGCAGCGATCAGCTGGCCGGGTGTGATGGCGGGGTCGCGAGCCGCCGTTCAGCGAGCGCGGAATCTGGCCAGGTCCGCGTCGGCCAGTGCCGGGGCATTGATGACCGCGTTGGGGAATAGCGGTTAAATAGTCGAAGCAGGTTGGGTGGGTGTGATGTGATCGCCTCGCACATTCCGATCCAGGCGGAAGTCGACCCGGCCGCCGTTGTGACCGCGGCGCGCCAGGAGTTGCCGGGCGTCTCGGAGGCGGCGAGCGTGGTCGGGCGCTGCGACGCCATCGCGCGGGCGGGGACTCGGGATACCGGCGAGTCGGCCAGGCCGGTGACCTCTCGCGCCCCGGCCGCCGGCGCCGGGACGCGGACGATGAGCTGCCCGGTTGTTCGCCAGTAGGACACCGATCGTCGTGCAGCACTCCACCACTATCCAGCAGCTGGGCGAAGGCGCCGTCCAGGCGGTCTGCTCTTGCGGCTGGCGCAGTCCGGTATTCGGCGCCGACAAGAGGACCGGCACCATGGACCCACTACAGCACGCGACCGAAGCTGCCGATCTGCACGAGTGGGAGATGTCCCTGCGATTAGTACGCCGCATGTCGTCGCCCTTATCAAAGTCCCGCGCGATGCGCTTGACCAGTCTTGTCAATACTGCCGCTAACCGGATGTGGAGGTTCGACAGTGAACGGCTCCGATCACGGACAGTCCCCGGTCACGGTCACAAGTCCTGACCTTACGGGGGGCACATTTCCGCGCGAGTTCACCTGCGACGGCGCAAACCGGCTCCCTCGCCTGGAGTGGAGCACGCCGCCACCCGGCACCCAGGAGCTGACCATTGAGCTGCTCGACCCCGACGCGCCGGGCGGCACCTTCACCCACTGGCTGGTCTACGGGATCCCTCCCGGCATCTCCAGCTTGGCGGCTGTGCCGGCCGGCGCGGCAGAAGGCGTCAACGACTTCGGCCGGCGCGGCTACGGCGGCCCGTGCCCGCCCCGCGGCGCCGCCCATCACTACCACTTCGTGGTCCTCGCGCTGGACACCCGGCTGGGCCTGGCCGCCGGAGCGGCAAGGCCGGATCTGGAATCACGCATGCGCGGTCACGTGCTAGGCAAGGGCGAGCTGGTCGCTACCTACCAGCGCGGCTGACCAGGCAGACGACGCAGCCGCGGGCGGCTGTGATTCAGCAGCGGCGCCTCTGCAACGGACAAACGATCGGACTGTTTGCCGCCCGTGCACGAGAGGGACGCCCGGTCGGCGGGCCCTGACCGGGGTGGCGGCCCGGTCCCGGCTCATCATGGGCCGTCTGTCTTGTGGTGCGGCCCGAGAATCGCAACGTCAATCACCATGCGGACCTGCCGACCGGGCGTGCCGCAGCGCAGCTTCCGGCTATCGAGGTTCCACGAGCCTGGACTTCGCCGCAGCCGGGAGCATGATGGATGCATGACCCAGGATCTCCCGCCGAGGGCGGCGGACATCTTCCGCCATCTCAGCGATCTTCGCTCCGGGACGTACGAAGGCGCCCGCCAGTGGCCGGAACGGGTCGAGGTATTCCGCCGCGCCGTGAGCCTGCTTGATCCGGTTGTATGGCGGGTCCTCGAGCAGGCGAACGCGGTCTTCCTGCGCGGCCGTGGCACGATCCACCACCGGGCTGGGGACGATCGCGATGGCGGAGCCTACGCCCACTGGGAGCTGTCCTGGTCCGAGCAGCGGCACGCCGCCGCGCGCCACGGCGGACGCGTTGAGCCGGTCCAGGTGATCGCATTGTTCGGCCGCGGCAACACCCACCCGCACCTGCGTGGCGCGGTCGCCGGGATGTGGCCCTGCCAGGTGACCGCCGCGGCCGACGCCGAACGCCAGGAACCGATCCTGCGGGCGATCGTCGAGTGCGAGCTGCACGAGCGCATCTTCCAGGGCACCTGGCAAGTGATCCCGGCATTCACGAGCCAAGACGCTAACGCAGCCCACTGACACAGATCGGATTGCAGCAGGCCCGGCCGGCGGATTCCCACTCCGCCGGCCAGACCCTGCGGATCGGGGAACTGCTCAGGGCCGGTGTTGTGCCCGGTTGGTGAACTACGGCCGCTCGCATCTGTGTCTCCGGCTGGACCGGTCCGGCTTGCTGGCTCTCCGCAGCCCGGCGCGGCAGCCGGGCCCGCTAGCTGGGTCGCGACGCTCAAGATCTTCCGCCGGTCCCCTACGCCCGCGAGATCCCAGCGGCCCGCCGGGCCGGGGACACCGTCTACAGCGACAGGTGGGCGCGCTGATGCGTGATGCCCTCGATCTGCCCCGCCGCGTCGCTGAGCAACTGATGCGCGAGGTCGGACAGGGCCCGCGCGGCCGCGATCTGCTCTCCGATCTGCGTGACCTCCTGGTCATCGGGGTTACGGCGGGCAAGGCCGTGGCCAACTATGCCACCGGTCTGCGTGGTCAGCCGCGCCTCGGCCCGCGTCTCCCGGCCCTCCTCGTGGAGTGAGACTTCCACCGGCCAGCTATCAATCGCCGTCATGGCCGCCCACCTTCTTCCCGCTGCTGGTGCCGCAGTGTTGCGGCTGGCAGGTACATCTCTATCCTGCGCTCGGCGAGGATCGCGGATGAGAGCTTCCCGTCCTCCTGCCCCGGGAAGTTCTTGCTGCCAGACAGGCCGCGTCCTAGAGCGGGTCAGCGAAACACTGCGCGCGAGGAGGCGGGCCCAGCCTGCGCTTGCCGAAAACCTCATCGGCGCTGGGCTTGAGACTTGCAGCGGCGGCGACGGCAAGGTGAACGGCGAGCTCACCGGCGGACGCCTCACGCCCCGGCTTTGACAGGGTTCGGATGGGCCCGAGTCACCGTTTCGTGCAGTGACGCGATGGCGCATATGACCTCCGGATCGCTGAGGTGGCCTTGGCGTTCGCGCGACCGGCGACAAGTACGGGGCGGCGCGGGCTGGTGGCTGACCCAGCGTTAGGGTGCTGGCGTGGAAGGCAGGTCCGGCCAGCTCGCGTCCGATCTCATCGGGCGTGTTCGCGCGGAGCTCTCCGCGGGCGCGGGCCGGAACCGGTTTGTTGATCTGCTGGAGGCCGGCGGTGTTCCGCGGGAGAGACTGACCTGGCTCGCCGGTGAGCAGTTTCGCATCGTCGGCAGCGACCAGCGCAGTTTCGCGTTGCTCGCGGCCCGGTTCCCCGAACCGCCGGCCGGTGAGATGTTCTTGTCCCTGGCGCAGGGTGAGCGGGACGCGCTGCGGCTGCTGTCCGGTTTCGCCGCGGCGCTGGGGTGGGGCGAGCGGGATCTGCGGGCCTATGAGCCGCGGCCGCTGGCGCAGGCCTACCCGGCGTTTCTGGCCTGGTGTGTGCTGTTCGGGACCTGCAGCGGGGTGGCGCTGGCGATGCTAGCCAACCTGGAGGAGTGGGGTGGCTACTGTGGCCGGGTCGCCGAGGCGCTGGTGACCCGCTACGGCCTGCCGGAGCAGGCTGTGGGGTTCTTCCGGTTCTTCGCCGGGCCGGCGCCGGGCTTCGCCGAGCAGGCGGCATCCGTCGTGGCCGCCGGGCTTGCTGCGGGCGAGGATCCGCAGGAGGCGGTGCGTGCGGCGCGGGCCCTGCACGCTTACGAGATCGCGTTCTGGGACGCGCTCGCCGACGGCCTTGGCTGATCGCCAGCGCTGGCCCCGGCCAGCAGGCCCTGGGTGTGGTCATCGCCGCGGTGGTTGAACCGGGCTGTTACCTCAGAGCCGACTGAGTCGAGCGGGGAGCATGCGCACGCTCTTGCCGTCGACCGTCGACCGTCGACCGTCGACCCGCCTGTGCTGGCCTCCAGATTGCGGCCACGCCGCTAATGCGGGAGCTCTCGGGGCCAGCATTGGAGCTATGGTGGGGGCAGCGGGAGACGCAGACCCTAGCCGGATCGGAGCGGTCTGGCGCATCAGGTTGGAGGGGTCACCATGCCGCTTGAGCTCGTCAACCCAGACCCGCGCTACACCAAGGTTCACCTGATCGAGCCTGCCCCGCTGGGGTACATGCACCTGGCCGCCGACGTGCAGGCCCCGCACCGCCCCGGCCCGGTGCTGCGGCGGAACCGGGACAAGCACCAGCTGCTGGGGGTGCTCAAATGGCAGGCCAGGCAGCTGGCCCAGCTCGAAACGGTCGAGCGCGCCACCGTTTACGACGCCATCGCGTTCACCCCGCCCGCGGGAGATATCAAGAACCGGCCGATACGCCCGGCGTGGTTCGATGTCGTTGTCCTGGTTGAGACGGCTTCCCCAGGCGCAGCCGGCGAGGTACGCGCCGCCGCCGCCTACCAGGCGCTAGCGGGCACCCTCGGCGAGCAAGCGCGCCGCGTGCACCAGATCGCCGCTCGCAACGTGCGCCGGGTCGGCGATGTGGACAAGAGCCGCCCGGGCCTGTTCCTGTTCAACTACTTCACCGGTGACGACTTCGACCTGGCCGTCGAGCTCTGGGACTACCTCGCCGGCTGGTATGAGGCCGAGACCGGCCTGGATAACTCCACTCTGCTCGGGCCGCTGGAGGGCGAGGAGTCCGACTACCTGATGATCAACCACGCCCGCTGGGACCACAGCCTGCCTCTTTTCATGGCCCGTCAGCTGCCCAAGAGAACCTTCCGCAGCTACATGCTGGCCAACCTGAGAGCCCACCACCTCAGCGCCATGCCCGTCCTGTACCGTCTGGCCTGACCGCTCCCCGGAACGGTGGTAAGGCATGCATCCTGGAGGCGATCAGCCGCTCAAGCTGCCCGGCTATGAAGGTCCGTAGCACCCAGGCCGTTCGGGAAGATTTTTATCCCGAACGATCCTGGTGCGAGCCCTGAGCCAGCTTCAGCCCGTCGTTCCCACAAGGCGCTGACCTCCAGTGTTTGTTTGCCTTTTTTCGTGGCCGCCCGGTTCGGCGCCCTCGTGGCTGGTCTCGGCAGGACCGCCGCCGAGAGCCATAACCGAGATCCAGGCCAGCCCAGGGTTCGCCGCCACGGCATCCGGCCGCGCCGCGTTGCGGGCCGGGTTCAGGCGGGCAGGAAGTCCCGGGCGGCGCGGACGAGCAGCGCGAGCTTGGCGCGTTGCGCGTCGGCGGTGATGGCGTTGCCGGCGACCGAGGTGGCGAAGCCGCACTGAGGGCTCAGTGCGAGCCGGCCAGCATCGACCACGGAGCGTGCCTGGCCGAGCCGGGCCTTGATCTGCTCCAGCGGCTCGACCCGTGATGTCTTCGTGGTGACCAGGCCCAGCACCACGACCTTGTCGCCGGGTACCAGCCGCAGCGGGCCAAAGGTGCCCGAGCGCTCGTCGTCGTATTCCAGCAGCAGCCGGTCGGCGTGCACACCGCCGAACACCGGCGCGGCGATCGCGTCGTACCCGCCGGCCACCAGCCAGCGGCTGAGCTGGTTGCCGCGGCACAGATGGAAGCCGAACGTGGCCGGGCGCCCGGCGTCGATCACCGCGTTATCAAGCTCGATCCCGTACCCCAGCCAGCGCAGCAGCGGCCAGCCGCGCTCCTCGTAGAACGCGCGCCAGCCCGGGTCGATCAGCAGCGGGTAGTGCGGCGCATCTAGCTGAATATAGGTACAGCCCAGCCGCACCAGCTCCCGGACCTCCTCACACAGCACCTGCACGACATCGGCCAGGAACCCATCCAACGTCGGGTACGCAGCCACGGAGCGCCGCGGCGACCACAGGTTGGCGAACAGTGACGGGCTGGGCAGCGTGACCTTGGCCGGCCGGCTGGTGCAGCCGCGCAGGAACGTGAACTCCTCGGCCGCCAGGTTGCGGCGCTTGCGCACAGGAGCGATCACCGCCAGTCCCGCGGGCGGCGCGATCGTGACACAGAGGGGTCCGCCCGCCAAGTACTACCTTTCGCTCGGCGGCTCCCTCGCTCAAGGGAGAGGGCCCGCCGCGACGCCTCCTCTGCCTCCGGGAGTCTCGCTCGGACAGAGTATCGAGACTGACCAGGGCTATGTGGACGATATCTTCGCGCACTACAACGCTCAGTTCCCGGCAACCTGCAGCTTGTCAAGATGGGCTGTCCCGGGGCAACCACCTCGATGATTACCAGTGCCAGGGCGCCGATCTCACTCTCGCCTGCCAGCAGACACTGGATCCGGCGCGGCCGCCCTGGCCCGAGAAGCCCGCGGACCCTCACTTCGCGGTAGGGGTCTGTGGACCGGTGAAGGTCTTGGTCCAGCTATCTGGGGCCGGAGCCCGGTTGGATGTCAAGATCAGCGCGTCGCGGCAGCCGTTCGGGATTAAGAGCCAATCAAGCTTGCCGAGCCTGCCGCGGCTCGCTGGCACCGGGCGTGGAACTAGCTCGTATGTTGAGGCTGGTGCGCAGTACGACGGTCTCGGGCCGCTTGTCCGGTGAGGCGCTGTGTGCGGCTAGCAACTGCCCCGCGATTCTGCCCATGTCATACGTTGGCTGAGCGACCGTCGACAGGGAGGGGCGGACCAGATCGGCCCACGGGATCTCATCGAAGCCGACCATGCCTACGTCCCTTGGCACTCGGATCCCGTGCTTGACCAGGTACTTCAGCGCGCCGACAGTCATCAGGTTGTTGGCCACGAAGACGGCGTCCGGAGCGGAATCTGCGAGCAATGACCTCATGGCGTCGTAGCCGCCGCGCTCACGGAAGTCGGCATGTCTGACGAGACCCGGAAGCACATCTCGTCCGTGCCGGCGCAGGGCACGTTTGTAGCCCTTGAGCCGCTCGTTCGCCGTCATCGCCTGAGGGGGGCCGGTGATGCATGCGATCCGGTGGTAGCCCATGTCCACCAGGTGTCCTGTCGCAGCCTCGGCGCCCCGCTGGTTGTCGACCAGCACGGTGTCGACGGGGGTGCCGTGCAGCCTCCGGTCAACGGCCACTACCGGGATCCCGAGGTCAAGCAGCGGTGCCACGTCGGTGCTTGTGGAGGCGGCGGAGATGGCGACGCCCGCCATCCGCTCGGCGGCCGCGGCCGCTATGTAGTCGGCCTCCTTTACCGGGCTCTCGTCACTGTTGCACAGCACGACTGAGCAGCCGCGCTGCTGCGCGACGTCTTCGAGGCCGCGGACCATCGCGGTGAAGAACGGGTTACCCACATCCGAGACGATCACGGCCCACAGCGACGTCTGGCTGCGGCGCAGATTGCGGGCGACGGCGTTGCGTTGATATGCGAGCGCGTCGACTGCCGCCCGGACACGCCGGACCAGGTCGGGGTGGACACTGCCGTGGTTATTGAGGACACGCGACACCGTTGCGGTCGAGACCTTCGCGTGCCTCGCCACCTCCTGGATGGTCGTCATCGCCTCCGCCTCGTTGTCCGCCGCCCGCCTGCGCGTCGGCGGGATCCGCAGTCCTGCGGACCCTGCCGATAGGCCTTTTACGGCAGCGTCAGGCCATGACCGCGGGCATTGACATACAACATCTCGCAATCATAACGTTTTTGTGAGTAAACGATTTCCAGATCGAGAGGAGCCAGGCTGATGCGCGTCGGGCTGCTCACCATGTCCGATGGCCGGGACTTCGTGCACCGCCACATCGAGAGCTTCGCACGCGACTCCGAGGAAAGGATCGCGGCCGCCTTGCGGACGGCCGGCCATGACGTCATACGAGCCGGTGCTCTGCTGTGGACAAACGAGCTTGCCAGCGCCGAGGCGCGGCGGGTCGCCGACAGCCGGCCGGACCTGACGATCTTCAACTACCCCGTGTGGGCATTCCCGCACTTCACCATGCTGGCAGCGGCCGAGAGCCCGGGCCCGCTCCTCCTGCTGTCGAACATCAATCCGCAGCAGCCTGGCATGGTCGGAATGCTGGCAGCGGGCGGGGCGCTCGATCAGATCGGCCGGGTGCACGGCCGGATGTGGGGTGAGATCTCCGATGCGTCTGTGCTGGCGGCAGTCCTCGTCCATGTCCGCGCCGGGCACGCGGTGCAAGCGCTGCGCGGCCAGACGTTCGGCCGCTTCGGCGGGCGCCCGATGGGGATGTACACCGCCGTGGCCAACACCGACCAGTGGATGGCGAAGTTTGGCGTGGATGTGGAGGAGATCGACCAGTGGGAGATCGTCCGCCGCGCTGCGCAGGTTGCGGCGTCCCGGGCCCGTGGCGGGCGGGAGTGGCTGGAAAAGCGCGCCACCGTCCACTACGACGGCAAGGCCCTCACGCCCGAACTGCTTGAACGCCAGGTTCGCTCCTATCACGCCGTGCGCGAGCTGATCGAGGAGTGGAACCTGGACTTCTCCGGGATCAAGGGCCAGCCGGAGCTCACTACCCACTTCGCCACGATGGACATCACGGAGGCGTTCCTCAACGACCCGTACGACTGGGAAGGCCCCAAGGCCACGCACGTCACCGCCACCGAGGCGGACATGGACGGCGCGCTGACCATGCAGGTCCTCAAGCTGCTGTCCGGGTTGCCCGTGCTCTTTGCTGACGTGCGCCATTACCACGCCGACCGCGATATCTGGGATCTATGTAACTCGGGCCAGCACGCCACCTGGTACGCGGCGCGCAGCGAGGATCCGCAGGAGAACCTGGCACGGGTCAACCTCTACCCGGAGGTGTTCTTCTTCCCGGCCGGAGGCGCCGCGGTCAACCACGTCGCCAGGGCCGGCGATGCCACGTTCGCCCGGCTCACGCGGAAGAGCGGCCGCTACCGGGTGCAGGTGGTGCGCGGAGCGTTCGAAGAGTACGGCGACGAGGTGAACCAGGCGCTGGCCCGCCAGTCCACGTTCGAATGGCCGCACGCCTTCGCACGGCTGCAGGTTCCGGTCGGCGAATTCCTGTCGCGGTTCGGCGCCAACCACATCCACGCTGTGCCGGGCGACTACGTCGCCGACCTCCGCCAGGTTGCCCGCTACCTGGACGTGGACTTCGAGCAACTGGGCACGGGGTCGTGAGCAGCGGCCAGTCTTGACACTCTCGCGAACCAGTGCCTAGGCTCAAGTAATCGATTTCACGGCTGTCAGATTTCTCACGGCTGTCAGATGTAGAGCACAGAGTGAACGATCCACCGGGCCCCACCAAGACGTCAGTGACTGACGCAGCCACGGAGGACGTCCATCTCGCGCTGGCATTCCGCCCGTGGCTGTCGTGGCGGCGGCGCCTCGCGGAGGTGGTCTCGCAGGCGGCCGCACTGGGCGCGCTGGTCGTCATCGGCATAGTGCTGACCATTCTCTCCCGGCACTTCCTGACGTACGTGAATCTCAGTCAGGTGGTGCTCGACGCAGCCGTAACCGCGATCATTGCCGTGGGCATGACCCTCGTGATCGTCACGGCCGGCATCGACCTGTCGGTCGGCTCGGTCGCCGCGCTGGCCGGCGTGGTGGGCGCGCAACTCATGGTTGACCTGAAGCTGCCGTGGCCGGTTGCCACTCTTGGCGGGGTGCTGGTGGGCGCGCTGGCAGGCTTTGTCAACGGCGGGCTGGTCAGCTGGGTCAAGCTCCCCCCGTTCATCGCCACCCTGGGCATGATGGGCGTCGCCCGCGGGGTGACCTTTCTCGCTACCGGGGCGGTGGCGGTCTACGGACTGCCTACCGGATTCACGGTGCTTGGGCAGGGCTACGCCGGCCCGATTCCGGTGCCTGCGATCTGCCTCGCCGTCGTCATCGTCATCTTCGGCGTGATCTTCACGTGGGCCAAGCTCGGGCGTCATGCGCGCGCCATCGGCTCGAACCAGGAGGCGGCCCGGCTGACCGGTGTGCGAGTCGGCCCCTACCTGGTTCTGGTGTACGTGCTATCCGGGGTTCTCGCGGGATTCGCCGGGATGATTGCGGCGTCCCGGGTGGAGTCCGGCCAGCCCAACTTCGGCATCGGCCTGGAACTCGACGCGATCGCGGCGGCCGTCATCGGCGGCGCCAGCCTGTTCGGCGGCCAGGGCACCGTCGCCGGTGCGATCATCGGCGCCTTCCTCATCGAGGAGATCCGCAACGGATCGGTGCTGCTGAACATCAACGCCTACGCGCAGGACGTCATCATCGGCGTGGTCGTCTGGCTGGCGGTGGCCTGGGACATCTGGCGGCGGCGCCACATCACGGAGCGGGCCCGGGCCCCGGTCAGCGCGGAGGTCCCGCGGACGTCTTCGGCGGTCACACCGCCGGTTCACGGGGGGCCCAGACCGCGGACCTGAAGGAGGTTTCGCCATGAGAAGACGAAGACTGCGCGTGCTGGCGGCTGTTGCCGCCCTGCCGTTGCTGGGCATTGCGGCGTGCAGTAGTGGTAGTGGTAGTGGTAGTAGTAGCACGTCATCGAGTTCTACGAGCTCTTCGGGCCAGGCGCTGACCCTCGCCGTGGTGCCGAAGGCTATCGGCTTCGACTTCTGGACGCACGTCGAGGCCGGTGCGAAGTGCGCAGCGGCCAAGCTCGGGAATGTCACCATCAACTGGAACGGCGTGTCGGCAGAGACCGACGTCACCGGCCAGGTCAGCATGCTCAACGGGTACATCGACCGAGGGGTCAGCGGCCTGATCTACGCGGCCACGGACGTCAAGGCGTTGCTGCCGGTCACGGCGAGGGCGCAGGCAGCGCGTATCCCGGTGTACAACATCGATTCCGGGACCACCCCGCAGCAGGTCCCGCTGTTCGCGACCGACAACCTCAAGGGCGCCCACGATGTCGCCGCGCTGATGAACACCTACCTCCATGGCCACGGCAACGTCGCCATCATCGAATTCCAGCCGGGGACGATGACGGACAACCAGCGCAAGCAGGGGTTCGTCCAGGGATTGACGGCCTACCCCGGCCTGCACCTCGTCGCCGACCAGCCCGACCAGAGCGACGCCAGCCGCGCGCTCACTGTCACCAACGACATCCTGACCGCGCACCCGAACCTCAATGGGATCTTCGGATCGAACGAGCCGTCCGTGATCGGAGCATCTCAGGCTGTGAAGCAGAGGCACCTGAGCGGCAAGATCGTGATGGTCGGCTGGGATGCGGCGCCTGACGAGGTGGCGGCGCTGAAGTCGGGCGAGATCAGTGCGCTGATCGTGCAGAATCCGTTCCGGATGGGCTTCGACTCGGTGATCGCCATGACCGAGCACATCCGGAAGGGCGTCTCCGTGAGCAACGAGGACACCGGTGTGTACGTGGTGACGAAGCAGAACATGAACCAGCCGCAGTACCAGGCCATCCTTGCCCCGAGCTGCGCGAACCCTCCCCTCCCCTCGAGTGACCCGTGGCTGACCTACGTGCACATGAGCTGAGCCCGGCGACCGGTTCGGAGGTGATGCTCAAGGCCGCGGGGATCAGCAAGCGGTTCGGCGGCGTCGAGGCCCTGCGCGACGTCGACATCGAGATCAGGTCCGGGGAGCTTGCCGCGCTGGTCGGGGATAACGGGGCAGGCAAGTCTACGCTGGTGGGCATCCTTTCCGGTGCCATCCGGCCGGACGATGGCCGGATCTGGTGCAACGGGCAGCAGGTCCACTTCCATTCGCCGATCGATGCCAGGAACGCCGGGGTCGAAACCGTGTACCAGAGCCTCGCGCTGGCCAACCACCTCGACGTCGCCTCCAACCTGTTCCTCGGCCGGGAGAAGTACCTGTTCCGGCTGGGACCGTTCAGCATCCTCAACCGGGCCGCGATGCGCCGCGAAGCCCGCGACCTCGTGGCCCGGACGGGGGTACAGATCCCCGACATCGACTCCTCGGTCATGAATATGTCGGGCGGGCAACGGCAAGGCGTCGCCATCGCCCGCGCCGCCGGCTGGGGATCCCGGGTGGTTCTCCTCGACGAGCCCACAGCGGCGCTGGGAGTGCAGGAGACCGCCCGCGTGCTCGAGATCATCAGGGCGCTGAAGAGGCAAGGCATCACGCTGTTGATGATCAGCCACAACCTGCGCCAGGTGTTCGGCCTCGTCGACAGCATCTGGGTGCTGCGTCACGGCCGAATGGTGGGCAGGAGGGAGGTGCGCGTGACGCGGCCAGAGGAGATCGTGTCGATGATCACCGGGTTGGACCAGGCTGTCGGGGACGAATTCGCGTAGCGGTGATGAGTCAGTATGACCGGGCATATCACGTCGCTGACCACATACGACGTCCGCTTTCCCACCTCGCGCGGCCGCCATGGGTCGGACGCGATGAATCCCGAACCCGACTACTCTGCCGCCTACGTCGTCATCGGCACCGATTCGGGCGTCGACGGGCACGGGCTCGCTTTCACCATCGGCCGCGGCAATGACATCCAGGTCGCGGCGATCCAGGCGCTCGAGCCCTACGTCATCGGGCAGCCACTGGAGAAGACGCTAGCCGACATAGGTGAGCTGTCCAGGCGGATGGTGCACGACTCGCCGTTGCGCTGGCTAGGCCCGGAGAAGGGCGTCATGCACATGGCGATCGCTGCGGTGATCAACGCGGCCTGGGACCTCAAGGCCAAGCTCGAGGGCAAGCCGCTCTGGCAGGTGCTGGCGGGTACGTCTCCCGAAGAGCTCGTCGACCTGGTGGATTTCCGTTACCTCTCGGACGCGCTGTCTCGCGACGAGGCCCTGACGATCCTGCGCACAGCGCAGCATTCTCGCGCTCAGCGGGAGCAGGAGCTACTCACGTCCGGCTACCCGGCCTACGCCACCTCGCCGGGCTGGCTGGGTTACGGCGACGCCCGGCTGGCCCGGCTGGCCCGGAAGGCCGTCGCCGAAGGGTTCGGCCTGATTAAACTCAAGGTAGGTGCGAACCTGGAGGATGACCGGCGGCGGCTGCGGATCGCCCGGGAGGCGGTGGGCCCGGCCATCCGCGTCGCCGTGGACGCCAACCAACGGTGGGACGTGGGGGAGGCCATCGAGTGGATACGTGCGCTTGCGCCGTACGACCTTTGGTGGGTGGAGGAGCCGACTAGCCCCGACGACATTCTCGGCCACGCATCCATCCGCCGGGCCGTGACGCCCGTCAAGATCGCCACCGGCGAGCACGTGCACAACCGGGTCATGTTCAAGCAGCTGCTGCAAGCGCAGGCGATCGACGTGCTCCAGCTCGATGCCGCACGAGTCGGGGGCGTCAACGAAAATGTCGCGATCCTGCTGCTGGCCGCCAAGTTCGGCGTCCCGGTCTGCCCGCACGCGGGTGGAGTCGGCCTGTGCGAGCTGGTGCAGCACCTGGCCATGTTCGACTTGGTTGCCGTGTCGGGATCCACGCAGGACCGCGCCATCGAGTACGTTGACCACCTGCATGAGCACTTCGTGGATCCCGTGGTCATCCGCAGCGGGCGCTACATGGCCCCCCGGGCCCCCGGTTTCAGCGCCGAAATGCGGTCAGCCTCGATACGCCGGTATACCTATCCCACGGGTGCGGCGTGGGCCGGGGCGAGGAGATCTCATGAGCGCCGGCGAATCTGATGGACCGACGGCACTCACGGTCGGCGGAGGGCCCACGATCGGATTGGCGACGGCACGGCCGCCTGCCGGCTGCCGGGCTCGGGCCACATTGAACTCAAAGGCTCGGCTGTGAGGACCCGGCCGGCCGGGCGGGGCGGGCTGACCGTCACAGCGCTGTCGTTCGGCGCGGCGCAGATCGGCAATCTCTTCACGGCGATGACCGACGAGCACGCGATCGGAGCCGTCGACGCCGCCTGGTCGGCGGACCTGCGCTACTTCGACACGGCACCTCACTACGGGGTCGGCCTGTCCGAGCGCCGTCTCGGCGCCGCGCTGGCTCGGCGGCCCAGGGACGAGTTCGTGGTGTCCACGAAGGTCGGGCGGCTGCTGGCGCCAGACCCGGAGGGCGCATCCGGCCGCGACACCGACGGCTTCGACGTGTCGGCGACCTGGCGCCGGGTCCGTGATTACAGCCGGGATGGCGTGCTGCGCTCGCTCGAAGACAGCCTGGCTCGCCTGCGGCTGAGCCGCGTCGACATCGCCTTCGTTCATGACCCGGATGACCATTACCGTGAGGCGATCGAGGGGGCCTTTCCCGCGCTGGAACAGCTTCGGCAGGAGGGCGTGATCATCTCCTACGGTGCCGGCATGAACCAGTCCGCCATGCTCGCCGAGTTCGTCCGTCACACTGACCTCGACGTCGTGATGCTCGCCGGCCGCTACACCGTGCTTGAGCAAGGGGCGCTGGATGACCTGCTGCCCCTGTGTTTGGAGCGCCACGTGTCGGCCATCGCCGCAGGCGTGTTCAACTCCGGACTGCTCGCGAGCGACCGGCCCACCCCCGGGGCGAGATACAACTACGCGCCCGCCCCTGCGGCACTCCTGGACCGGGCTGACCAGATCGCCAGCATCTGTGAGCGGTTCGGAACGACGCTGCCGGCGGCCGCAGCGCAGTTCCCGCTGGCTCACCCGGCCGTGGCCAGCGTCTGCCTCGGCATGCGCTCACGTGAGCAGGTCCGCCGCAACGCCGCGCTCTTTGACACGTCAATACCCGTTGGGCTGTGGCCAGCGCTGAAGTCGGAAGGTCTGCTCCGCGAGGACGCGCCGATCCCGGGAGCCTGAGATGGCCGCCATCGATGGCCCACCCCTACTTGCCGCTCGACGGTCTAATCAACCAGCTGCGGCTTGACAAGGACGGCCGACCGTGCCAGCGAGCATCCGCGACGTCGCCGCCAGGGCGAATGTGTCGCCCGCTACCGTCTCGCGCGTGCTGAATGGCCGCGAGGACGTAAGCGCCGTCTTGCGTGACCGGGTGCTGGCAGCCGTCGACGATCTCGGCTACCGCCCCTATGGCCCGGCACGCAGCCTGCGCAGCCGCGCGACAACCGTGCTCGGCATCATCGTGTCCGACGTCACCAACCCGTTCTTCACCTCGATGGTGCGTAGTGTCGAGGACCTGGCGCAGCAGTGCGGATACTCGGTGATCATCGCCAACGCTGACGAGGACCTGGCCAAGGAAAAGCGCTACCTTGAGGTCGCCGCGGCCGAGCAGGTGGCGGGCGTCGTGCTGTCCCCGGCGTCGTCAACGCGGACCCGCATCGACGTGCTCGCCGAGCGGGGCATCCCCGTCGTCACCGTGGACCGGCGGCTGCGCACCGCGGATCTCGACAGCGTAACCGTCAACAATCACAAGGCCGCGCGAGAAGCTACCCAGCACCTCCTAGAGCAGGGCTGCCGGAGGGTCGCCATCATCGCGGGGCCCACCCAGACGACGACCGGACTCCGTCGGCTGGCGGGCTACAGGGCCGCGCTGCACGCGGCGGGATGCGCGGTTGACCCGGCCCTGATCGCCCACGCGGATTTCCGCATCGAGGGCGGCTACGAGGCGACCAAAGCGCTGCTCCGGCTAAGGCGCCGCCCCGATGGGCTCCTCATATCAAACAACCTGATGACCATCGCGGCGCTCGAAGTCCTGTCCGAGGCGGACATCAACATTCCCGCCGACCTCGCACTGGTGGGTTTTGACGACAGTCGCTGGGCCGCGGCGCTGCGACCGCCGCTGACCGCTGTCGCCCAGCCGGCGTACCAGATCGGTGAGGAAGCCGCACGGCTACTGCTAAACCGCGTCGGCGGGGCACGTCAAAGCCCGTGCCACGTCACCCTCACAGCCCAGCTAGTCATCCGCGGCAGCTCGCTACGGGCCGCGCACCTAGCCTGATCGAGGGAGGAGTTAGGCGTTAGGGAATCTGGCGCAGCACAGGCAGCGAAGTCGTCCGCTACTCCCCGGGCAAAACGGCGCAGGCGAGCAGGTTGGAAAGGGCGCTCTGCCGCCCGCCATCGAACCGTCCGATCCGCATCCGGCTGAGCGGCCGAGGACAGCCTATCCTGCACTGTCGGCCCGAGCCTGCTCGAGCAAGATGGGCCGGAGGTCTTTGACTTTCTCCGTGAGCGGCCAGCGGCCCTGAGACGTCGCCCAGGAGACCTCACGCTCTCCCCCAGATGCCGCCGCGGGCATCTGCCGACTCGGGACCACCTTGCCGCGGGCTGGGCCGAGGATGCCAGTGGCCACGGACAGTGGCCGATCCATGGTGGGGGCCAGCACGTGGAACCGGTCTGTGTCCTCCGGCCTAGTGCTGGATACACGGAAGGCGCACCGATGGATCATTCTGCGTATCGGCTAGCCGGGTGGTCCGAGCCAGCCGCATCGCGAGCCGGGCGGAGATCCGGTCCAGTGGATCCGCTGGGTGACCGCGCGCTAAGTCCTTCTATGAGCGGTTCCATCCGGGCGACCTCATCGGCAACCCGTCGCAGCATCCGGTCACGGTGGGCCGCCGGTGGTTTCCCCTGCTGCCGGTAGTACTCCGCGAACCCGCGGACGACGTTGACCGACCTGAGCAGTTCCAGGGCCGCCTCACCCAGGTGCTCCGACATCTCATCCGCCGACCGGCGCGCCGCGGCCTCAGCCGTGCGACTCGCACGCAGCTGCTCCGACAGTGTCATGAACGTCATGCCGAACGGCCAGTGGCTCCTGTCTCCACCCGCGCGGACGCCACGGGGTGGCATCACCCGCGGGAGCCCCGCGCCCGCGGCCTGTCCGGCGCTTTCCGCGAGCTCGGCAGCCTGGCGGAGCGGCCGCAAGATGGCCCGCGTCAGGGCGAGCGCCGCGGCGGCCAGCAGCACGAGCACGGTGCCCGCCGCGCCAGCGTAGCCCGCCGCGAGCCGCTGGGTAATCCGGCCGGTGGCGGCCAGTCCTGCCATGACGACAAGCATGCCGCCGGAACCGTGTCCTGGCCGCCCGCTGATCAGGTACTTCACGTCATCCGGCCCGTACACGTACAAGATGTGCTGCGGCTGGTAATGGACGGCCTCGATGACGACACGCCAGCGCCCGCTGGTTCCGGCGCCCGGCACGGTGACCGGTCGTGCCAGGTGCGCCGCGAGCCATGAACCGCCCGCGGGGATAGCCGGGCCAGGAGCGGTACCGGGAGCCGCGGGGATCAGCACCTGCCCGCTCGCGCTCAGCAACTCCATCTCGCAGCCCGCGGGCGGCACCTGGCCGGAGACCGAGCCGGAGCCGGGCGCGGCCACCAAGCCGTGGCTCAGCATGCTGCTCGCGCAGGCCAGAAGGTTATCGTCCGCTTGCCGCATCAGGTAACCGCTGATCCCCGCTACGGCGGCAAAGCCGACAGCAACCGCCCCGGACGCCACCAGGCTCACCGCAAGACACGGCAGCAGCACCCGCAGCGGTATTCGGATTCGCGCGCCCATGTATCCAGTCTCGCCAGTGCGCCTCATGCTGGCCAGCTCTGGATCGCCAACCATCAGAGGTCGTATCCACGCAGCTCGGCGCCAGAGGCACTAGGCGGCGACAACCGCCCGCGGCCCAAGCAGACCGGGACAAGAGCGCAGAAAGTTCCATCTGGCCTCCAGCGGAAGTTTTAGCGGCTTGGTTCGCCGCGCAGAACCGCGGTTGGTGTTCACCCATCGCGCGGGGCACAGCGGCGCCCGGTCCCGGGATATCGATATGACCGCGGTGGCCGGCCTGGCTTCAGAGGCTGCCCGGAGCCGGTGCGCAGCTGCAGATGCTTACCTGGAGCGGGATTGTTAGCCTGTAGTCGGTCAGCAACGGAGGGAGCCACGGTATGGGCGAGGTCGCCTACCGATCCAAGGTCAGCATCGAGCGGGAAAAGGGACCCCTGCGCTGGGCGAGGTTGCCGTCCGAGCCCGACCCGATCGCGTTCGGCGTACACAGCGAGGTGGCCGAGCACTACGGCGTGACGCCTGATGCCAGCCCCCCGCACGCCACCACCCTCGATTACATCGTCGCTGCGGCGGCCGGTTGACTGGCCGGCACGCTCGGGGGCGCGCTGGAAGCGCGCGGTATCCCCGCCGGAGGCGGTCGTCTCCGGGCTGACGCTGAAGGCGAGGTCGAGCTGGAGGGCAGCGTCCTGGTGCTCAAGCGGATCCACGTCCGCTACCACCTCACGGTCGACCAAGACGCCGACCTGGCTGCGGTGGAGCGAGTGCACGCCTTCCACGCTGACAAGTGCCCTGTCGCGCGCAGCATCCGTGACGCCATCACGGTCACTACCGAACTAGCGACGGACCCGAGGTAAGAGCACGGCGTGCTTGCGGCGGCCACCTCAGCCAGGCAGAACTGACTCACTTGCCGCGAACCGGGCGATCCACGCCCGTATCCGCCGTTCCGGACGGCCGGTCGCCTGCCGTCCCTGGCGTAGGGCGGGCCGGTGATCTGCCCGGCGACTGCGGCGGCGACGCTGGTGAACCTCTGTGCGTCCGCCGCCGCCTTCGCCCGGTCCGCGGTGATCAGGCCCCAGGCGCGGACGCTATGCAGTCTGCCTCGCCGCTAGGGCCAGCCGGCACCAGGAGCGGGTGCTGCCGCGGTGAGCACCTGCCCCGTTCGCGGCCCCTGTCCGGACATGCTGGCGGCGCCGGAGAACTCGGCCGTCATCAGAAACAGCGTTCGCCGGTCCTCGCCGCCGAGCATGCAGGCGAAGCAGCCGCGGTCGAGCTCGATCGTCTGCGGCACCTGGCCGCCCTCGCGGACGCGCACGCAGCGCTTGCCGGGGACTTCGGCGTACCAGACGGCGTCGTCGGCGTCGAGGCAGATGCCGTCGGGGAATCCGTCGCCGAGGTCGGCCCACACCCGCCGGCCGGACAGGCTGCCGTCGGCCGCGATGTCGAAGGCGGTGAGCCGGTGGCCGTAGGACTCGGCGATGATCAGCGTGGAGTTGTCGGGCGTGACGACAATGCCGTTGGGGAACATGAAGCCGTCGGCGACCTGCCGGGCCGAGCCGTCGGGGGTGACCAGGGCAACAGTGCCGGGGGCGGGCTCGTCGCGGCCGAACTCGAAGCCGATGTTGCCGATGTAGGCGTTGCCCCGGCCGTCCACGGCCATGTCGCTCCAGGGATGGCTGGCCAGGCCGGTCAGGTCGGCGTGGGTCACCAGCGAGCCGCCGGGTTCGATGCGCAGGAGAAGCCCGTCGCGCGAGCAGACGATGAGCATGCGCCCGTCGGGCAGCCAGCCGGTGCCCATGGGCATGGCCGGGACACGGGCGATGACCTCGCTGTTGCCCTCGAGATCGACGGCGACGACCTCACCCGCGCCCATGTCGGAGAACCACAGGCGATCCTCGTGCCAGCGCGGCGACTCGCCGAACGCCAGGCCGGTCATCAGGGTGTGCAGTGCGGGCATGGAAGGCTCCTTGGGTCCGGGCGCCCGGTGCGGGCGCCTGTCACCGGGTGTGTAGAAGCCGCGGGGGCAGATTCGACATGCTGGCTAGAGAAACTTCCTGCCCCGCGGAGGAACCCGTGAAGTACATGATCCTCATCTCGAGCAACCCGGCGTCCCGGCAGATCTGGGAGAGCTTTTCTGCGGCACAGCGCGCCGAAGGCTGGGAACACTATGCCGCTCTCACCGAGGATCTGAACGCCTCCGGTGAGATGATCGTGTCCGAGGCGCTCGCCGATCCGTCGCTGGCCAAGCGCATCTACGTCCGCGAGGGCCAGGTCATGACCAGCGACGGGCCGTTCGCCGAGGCGAAAGAGCATCTGGCCGGCTTCTTCCTCGTCGAATGCGAGAGCATCGAGCGCGCCGTCCAGATCGCCGCGCGGGTGCCTGAGGCGGCGCTCGGCCTGGTCGAGGTGCGGCCGGTCATGAGCCTCGGCGGCACGGACCTGTGACGTGAGCGTCGCGACCGGATTCGAGGGGCTGCTGCGGGAACTGGCGCCGCAGGTCACCGGCATCCTCGTGCACCGCTTCGGCGAGTTCAGCACGTGCGAGGACGCCGTGCAGGAGGCCCTGCTCGCGGCCGCGGTCCAGTGGCCGGCCGACGGCGTGCCGGACAACCCGAAGGGCTGGCTGATCACCGTCGCCTCCCGGCGGCGCACCGAGCTGTGGCGCAGTGAGTCGGCCCGCCGGCGCCGGGAGCAAACCGCCGCCGCGCTCGCGCCGCCCGACCCCGAGCCGGTCCCGGCCGTCGACGACACGCTGACCCTGCTGCTGCTGTGCTGCCACCCCTCGCTCACCCCGCCCTCGCAGGTTGCCCTCACGCTGCGCGCGGTCGGCGGGCTTTCCACCGCGGAGATCGCCCGCGCGTTCCTGGTGCCTGGAGCCGTCATCGGCCAGCGCATCAGCCGGGCCAAGCAGAAGATCAAGGCCAGCGGCGCCGAGTTCCGGATGCCCGGCAAGGCCGAGTTCGGCGCGCGCGTCACCGCGGCCCTCCGCGTGCTGTACCTGGTCTTTAACCTGCGCTGCAGCGCGTCGAGCTCACCGCGGAGGCGATTCGCCTGGCCCGCCAGCTCCGCGATCGCCTGCCCGACCACGGCGAGGTGTCCGGGCTCCTCGCGCTCATGCTGCTGACCGATGCCCGCCGGCCCGCGCGGACCCGGGCTGATGGTGGCCTGATCCCGCTCGCGGAGCAGGACCGCACCCGCTGGAACACCGAAGCCATCGCCGAGGGAGTCAGCCTGGTCAGCACGGCGCTGGCCACCGCGCCGATCGGCCCCTACCAGCTACAGGCCGCCATCGCCGCCGTGCACGACGAGGCGGCCCGCTTCGAAGACACCGACTGGCGGCAGATCCTGGCCCTGTACGACCTGCTGGACCACATCGAGCCCGGGCCCATGGTCACGCTGAACCGGATCGTGGCCAGCGCCATGGTGCACGGCCCCCCGGCCGCCTTGCAGCAGCTGGCCGTGGCCGCAGCCGACCCCGCCCTCGCCGGGCATCACCGCGTCCATGCCGTACGCGCCCACCTGCTCGACATGGCCGGCGACCACTACGCGGCACATACCCACTACCAGCTCGCCGCGCGCCGGACACTCAGCATCCCCGAACAGCGCTACCTCGCCTCTCGCGCTCGGGCGTCAATGACCTCGCCGGGCACGGCCTAAACCGAAGCCGCGCTGGCCGTGATGGATTAACCGCCAGTTGAGCTGGGGGCTGATCGCTTGCCGGAGAACAACGCCCCAACCGCAGGCAGGCCAGCAGCCGCTGCGCCGTGGGCCGTACTGGATTTGAACCAGTGACCTCTTCCGTGTCAGGGAAGCGCTCTCCCGCTGAGCTAACGGCCCTCAATGCCTCGCCGAGATGCTACCAGGTCCGGACCCCCGGTTGCGCGCCGCCAAGGCCACGCCGCATCGCGACCATACTCCCGCACGCAAGCAACCGAGGATTCCCACC
>WNGQ01001526.1_pt1 | contig 32359 bp, 32 predicted proteins | sample 5407661 | NCBI WGS metagenome assembly WNGQ01 (sample SAMN13153382, study PRJNA577476) | soil metagenome | isolation source: 60 cm soil or saprolite under Garry oak tree replicate 2 | place: USA:California | collected 2016-06-15 | reverse complement strand
CCGGCCACCGCGCTGTCCTACCCGTGGACCCACTTCATCTGCGGGCACCTCGGCCGGCTCGCCACCCGCGATGACGTCGCGGTACACCAGGCCTACATCGCCGACATCGAAGCCAGCGCGAAAGAAGCGCTGGCCACGGTCGACCCGACGCCGTACTTCCAGAAGTACGGCGAGTACGTCTTTGCCGCGGGGAAGGGCTACTTCGACGAGCTGACCGAGCGCGCGGCCGCGCCCGTCATCGCCAAATACACCGGCGTGCTGGCCGCCGCGGACATCGAGATCTTCACCACCACCACCACCACGTTCGCCATCATGCAGTCGCTGCGCCTCGACTCCGGGCCCAGCGGACCAGTCCACCCCTGACCACCACGCACCGGGGCCGGGCCAGCGCCGGCCCCGGCGCGGGCCTGGCTGACGAGCCCGTCGCGGCCGGTACACGCTCCGCCTGCTGCCTTCCGCGTCGCGGATGCCCGCATCAGCCTTCACCCGCCCGAGCCCGCGAGGGCTTCCCATCGCCGAACAAAGGTCGCCGGCCATTGTCTGCCCTCACCACCACCGCCGGGCACAAGCCGTCACGGCGACGGCCGCCGACGGATGGCCTTAGGTTGCCTGGTATGGCGGCTGGTGATATTCCCGTGCCGGGAACCTTGCCTACGGTCATCGGCGTGCGCGGGGCCCGGCACAACAATCTGAGGGATGTCGACGTCGACGTGCCGCTGTGGCGGACGGTCGCGGTGGTCGGGGTGTCCGGGTCGGGCAAGACGTCGCTGGCAATGGGCACGCTGTATGCCGAGGGCATGCAGCGGTTCCTGGAGAGCCTGAGCACCTACAGCCGCCGTCGGCTGAGCCAGGCCCAGCGGCCGGACGTGGACCGGATCGACCACCTTCCGCCCGCGCTTGCCCTGCGGCAGCGGCCGCCGGTACCGGGGCCGCGCAGCACGGTCGGCACCATGTCCGAGGTACTTAACGTGCTGCGCCTGATGATGTCGCGGCTGGGCTCGCACCTGTGCCCGAACGGCCACCGCGTCGAACCGTCGGTCGCCACCCAGGGCATGGAGGTCGTCTGCCCGGTGTGCAGCGCGCGTTTCGAGCCTCCCAGCGCCGAATTTTTCGCCTTCAACTCCTACGGCGCGTGCCCGGCCTGCCACGGCCTGGGCGTGCGGTCCGAAGTAGACGTCGCCACCCTGGTTCCCGACCCGGGCAAGACGATTGAGGGAGGCGCGGTGCTGCCGTGGAGTTCCGGCGGGCGGCGGCTGTCGATGTATGCCGCGGGCGAGCTCGGGGTCCGGCTGGACGTACCGTACCGGTCACTGACCTCCCGCGAGCGCGACATCGTGCTGCACGGTGAGCCGGCCCGGCGGCAGGTGACGCTGCGCTCGGGCCGCAGCGGGCGGACCGTGCAGCTGTCGGTCAACTACGACAACGCCGTCGCCGCGGTGGAACGCTCGCTGCGCAGCGACAACGAGCGCACCCGCCGCCTGGTGCAGCGGTTCCTCATCACCCGCGTCTGCTCGGTGTGCCACGGCACCCGGCTGCGGCCCGAGGCGCTGACCTCACAGCTCGGCGGCCGCAACATCGCCGAGATCAGCACGCTCGGCCTTGGCGAGCTGCGCGGGTTCACGGCCGGCCTGCCCGCCGGGCTGCCCGCCGAGCTTAGCCGGATGACCAACGGTTTGCTCGCCGAGCTGAACGGCAGGCTCACGCCGCTGCTCGACGTCGGCCTCAGCTACCTGACCCTCGACCGGGCCGGCGCCTCGCTGTCCACCGGAGAGCGGCAGCGGATCGAGCTCACCTCGACGGTACGGGCCAGCACCACCGGCATGCTGTACGTGCTGGACGAGCCGTCGGTCGGGCTGCACCCGGCCAACGTCGCCGGGCTGCGCAAGACGATCACCGCGCTGGCCGGGAACGGCAATACCGTGGTCGTAGTGGAGCACGAGCGGGAGCTCATCCGCTCCGCGGACTGGGTCATCGAACTCGGCCCCGGCGCTGGCGCCAGCGGCGGCACGGTGATCGCCCAGGGCACCCCCGGCCAGCTGGAAACCGACGCCCGCTCGATCATGGGACCGTTCCTGGCCGGCGCCGCGGCCGTGCCGTCTGACCGCCCGGCGCGGGCCGGCCCCGGCGGGCAGATCACTATCGAGATCGGCGACCTGTACAACCTGCACGACCTCACCGCCGCCTTCCCGGTGGGCCGGCTGACCGCGCTGGCCGGGCCGTCCGGGGCGGGCAAGACCGCCCTCGTCCTGGACAGCCTCATCCCGGCCGCGCGGGCGCGGCTGAGCGGGGGGGCGGCGCCCGGCCACGTCCGCCGCCTGGACCTTGGCGGCATCCGCCAGATCGTCCAGATCGACGCCTCGCCGATCGGCCAGAACGCGCGGTCCACACCCGCGACCTACTCCGGGGCGTTCGACCGGATCCGCCGGGTGTTCGCCGAGTCCGCGTACGCTCGGCGGCGGCGCTGGAAGCCCGGGTACTTCTCGTTCAACACCCGCGAGGGCCAGTGCCCGACCTGCCGCGGGCTGGGCCACATCGACCTCGACGTCCAGTACCTGCCCGACATCACCGTCGGCTGCCCGACCTGCCACGGCGCCCGCTTCAACGACGCCACCCTGGCCGTCCGGACCGACGGCCTGACCATAGCCGACGTGCTCGGCCTCAGCGTGCACGACGCCCTGGAGCGGTTCTCCGACCGGGCCCCGGTCGCCGCGGCGCTGCGGCCCGTCGACGAGGTCGGCCTGGGGTACCTGCGGCTCGGCGAGCCCACCCCATCCCTGTCCGGCGGCGAGTCGCAGCGGCTGCGGATCGCCTCCCGGCTGCGCAGCAGCCAGCGCGGCGCGCTGTACGTCTTCGACGAGCCGTCCACCGGCCTGCACCCGCTCGACGTGGCCACCCTGGCCGGCGTGTTCGACCGGCTGCTGGAGGCCGGGGCCACCATCATCGTCATCGATCACGACCTGGACCTGCTCGCCGCCGCCGACCACCTCATCGACATGGGCCCGGGCGGCGGCCCGGACGGCGGGCACATCCTCGCGGCCGGGACACCGGAAGACGTCGCGCGCGCCCCGGGCAGCGCGACCGGGCCATGGCTGGCCGAGCACCTGGGCCTGCCTGAGGCCCGCCAGTCCGGTGTCCCGTCTCACCGCCACAGCTGACATGTAGACGGTCAAAGGGACCCCTGTCGGGAGCCATCGGGGCAGCCGCTGGCAAGCCAGAAGCCGGACGTCTTGCTGGTCGCGCTGCACCTGGATGACGGCGAGCCGATGCCGCTGACCAGGGATGGTCTGCCCAGGCGCACGGCAGCGGCGTCTTCCCGCTGGCGACCGGAGCCGAGATGATCGTCACCTTCCTCGCCGCCGCGCGATCGAGAGCGGCCGAGAAGATCACCCCGTCGATCAGCCAGGCGGTTGCCGCAGCTACCTTCAGGGCATGCCTTGGCGTATACGCCTGACGCCCTGCCGTCGGCGACACAGTCTGCTCGGTATCAGCCCAGCGCACGCGGCGTCAACGACCCTCGAATCACCAGGATCCGGTGATGATCTCTCACCTGGCTGGGGGCGAGCCTGGGCACGTCGCGAAGATTCGCACGGCCGAATGGAGGACAACCAATGACTACTGCAATCATCGGCGTCGGGAACATCGGCGGCGCGCTGGCGCGGCATCTGGTTCGCGGCGGTGAACAGGTCATGCTGGCCGCGCGGGAGGAGTCGAACGCGGCCGTGCTCGCCGGCGAGCTGGGCCCCCTGGCCAGCGCGGCAACCGTCCAAGAGGCGATCGAGGCCGCGGATGTCGTCGTGTTCGCGGTGTGGTTCGACGCGCTGAAGCAGCTCATCACCGAGTACGCCGACCTGCTCGACGGCAAGGTCGTGGCCGACCCATCGAACCCGATCGGCATCACCGCAGACGGCACACCCTTCCGGACCATCCCGGAAGGCCAGTCCCAGGGCTCACTGGTGGCGGCGATGCTGCCCGCCGGCGCCCACTACGTCAAGGCGTTCGGCACGCTCGGCGCCGACTCATTCGCCAACAGCGCGAACCGGACTCCGCGCCGGGCGGTGCTTTTCTACGCCACCGACGATGACCGCGCTGCCGCGGCGATCGAGCGGCTCATCACCGTCTCCGGGTTGGACCCGGTCAGGGCCGGCAACGTGAGCGACGTGGGGCGGCTCGAGGTGCCCGGTGGTGACCTGCACCAGAACGGCGGGCTCGGCGGCAAGCTCCTCGACGCCGACCAGGCACACGCCGCTGTCGCGGCCGCATGAGCTCTGCGCGCTTGCGACCACAGCCACCGCCATTCCGCTCAGATCCGCAAATCAGGTACGACACTGACCGGTCCCGGCTGCGCGGCTGCTGCTCGGCGTGGCCGCCGCCGGGATCGCCTACCTGATCGGCCACCTGGCCGGCACCGCGGTCTAACCGTCATTGCCCAGCGCGACCCGAGAAAGGGGCATCAGCCATGTCCACGACCATCGCTCCCGGAGCCGCCGCCAGCTCGGGCGCAGCGTCTGCCGGCGAGCAAGCCGCGGTGGCCTCGGCTTCCCGGCCCGGCCTGGCCCGGGGATCGGTGCCTCGCCCGGACAACCACGTCATTGTGGTGTTCGGGACGACCGGCGATCTGGCCCGGCGCAAGCTGCTGCCGGGCCTGTTCCACCTGGCCGCGGCCGGGCTGATACCTTGCCCGGCGCCGCCTGGCAGCGCTGCCGGACGCACTACCATCGCAACCTGCTCACCCGCGTCCCGAAGTCCGCCCAGCCCTGGGTGTCCACCCTGGTGCGGACCATCTCCGGGCAGCCCGACGCCGCCTCCGTCCGCGCCCAGCACTCCGAGGTCGTGACCGCGCTCGAGGCCAAGTTCCCCGCGCCGCCACCCACCTCGACGAGGCCCGCGACGACATCCTGGCCTTCACCGCCTTCCCCCGCGAGGTCTGGCGCCAGATCTGGAGCAATAACCCCAGGAGCGGCTGAACAAGGAGATCCGCCGCCGGACCGACGTGGTCGGCATCTTCCCCGGCCGCGGCGCCATCATCCGCCTCGTCGGCGCGGTGCTGGCCGAGCAGAACGACGAATGGACCGAATCCCGCCGCTGATCGCTTTTGGTGACCCTGACAGCACGCAAGTCCGCACACGTGGCGAGGAAGAGGGCGTCGGCGAAGGGTGGCCGCCCGGATCCGCTACGCACTCGCCTGGCACCGGCCGATCTTCGGGTCACCGAACCTGAGCATCGCTTTTCACTCGACCGTGCTGTACAACTCGGTACTGCGGTTCGATGACCAGATGCTGGTGAAACCGCACATCTACAGCATGCCAGCTTTCCGTGCGCCCGTCATACACCTGCGGCGCATTCGGGGCGGCCCGCTGTTCGATACCTATGCTGAGTGCTTCGAGAACGTCTGGGCGCAGTCCCGGCAATTCGACCCGGCGGCTGGTTCCTGAAATGGCACGTACCGACTATCTGAACGACCCTGCCGCCCCAAAGGCCAACAGCATCGTACCCGCAGTGAGCGTAGTGGTCCCCGATGACCAGGGATGCATCCTGCTTATCCGGCGCGTGGACAATAACTACTGGTCGATCCCAGGTGGCGGCATGGAGCCGGGCGAGTCGGTCCGCCAGGCCGCCAGCCGCGAAGTCAGCGAAGAGACCGGCATCAACTGCGAGGTCACCGGCCTGGTGGGAATCTACTCCAATCCGCATCACGTCGCAGCCTACGACGATGGCGAGGTCCGGCAGGAATTCTCAATCTGCCTCACCGCGCGCGTCCTCGACGGCTCACTCCGGACGAGCAGCGAATCATCAGAAGTCAGGTTTGTTCCCGTAGCGGACATCGCCACTTACGACATCCATCAGTCGATACGGATGCGCATTAGTCACTATCTGGAGGATCGCGCGACCCCTTACATCAGCTGACTCGCGCATCATCGAGGCGCGCGAGTGTCCGCTCGCAACAGCCGGTAAGGTCAGATCGCGCTAGCTCGACCGCCCGCGTCACCTCATGGCGTGGGCCATAGCGCTCCTGGATCTCGTCCATGCGCGCCCAATAAGTCAAAGGCTCGCCTGCGGGACCGGTTGTCATGTCGCAGAACACCAGCGCATCGTAGGTGAGCGAGTCCTCCCTCTCGAATTCGGCGAGCAATACGCCGTCCAGCCCGCGGACCCGCGCCTCACGGGCAGCGCATGAATGGTGCGCCACCAGGCTGGCCAGGCGGCTGTCAGCGCCCTCGTCGCGGAGGAACCGGGCGCCGTCCAGGGGATGAAAGCCGGTAACCGCCAAACGTGGCGCGTACCCGATGTCGTGCAACCAGGCGGCCGCCACCAGCAGTTCACCGGACACGCCCGGCAGTCCGGACAGCCGCTCGGCTTGGGCTGCTACCGCCTGGACATGACGCCACCGGCGAGGCAAGGCATCTGCTAGCTCCCTCATGGCAAGATCCCGCGCCGCGTGCCTACTGACCATGACCGTGACGGTACCTGCTACGGGATCCCGTTCCGCATCACGCCACTCCTCAGGTGCGACGCAGACTGTGGTTGGTTAGGAGTGTCGAGGTGGGCGATCACCGAGGCTCCGGTCACTACATGAGAGCTACCCCAGCAACTCGGCGCCCGTCCGGCCGGACCGCCAGCCGGCCCGAAACACGGCACCTGCCCAACACAACTCGAACGAACGCCCCGAAGCGTAAGGAAGCCGGACATTGCAAAGTGCCAGGGCGTGGCCAACGATCTCATAATTGTGACGAGCACGCAGAGTGATGGAGCCGCAGGCAGTCCGCAGCGTGCACCCGCGCATATCGCCGACTATGTACCTGTCAAATCGCAGGTCGAGCAGAGGAGTCCGGAAGCCAGATCAGGCAGTTATGGCGCCACTCTGGCGGTGTCACACCTACAGTCATTGCAGGCGGAACTGGAACGAGATCGCCGGGGCGCGCTGGCGGCCGCGATGCTGAGAGGCTGCAGTTTGCTGACTGCAGGCCGCGAGCCCGATCGTGGTGGAGGCGGTGACATGTCAGCTTGCGAGCGGCCGAAATCGGGCCGGGTGGTACGGGCGGGCGACTCCTATGCGGGCAAGCAGGGCCTGGACTACACGCCGGGTGTGAGCGCCCAGACGGTCGGCTCCACCGGGCTGTGGGTCGGCACCGTGGTGATCCCGCCTGGCGGGCGTACCAGGGCCCACGTGCATGACCATCACGAGTCCGCGTTCTTCCTCATCAGCGGGGAGGAAGTGGAACTGTGGACCGGCGACGAACTCGGCGAGCGGGCGGTCGCCCGTCCCGGTGATTACCTCTACATCCCGCCGGGCGTGCCGCATGTCGCGGTCAACCGCAGCCAGGACACGTCGGCCGTGTTCGTGGGGGCGCGCACCGATCCCAACGAGCAGGAGAGCGTAGTGATGCGTCCCGACCTGGACACCCAGGTCCCCTAGCTGCCGCGGGGTCCGGGCCGGGCTGGGCCGAAGCACGGCGTGTGCCGCGCAAACCATATCCGAGCGGAAGGAACCGTCATGCCGCGTGTTGAGGAGAAGCTGGAAGCTCTCGGCCTGCAGTTGCCGCCGCCGCCCAGCCCGGTTGCTGCGTATGTGTCGACGGTGCGCACGGGCGACCTAGTTTTCGTATCTGGGCACGGTCCGATGCGCGACGGCCAGTTCACCGACATTGGCAAGCTGGGACGCGACCTGGACATCGATGCCGGGTACCAGGCCGCGCGGCTGGTCATGCTGAACTGTTTGGCCAGCGTGAAGGCTGAGACCGGAGACCTGGACAAGATCACCCGGATCGTCAAAGTGCTCGGCATGGTCAACTCCGCGCCCGGCTTCGAACAGCAGCCAGCGGTGATAAACGGCGCGTCGGACTTGCTGATTGAGATCTTCGGCGACCGGGGCAGGCACGCCAGGTCAGCAGTCGGCATGGCGGAGCTGCCGTTCGGGATATCGGTCGAGATCGAAATGGTTGTTGAGGTCTCCGACTCCACCGGCTAATAGCCCGGCGGGTCAGCGGCCGCGCGAGTCCCGCGCCGGCCACGCGCCGGCCCCGGTTGCTGGCGACCAGCCCTCTCCGGCAGGGATCGGATCTGGCCGTTGCGAAACCATGCCGGGGAATTCGCACCCGGACAACGACACATTGTGCGAGCCGTTGATCTCGCTGCGGCACTCGGAAGTGCCGGGTGCGACAGATTGCCCGTTCTGGGCGCCACCACCAGCCCGGTGCCGAGCAGTCGCTCGCGTACAGATCGGCGGTCAGGCGCGGCCCGCGAACCCGCCATCAGTTACGGAGCGTCAGCGGGGCTGCGGTCCGGCATGGTGCTGACACCGCAGCCCAGGCATCGGCCAGGGGTTGGTGCGAGTAACCGTCATGCTCATCGAGCGTTGCCGATCCGTGCTCACGGAGCGCTGCCGCAAGATCGCCAGATAGCGATGTCGGTAACAACGGGCCGACGTGGATCCCGGTCATCCGCACGTGGCTGACCACCTGATCACCGCCGGCCACCACGTCCAGTTCCTCGAAGCTCAGCTCCGAGAAGGCCAGGCGCAGCCACGCGCTGGTGGCAAGGAATCCGGGCGCACCAATTCCGTCCCTGGCGACCCCCGGTCCCAAAGGGCAGCGGGACCGGGGGGTCGCTACTAATGGCCGATCGCTAAGATCCCCAAGTCAATGCGACCGGCCGGCGGATCGCTGGCTGTTTAGTCCTGCGGAGGCAGGCAGGTGCCGGTGTCGCGCTCGAACGAGATCGTGAGCGTTCCGTTCGCGTTGACGGTGGCGTGCGCCACGATCGACACGCTGCCGACGGGACCCCCTGACGGGCCGAGGATCTGGAAGTGCTCGGTATCGGTGAAGTTTTGGGCACCTCCCGCCGTTGTATTACCCCCGAACCACGATGCCCCGCCAAGGTGGTACAGCAGGCTGTCGCTGCTGTGCGTGAGCGTCACGTTGGCGGGTGCCACGGTGCCGGTCACGTGGTCGCCGCCCTGTGCGTCGGTGCTTTCATCGAACAAGAACACTGCCTCCCCGCTCACGGCGGTGAAGGCGGCGCCGTCGGTGCAGGTGAATTGTGCGCCCGCGACGGGCATTTTAACCACCTGGCCGGCACTTGCAGAGGCCGGCAGGGCGACTCCGAACAAGACCATAAGGCCGGAGGCGAGACCGGCGATTGCCAGTCCGAACCGACTACGCGTTCCCATCATTGAACTCCTCTTCGACTGAAGGGCCTACAGGATTTACCGCAACACTGCAACGACCGCCGTGTCGCGGTCAGAACATTCGGGTCCGGTGATGCCAGCCCGGCGAGCGCGAGCACATCGGGATCGTGGGTGCGGCCATGGGGGTGGCAGCACCCGGGATAGGAGCCTCGGAAGCTGCACACCCGGCCGGCAGGCCCAGCATCCCGAGCATTACCCGCTGCACCGCAAGCGGCGGTTTGGCGTACTGGGCTGCGTCCTGGATGCGCCAGGGCCGGTTGCCCGTCGCGGTCCTCGTTGCCGCGCAGTACGACGCCCCGCTCGCCGGCGTCCTTGCTCTCGTAGCCGCAGGCCGCGCGGACGCGAGCGCTACCTGGGAACTTCATGCCGTTCCTCCATGCCATTGAGCACTAGCGCCACCCCCAACGGAATGACAACCGCACATCGGACCTGGAATCAGAACGGGATGATTCCCGGCCTTCCCCGGTCTTGGTGGCATCCCTCGCTGAGGGCCGTGAATTCAGCGGACACGTCCGCGCAGTTCCCGCATGCTGCCGAGCCCGCCCGGCGGCCCGCAAGCCAGCGCACCTCCGATGTTAGGCCTGCGCCAGGCGGCCCGCCAGGGTGGTGGCCGCAGCTTCCTCGGTGTGCTACTACCACCCCGTCATGCATGCTTGCCGGCGCACCCGGGCCAATCCCGCGACAGATCAACCACCCGAACAACGTTTATGTGCACCCACCGGGTGCGGCGCTTTCGAAACGCCAACTGTACAGATCGAGCCGTCCGGCGCCAGAGCCTGCGCGATGGGTGATCACGGACAGTGAGCTTGCTAGCGGAAGGGCGGCACGTGCGATGGCGGGTCTGCCAAGTGCGGGCCGCCGTTCAGATCCTCCGTTTGGGGACGTCCTGGGTAATGTCGACGGCTTTGAGATGTTGAACTCTGCCGGCACGGGATACGCGAGCCACCGGGCCGTCCTCACACGGCGGGCCGCTCGCCAGCGCCCTCTGCAGCCGCCCCGGATCGGCGCTCATCTCCAGTCGGTGGAGCCGAACCCGGACGTCGGCGGCTAGGACTAACTAACAGGACAGGCCGGTGGGCGCGGCCTGGAAATGACCCGTACCGGCCTGGAACCCGAGCACTGCCAGGGGGGGTCACGTTCGTGCTACGACCAGAACCCCGCAGCCGCATCGGGGTCGGCCGGATGAGTCCAGATCTCGGTCACTTTCCCGTTCTGGACGTGAGCCACCTGGACAAGGTTGTCCTGATAATGCTTGCCCGCCCGCTCTGCGCGAATTGTAGCCAGCGTGACGGTGTGATTGTCGTTGGCAAGGATGTCATGCAGCTCAAGACGTGCCGTGCCCAGTGAGAGCTCGGAAATCTTGCTCAGTAGCGCCATCACCTGAGCGATCCCTTCGTGATGGCCAGCGAGAGGTCCTCGGCCGGGACGTGCCAGCGGATGTCCTCGGCGAAGTAATTCTGCAGGGCAGTGAGGTCTCCGCGGCCGAAGGCCGCATTGGCCTCCCGCCCGAGGCTCTCGTTTGGATGCGTCATTGGACCCTCCCTCGGATCGACGTATCGCACCAAGAGTGCGGGCCGCTCAGCAGGCCGTCAAGGCGCCGGAAGAGACGCCCCGCCTCTCTTCGGCGAGGCGGTCAGGCAGCTCCTCGCGCCAGATCGGCCGATTCGGCACGCTGGCAGGGCGGCCTGCATCCTGGCCTGGGTTGCGGCTGTGCGGTGCGGTGTCTGGCAGGGTGACTGGCCCGTTGATCTCGCTGAGATTCTCCGGCGGTCACGTCGTGGTGCTCCGAAGCCACCGGCTGATCGATCCGGGGGTAGAGGTGGCCGGGCCGCGCAGCGAGTGCCCCTCGTTGTCGTACAAGATGCTGGACTGAAGGTCGGCGATGAACTTTTCGCGCGCCAGCTCGGCGAAATCAAGGCCTTCCCGGGCGTCGCGGAGCCGGACGGCAACCGGCACCGCGCCCCCTGATGTGCCTGCCAGCAGCTTGGTAAGCCTGACCAGCAGCGCGGTCTTGCCCGAGGCGGTGACGCTCTTTGGGGGCACCACCTTCTCCACCGCCGCAGCCGCCTTGCGCAGGATCTTCACTTCCTCGTCCAGCTCCCGGATCCGCTTGCGCGCCTCGGCGAACTCAGCGGTCTCCGCCGTGGCCGTGCCAGCCTTCAAGCCGCGGTCGATCAGTTCCTGCCTGCGCCAGTTGTGCAGGCAAGACTCGGTGATCGCGAGTGAGCCCGCGACATCGCGGACAGCGCGGCCGGAGTCGACCAGATCGAGGGCGCGGCGCCGGAATTCGGGCGGATACGGTCAGGGCACTGGCTGATCCTCTCGGACAGCCGGGCACTCGGCGTCTCCTGACACGCGCGTCCGTTAAAGCGGGTCAAGACCAGGTTGTGAGTCGCCCAGATCGAGCCGTGCGGCACCCTTGGGGATGTCGGAGGCGGGGAGGTTGCCGGCCAGGTCGCCCAGGTGGTCGCCTGCGGCGGGGCGGTCTAGTATCGGTCAGCACGATGCTCGACTAGGGCAGGACGCGATGAAGGCTGTCGTGCAGGACAGGTTCGGCCCGCCGGATGCCCTGCAGCTGGTCGATACCGGCCTGCCGGAGGTCGGGGACGGCGACGTGCTGATCCGGGTGCACGCCGCGGCGCTCAACCCGGCCGACTGGCACATCTTGCGGGGGGACCCGCTGATCGCGCGGCTGATGGGCGTGGGGCTGACCAGGCCTAAGGCGCGGGTAGCCGGAATCGACATGGCGGGCGTAGTGGAAGCGGCCGGGGTGAACGTGCGCCTGGTGCGGGCGGGCGACGCGGTGCTCGGGTTCGGCCGGGGCGCGTTCGCAGAGTACGCGTGCGCCGAGGCGGACAAGATGGTGCCCAAGCCGGCGAGCCTGACCTTCGAGCAGGCGGCCGCGGTTCCCATCGCGGCGACGACGGCCCTGCGCGGGATCCGTGAGGTGGGCCAGGTTCAGGCCGGCCAGCAGGTGCTCGTCAACGGGGCCGGCGGCGGGGTGGGCACGTACGCCGTCCAGATCGCGGCCGCCCTGGGTGCCGAGGTCACCGGCGTGTGCAGCGCTCGCAACGCCGAACTGGTCCGCTCGCTCGGCGCTGCCCACGTCATCGACTACACCAGCGAGGACTTCGCCGACGGGCGGACCCGGTACGACGTGATCCTGGACAACGTGAGCAACCTCCCGCTGACCCGGCTGCGCCGGGCGCTCACCGCGCGGGGGACCCTGGTGCTCAACGGCGGCGGCTCGCCCGGCCACGTGTTCGGGCCCGTCGCCGGGATCCTGCGGGCAGTCGTGGTCAACCCAGTCCTCTCGCAGCGGCTGCGCCCGCTCCCGTCCAGGCAGAGCCGCGAAGAACTGCTGGCCGTGACCGGACTCATCAAGGACGGCAAGGTCACGCCGGTCGTCGACCGGACCTACCCCCTGGCCCAGACAGCCGAAGGCTTGCGCACCGTCGAGCAGGGACACGCGCGCGGCAAGCTCGTCATCACCGTGGCATGAGACCGGCAGACCCGGCGGGCTAAATCGCCGCGGCACATCTGGGCCAGGCCTGGCGGGAGACGGAGCATATACAGATCACCCAGTCACCGGCCGCCGCACCGGAAACCTGCACAAGCTGGCCGGCCTGGCTGAGCACGGCCAAGCAGCCTGGCAGATGGCGCCCCGATAATGTCGATGGCCCAGGTGATCTTTCCGCCAAGCCCGGTCACCGAGCCGATCACAGCCTCGATCCAGGCCTCGTCGCTGGCGACCTTGAGCGACAGGAGCTGCCTGCCGTTCTGGTCGACCACGCAGACCTCGCGACGCCGCCCTTTTCGCCGCCGGCCTGGTCATGCTCGGCATCGCGCTCCGGCTTGCTAGAACACGGACGAAGGCCTGGCGTCCTTCAGCTCAGGCGCACCCTTGACTCAATCCGGTGGCGGTGTTGCACTGCCCGAGTGGGCTCGCGCCAGATCCTGCCTGGAACTGCCGCCCCGCTCGGGGCATTGTCTGATGGGCAGGGAACCAATTTCGCGGTTTTCGCCGCAGGAGCGGCACAGGTATGGCTGTGCCTCTTCGACGCGGCGAACAGCGAGGAGCGCATCGCGCTAACCGAAATAGACGCCTATGTCTGGCACTGCTATCTGCCTGGCGTCGGCCCCGGCCAGCGCTATGCCTACCGGATGGAGGGTGACTGGGACCCTGATCAAGGCAAACGCTGGAACGCCGCCAAGCTGCTCCTGGATCCCTACGCGCTGGCCGTGGACGGGCCCTTGAACTGGGGCACAACCGATGCCGACGCCGATCGGTTAAGCGACTACAACCCGGCCGACCAGTCACGGAGCGACCTCGACAGCGCGCCGGCGATGCCACGCGGTGTCGTGATCGACCGCTCATTTGACTGGGGAAAGAGCGAGGCCCGGCCCCGGCACGGGCTCGCTGACACCGTCATCTATGAGACCCATGTGCGGGCCCTCACCTGCCAGCACCCCAGCCTCGCCCCCGCCGAACGAGGTACTTACCAAGGGCTTACGCACCCGGACGTGCTAAAGCACCTCACTGATCTCGGGGTCACGGCCGTGGAGCTGATGCCCGTCCAGCAGTTCTTCTCCGGCCGCGGCGAGACCAACTTCTGGGGCTACAACCCGATCTGCTGGATGGCCCCCCACGGCGCCTACTCGTCAGCCGGGCACGGCGGGGAGCAGGTGGCCGAGTTCAAGCAGATGGTACGGGCCCTGCACGAAGCGGGCTTCGAAGTCCTCCTCGACGTGGTCTTCAACCACACGGTTGAGGGAGGCAACCCCCGCCAGGACGTCGCTGACCCTCAGCCCCTCTGGCGGATAGGGCCATCGCTGAGCTACCGCGGAATCGACAACCGCAGTTACTACCTGCTTGATGCCAACCCGCTGATCTACATCGACAAGACGGGCGTCGGCAACACGGTAAACGTCTGGGACCCGGCGCTGCTGCGGCTCATCATGGACGCGCTCCGTTACTGGGCCATTGACATGCATGTCGACGGATTCCGTTTCGACGAGGCTGCGGTCCTCGCCGAGACCGACAGCGCGCACTCGATCTCCGCGTTTCTCTACGAACTGGGGCAGGATCCTGTCCTGAGCCAGATGAAGGTGATAGCGGAGCCGTGGTTCGGTGATCAGGAGCCGCAGCTGCTCGGCAGGTTCCCGCCCATGTGGGGTCAGTGGAACGGCGACTTCCACTGGGCGCTGCGCGACTTCTGGAAGAGCACTGGCAGCCTTCGCCAGATGACGAACGGTCTCCTCGGCTCGCCTGAGACCTTCCAGGCATCAGTCGGCGAGCTTCCTACGGCATCGGTCAACTATGCCGCCAGTCACGACGGCCTGACCACCCGAGACGCCGTGTCCTACAACGACTCTGGGCAGCACGCCTGGGACTGCCGGTCGGACGGCCAGGCTGACAACGACCCCGCCGTGCTCGAGCTGCGAAGCCGGATGCAGCGCGCACATCTCGCGACGGCAGTGCTCGCCCAGGGCATGCCCATGCTTGTCTACGGTGACGAATGCGGGCGCACGCAGAACGGGAACCCCAATCCCTACGACATCGACAGCCCTGTCACCTGGATGCCGTGGGGCGCCGACCAAGACCAGCAGCTCCTTGCGTTCACACAGCGCCTTACCGCACTTCGCCATGGTCATCCTGTGTTCCGGCGCCGACGCTTCTTCCAGGTCGGCGGCGGCGCGTCGTTCTACCGCCCGGACGGGACGGCAATGGCCGACGGTGACCTCGACGCCAGCGGCCCATGCGCGTCCGCAATGTTCCTCGACGGCGACGCGATCCCAGATCCAGATGCACAGGGCAACCCCGTCACCGATACCCATTCGTTCCTGCTGCTGCTGAACGCGAACTGGCAAGCGACCCAGTTCGCCATTCCCCAAGCGCTCGGCGGCAACTGGCAGGTCGAACTCGCCACCGAGAGTCCGGATGGAGGCGCCGTCAGCCTCCCGCTGCCGCTCCTTCGGCCAGGCCGCTCACTGCTCGTGCTGAGCACGCCCGCAACAGGCTAATCCTCCCCGCACACGACCAAGGGACCTGGGCGCGGTCAGGCAGAAGCGGGCACGTTCTCAGTCGCCAAGAATTGCGGGGCCGACCTATCTCCGCTCATTTCGACCCGGTGACTAGTACTAGTCGCGGATTGAGCCCGGCCGACGAACGGTGCTTACCCCCGCGCGCGAGCCGCCGACCCCGCTACTCATTGTCACCGTGCCGACCGAGCGCCACCGGCGACAACAGCGCCAAATCGCCGATTATTTTCGGTCATCTGTAGACCTCGTCGACGGCTGATTGCGCACATATCGCGCTGATCTGGGCGGGCAGCCGGACGGCGCCGGCGCCCCCGGAATCGCGCCGTATCGAACAGCGCCTCGGCTCCGCCCGCTCGTTATTCTGAGCGAAGGACCGCCGCCGGGTTCAGGCGGGCGCAATGCCGTCCGGGCGGGAGCGCGATCGCGTTCGCGCCTAGGATCGCCGCGGGCACCATGAACAGCACCAGCGGCACTGGCGTGATGGCGCCGGGCGGGATGCCGGCATTGGCGGCGAAGAGCCCCCATGCCCAGTGGCCGGCTGCCACGCCGAGCGGCAGGCCGGCGAGCAGCGCGAGCCCGGTCAGCGTCGTGACCTGCCAGGCGGTGACTGCTGTCAGCTGCCTGCGCAGCAGCCCGAGCGTCCTCAGGATGGCGAAGTCACGCCGGCGGCGGCGCGCCGACGCCACGGCGAACTGGCCCAGCACCCCGAGCCCAAGGATGGCGAGGACGCCGGCCAGCACTTCCGGGGTGCCGTCGATCCTGGCATAGCCCGTTACGCCGTTAGGGCGCTGGTCATTGACGACGCACGTTGACTGCTCGATCGTGGAGCAGAAGGGGCCCATCGCCCGGTCGAAGTCGGCGATGTCCGCGGCGCGGCGCGGCCCGGGAGCGAACCGGACGAGGACGAAGTTGTAGCCGCTGCCGTTGGCAGCCGCAGACAGCGGCTCGAGCGTCGCCGCAGTCACTATCGCACCCTGGCCCAGGTCGGTCGGCGTGAAGAGGCCCTCACCGAAGTAGGGGAAGACGGCGCGGCCAACGATCCGGGCGGATGGCTGCCGGTGACCGCCGGCCGTGACCGGCACCGACTGCCCGACACCCAGCCCGAGCACGCCGAGGTCCGAGGTGCCGAGCACGATCTCGTTGTGCGATCGCGGCGAACGGCCGGCCAGCAAGGTTGGGGACGTCAGCGGTCCCCGGCCTGCGGCCAGCCCGATCGCGGGAACGACAGGCGCACGCGCGCCGCTGCCAATCTGCACCGTCCCGTGAACGCCGAACGTCCAGCCGGAGACGCCGGGCACCCGCGCCGTGATGCTGTCAAACCGCTGCGGCGTGATGGTCGAGAACTGCAGGTCCACCGCGACATCCCAGTTCTTGCCATATAGGCGCGGCGTATGCACGAGGTGGAGCAGGTTCGCGCCGAAGGTGACGGCCGCTGCCACCGCCGCCACGGACATGACCAGGCCGAGCAGGGCACTGCGCACCGGGACAGCGGTGCGCCCCTGGCCCGGGTCCAAGGCGAGCCGCACGCCCGTCACGGCGGCCACCGACGCGCCGGCGCGCGCCAGCCATTCGGCAGCCTGCGAGCGGCGGCCTGGCATTCCCGCTGCGTCGCGCTCAGCGGAATGCCGGGCCGATGCCAGGCGCCAGGCCGGCCAGGCAGCCCGCGCGACCAGCAAGATCACGGTCACGGCGAAGCCGACGGCCAGCACCGCGGCGTCGACGCTCAGGCCGGGATCGGGCTCCGCAAGACGGGCCGGCCCGATCGGCATCAGCGGCGAGGCCGCGATCGCCACGCCGCACGCGGTTGCCGCTCCGGCGGCCACCGCCGCGCCGACCTCAACCAGGCCTGCCGCCAGCAGCTCGCCGCTGGTCATCCCGAGCGCCGCGAGGGTGCGATTGTCCGACGATGCCGCCAGCAGCAGCCGCGACGCTACCTGGCCGACGACGAGCAGCGCGGTGACAGCGAGAATCAGCGCGAACAAGGCCAGAGCGACCGCCTGCGGCCGGATCGATCTCTCGACGGCGGCCGCTTGCCCGGCCTCATCCGAGAGGAATATCTGGCCGCCGCTAGCGGGGAACTTGCGGGTGAGCGCCTGGGCCCGGGCGCTGAAGTCGCTCACCGTCTCGCCTGGCCGCAGCTTCACGTATGCCCCGTCGGATCCCGCGTAGCCCGGGCCGAGCTCGCGGAACAGCGCCTTGCTGGCGATGATGACCGGAGTCTTATCCAGATCCGTGACGGGAACGACGGAGCCGCGGTCCACCATGATTCCGACGACGCGCTCAGACAACCGGTGAATGTGCCTGGAGCCCGTTCCGGCGCCGGCGCCCAGCTCCAGCCTGCTGCCGACCCGAAGGTGCAGGTCCCGGGCGGCGATCTGGTCGACCATCACCTCGCCGGGGCGATCCGGCCTCGGCTGGCGCCCGGCGAGCATCTTCGGGATCTCGAGCGTGTGGCCGAACCTGCCATCCAGCGGCGCAGTGACTATGGCATCAACCAGCTTCCCGCCGGGTCCCACCGGCAGCGCCTGCAGCCCGACGATCGGTGCGATCGCCGCCACTCCCGGGAGGCTGGCAAGCGCATCATCGTAATGGCCGCCGAATCCCTCGCCGGCCGGCCCGCCGAGCACGTCGGACCCCTTATATGCCTCCAAGAACCGGGGATACGCACTTGCCGTCCGCCGCGCGCCCGCGGCCGCCGTGAGCACCGCGCCGCCCGCCAGGCCGACAAGCAGCATCAGGACAGCCCAGCTCAGCCACCGGGCGCGGAACTCATGGGCGGCAAGGCGCAGGACGGCCCGCATTGTCGTCAGCCAGCCGTCGCCTGGCTGGCATCCGGGATGCGGCCGCGCAGCACGAGGCGCCGGTCATAGGGCGGGCTTCGCCGGACAGCGGCGAGCACCGCGAACCCGGTGATCAGGGTGATGGCGCTGAGCCCGGCGGTGATCAAGCTGAGGTTGTGCCCGTCGACGACCACGGTGGCGCCAGTAGCGCGCAGCCAGAAGCCCGCGCTGCGGTGCGAGATCATTGCCCCGATCAGCAGGTACCAGATCGGCACGAAGGCCACAAGCAGGACCCCGGCCAGCCGGTTACGGGCGTGCCCGGCCAGGCTGTGCCGGATCGCGGTGTCAAGCTGCTGGCGCATGGCTGCGGGCCTCCTCCTTGATCCGTCCGGACCGAAGGTGGCAGATCCTGTCGAAACGTTCCTCCTCGAAGACCAGGTGGGTGATGACAACCGTCGCGGTCCCCGCCGTCCTCAGCAGCACCGCGGGGTCATGCATCTGGCCAGGATCAGGCTGAGCTTCTGGCTGGTCCCGCCGGACAGGGTGCCAGCGGGCTGGCCCCACTACCCGGCGCAGCCCAGCCGGCCGATCAGTTCCGCAGCCGGCCCGGTGCGCCGATGCGCGTGAGCGGCCTGGAAATAGCGCACGTGCTGGTCCACCGTGAACGCGTCGTCGAGCACGATCGCCTGGGGGCGGATCGCGACGCGGCCGACTGGCGTCCGGGCGGAGGTCACCCGCGAGGATGCGGAGCCAGGTGGACTTCCCGCTCCCGTTCTCGCCTACTACCGCGACCATCTCCCCCCGCAGCGATCTCAAGATCGAGACCGGCCGCACCCGATGACGGCCAAACGACTTGCGGATTCCTCGCGCTGCTAACGCTGTCACGGACTCCCCTTTCGCTGCCAGCCTGTCACTGTCAGGATTCTCCTTGCTTCCCGTGCTGGCCAGGGTGGTGCCTGGTCAGTGCTCGGTGTGCCCACCACCACCGGTTCTCGGCGTGCCTGGCCTTCGGCAGCGGCGCATGCGGACCGGGACAACAGCAGAGCGCCTCGAACGGCCCGGCCCGCTTGTCCGCCTACCGGTCACGGCCGGGTTCCTCGTGTCTCGCCGAGTTAACAATCGGCTGGTCGCCGAACCGCCAGGAACCAGACCAACGGTCCCGGCAACGAGCACCGGCTCGTCAGCGCGACAGAGCGACCGTTATGCGCGGCCGGGACTGCGGAGGGTTCGTGCTCACGAGCCGCCCATAACGGCGGCTCGGCGCGCGTTCTCGTCGAACGGCCCGATCACTCAGTGTGATGACATTTGTCGACTTCGCCTGATGCCGACTATCGACTCGATACGCCGATTGATCTGGAGGTCGATGCGGGCGTGGTGCCCGTCGACGCCACGGTCTCATTCGCAGTCTCATTCACCTGAGTTCGCGGGCGTCTGCCGAGACACATCGCGAGCACATATCCCAGGTCACGGACTGTCCCGGACTGTGGTGAACGCTGAGGCGCACACTTGGAAAGCGTGTTGGGGGCAACCCCTCGCGAGTTCGAATCTCGCATCCTCCGCCACCTCTGACCAGGCAATACACAAGCCCAGGTCATGCGTTCGGCCTAGGCTTGCAAGGCTGCGTAGTCTCATTCGTAGTCTCATTCATTCTACGCATATCGGTATAAAACGCCCAAGGGTGCAGGCGCACGCTTCTGAGTGCTATCGCGGTTGTGGCTGCCCATTGGGCGTTTCAGCTCTGAGCGACCAGCTCGCCGCCGGGGCCGTCACGATGGGTGAGCGTCTCGGCAGCGATGTCGCCTGGTGCTCAACGCAGATCGGCTCCGAGTATGCGCTGCCTGTTGACGGTGTATCCGTCGCGGTCAGGTGACCCAGAACTCCCACCCATGGCGCCTCTCAATGTGGGTTCGGGTGCTTCTAGGCGCGGTGTCCACGCTCGGTGGCGCCACTCGCCGTGCAGGCCGCTCCCGAAGTGCCGCCTCCGGCCGCCCCGCGGGCTGGACCGTCGGCCCGCCGCCCGACACCCGCGCCATGCCTCGCGGGCAAACCAGCGTCGAGGCAGCAACTGATGGGCGGGCTGGTTCAAACCTGACCCGGCCCGCTAGCGCAGGGGCCGGGTGCTGCCGCCTGCCCGGCTGAACTGTCATTTTCCGGTTAGTGTTTGCGCCGTGAGGCTGCTCGAGCGGGAGGACGAGCTCGCCGCCCTGGATGCTGTGCTGATCGAGGGGGGTGTTCTCGTGGTAGAAGGCGGGGCCGGCGTAGGCAAGACGTCGCTGCTGGCGGCCGCCGCCGAGCGCGCGGCCGGCCTCGGGCACGAGGTGGTGCGCGCGCGTGGCTCGGAGCTGGAGGCCGGGTTCGCCTTCGGCGTGGTGCGCCAGCTGTTTGAACGGCGCCTGGTCCTTGCCCCGGCGGAGGAGCGCCGGGCGCTGCTCGCGGGCCCTGCGGCGGCCGCCAAGGCTGTGCTCGCGGGCCGGCCCGCTGAGGGCGTCGGCCGTGACATTTCGTTCGCTGTGCTCCACAGCCTGTACTGGCTCGCCGCCAATCTCGCGGCTGCCCGGCCGCTGGTGATCGCGGTAGATGACGCGCATTGGGCGGACCTTCCTTCGCTGCGGTGTCTCGCCTACCTCGCGCCGCGAGTCGAAGGGCTGGCGATCAGCTTGCTGGTTGCCCTGCGGCCGTCCCGGCCGGTCGAGGAGCCACCACCGCTGGCGGCGATCCGGGCCGAGGCCGCTGTGGTCCGGCCAGGGCTGCTGTCGGAAGCTGCTGCGGCCCATCTGGTGCGCAGCGCCGCCGGGGGCGAGGTTAGCGTCGAGTTCTGCACGGCCTTGTGGCGGGCCAGTGGCGGCAATCCCTTTTACCTGACGGAGCTTCTGCGCGGAGCCGGGTCGTCTGGGTCCGGGCTGGAGAACGTTCGCGAAGGTGTCGCCCGTCATGTGGCGGCACGGATCCGCCGCCTCGACCCGGACGCGCTGCGCCTGGCCCAGGCTGTGGCGGTGCTTGGAGACGGCTGTGAGCTGCGCCAGGCTGCCGTCCTGGCCGGGCTGGAGTTCGAGGCGGGTGCGCGTCTGGCTGCGGCCCTGGTTCAGCTGGAGATCCTGGGCGCCGACTCTCCGCCTCGCTTTTTGCATCCGGTCGTGCGCGACTCGGTGGAGGCTTCTCTCGCCGGCGGCGAGCGGGACGCTGCGCACCGGGCCGCGGCCCGTCTCCTGCACGGCGATGGCGCGCCCCGGGGCAGGGTCGGCGCCCATCTCGTGGCCGTCCAGCCGGCGGCTGATGCCTGGGTGGCAGCGCGCCTGCGCGATGCCGCCGCCGATGCGGTCGGCAGTGGCGCGCCGCAGGCCGCGGCGGCGCTGCTGGGGCGGGCGCTCGCCGAGCCGCCACCGGCGTCGGAGCGGGTGGCGCTGCTGCTGGAGCTGGGCCGTGCCGAGGAGCTTGCTGGGCAGGACGCGGCCCTGGCTCACCTCGCTGAGGCGCGAGAGCTCACAGAAGACTGCCGTCGCCGGGCCGAGATCGGACTCCAGATGGCCCGCGCCCAGGCGGACCTGTTTCATTGGGTGGAGGCCGTCGACGTGAGCACGTCCACCCTCGCCGAGCTCGGCGACCAGGAACCGGACCTGCAAGCCAGGCTCGAAGCCCAGGTCGTGGTCTCTGGCCTGCGCGTGGCGCGCCGCGTCTCGCTGGTGCCACCCGCGCTCGAGCGCCTCGCCGGCTTCCAGCCCAGTGTGACCGCCGCGGCAGATTACCTTCTGGCACGGGGGATGGTGGGGTTCTGGATCGAGGGCCGGCCGGCGGCGGAGGTGCGGGCCCCGCTGGAGGAGGCGTTCGCCAGGCCGGGCGCGCTCACCGAGAACTGGGACATGCGTGGTCCCGCGACCTGGGCCCTGGTGTTCGCAGAGGGCTACGACGCCGCCAAGGCCGTGCTCGGGTCGATGCGGGCTGAGCTGGAACGCTCGGGGAGCACCCGGGGCCTGTTTACCACCTTCATGACGCTGGGCCTGCTGAATATCCGCCTGGGAGCGCTGCCCGAAGCCGACGAGGCGGCCCGCATCGGGCTGCGCGTGCTGGAGGGCCTGGGTTTCGACCGGGGCCGGCTCTTGCTGGCGAGCGTGCTGATCGACATTGCGATCGAGGCGGGTCAGCTCGACGAGGCCCAGGCAGTTCTGGATCAGCTGCGCCCGGCCGAACTCCAAGCAGAGCTGAGCACGGTGATCGCGGTCGCCGCCGGGGGACGACTGCGGCTGGCGCAGGGACGTCCGGCTGAGGCCCTGGCAGACTTCGAGCAAGTCCGCGCCCTCTACAGCCGCGAGAGCTGGGGGTTGCAGATGCGCGACAACGGCTTCCTGCACGCCCGGTCCGGCGAAGCCCTGGCACTGCTCCGGCTCGGCGAGCGGGAGCACGCACGCGAGCTGGCCGGGCAGGAGCTCACCGACGCCCGGGCTTTCGGGGCCCCCCGCGCCCTCGGCATCGCGCTGCGCGTGGCCGGTTTGACGCACGCTGGCGACGCAGCGATAGCCCTGCTGGAGGAGTCAGTGGCCGTCCTCCGCGGCTCACCGGCCCAGCTGGAGCGGGGCCACTCGCTGTACGAGCTCGGAGCTGCGCTGCGCCGGTCAGGCCACCGCACAGCCGCTCGCGGGCCGCTGGCTGAAGCGCTCGATCTCGCCGCGCACTGCGGCGCCCGCCGGCTGGCCGCCCGGGCCCGTGAGGAGCTGAAGGCCTGCGGGGCACGGCCCCGCAGCGAGTGGCGCACGGGGGTCGAAGCGCTGACCCCCCGCGAGCTGCGCGCGGCGCGGCTCGCAGCCGAGGGCCGCACGAACCGCGAGATCGCCCAGGCTCTCTACGTGACGCTCAAGACTGTCGAGGGGCACCTGGCCCGCGTCTACGGCAAGCTGAGCATCGGGAGTCGCAGCGAACTGCGGCAAGGGCTGGCGGGCGAAAAGACCAGGGTGCCCACCCCTTAGCGAAGCACCGGGCCTCCGGGCGACCTTCTTGGCATCGGCAATCGGCGCGCAGGCCAGGAGGGATCAAACATGCACGTCAGTTCATCGGTCAACGACCTGGACGAGGTCATCCAGCAGTACCACGCGGCGCTCGACGTCTTCGTGCGGGGCAACCCTGAGCCCATGAAGGCCCTCTTCTCACATGCGGATGACGTCATACTCGCCAATCCTTTCGGCCCGGCCGTCCGGGGCTGGCAGACGGCTTCGGCACGCCTGGAGGACGCCTCGTCGCAGTTCAGCGATGGCGAGCTGTCGGGCCACGATCGCCTGGCAAGCTACGTTACGCCCGACCTGGCCACGATCTACGAGGTGGAACACGGGAAGGTCAGCGTGGGCGGCGGCCCGGTAACCGGCTGGGTCCTACGAACCACCACCACCTTCCGGCGCGAGGACGGGACATGGAAGGTCGTACACCGCCATGCCGACCCCATCAGCACCCCCAACCCCCACGGGCCGCTCCGGACGACGTAAATCTGAACCAAGCGGCGAGCATGTGAAGGCCGAGGCAGCATACCGCGAGGCTATGCGGCCCCGGCCGTCCGCGCTCAAGAAAGTCCTCGAAGGAATCTCCGCACATCGGAGCCGAAGAGCCCCGCTGCCTCGGTACTGCCCATCTGCCCGACCGCGGGCTAGAGCAACACCCAGGATCGACCATGGCCCCTGCGCGCCGAATAACCCGATCTGGCGCAGCCCAAGCAGCCACGCTTACAAGCTGCCAGCCGCCCATATCGGCGGATACTTGCGCGGCGAGCGCGGAGCAGGCCCGTCACTGAGCGTGACCCGATGGCGCGGGTGTTCGCAACCTCGGATTGTCATCGCGCCTGGCGCGTATCCGCTGATTCTGCGTAGCCATGGGCGTGCCGCTGTGTGGCCGCTCACGGGACGATGACCTTGAGAATGATCTTTGTGGTGTGCCCGGCGGTGACAGTCACCGGGTGAGGCAGGGTGATTTTTTCTTCCCGTTCCGTGCCGTTACCGCTCACTGTTGTGAGCTGGGGCGAGCGGCCGTACACGTGGTACGTGCCGGGCGGCAGGTGGGCCACAAAGATGCCTGAGCGGCCTGCTTGGACAATGAGCACACGATGGCGGCCGCGGGTGAACACCACCGTTCCCCGCGCCGGGTGATCAACAGCGGCCCCGGGCCGGCCCATCGTACCGAAGATCACGAACCGGCCGCCGATGACACCCCGCCCCTGGGGGACTGCCCGGCTAAGCACCGGTGCTGCTGGCTGGGCAGCAGGCAGGCCGTTCAGGCCGCCGCAGGCAGCGCCGCCAGCCAGCACCAGGACGGCCAGGGCACCCACACCCGCAACCAACCGGATCATCAGACTCCCCCGATCGAGCCGAGCCGAGCACCACTTTGACGCAGCCGGGGCGGTGACGGTTGCATGTCCTGGGTAAACATCACCTGCCATCGGCGGCCAACTCCAGGCAAGCAGCTATCCGAGAGCGCACATCGGATCTGAAGGCCTGCCACAGCGGCACTCTCACCAGGCACAACGCCAAGCCGGTGACCTGGCCCTCCGGCCAATCCGCGGCGTCACGCAGAACACCCAGATCGGCACATGCAATCTCCCAATGAGCCTTGGGCCAATCATCGTGCAGAACGGCGGATACTTGCGCGCCGTGCGCTGACCTAACGAGCCGGAATGGGTTACCAGCCGTGACGGTGAGCGTCGGCGCGTGCTTGCACAAGTCGGCCGGGTTACAGCCATCTGCGGCGCTTAAATGCAAGATAGAGCGCCCCGCAGACGGCTGCCATGAGCGCCAGGGCGAACGGATAGCCGTAGTACCAGCGCAGTTCGGGCATGCGCCGGAAGTTCATGCCGTAGATCGTGCCGATGAGCGTCGGGGCGAACAGGATGGCTGCCCACGCGGAGATCTTCTTGACCTCCTCGTTCTGGGCCTTCATTTCCTCATTCTGCGCCTGCGTGACCAGCGTGGCGTTGACGGTCAGGATGTCTTGCAGCATCTGCCGGAAGCTGTCGACGCGCTCCGCCACCGTGGTCGCGTGGTCGGTGACGTCTCGGAGGTAGCTGCGCAACTCCTCGTCTATCCCATGCTTCTCAAAGCCGGCAACCAACGCGTCCAGGCTGCGCAGCAACGGCCGCGCCGCCCGCTGAAACTCGACGACCTCACGCGACAGCTCATAGATGCGGCGCGACACGCTTGCTTCACCGCGGAAGACCTCGGTCTCGATCTCGTCGATGTCGTTCTGCAGACCAGCCACCACCGGCGCGTAACCGTCCACAACGGCATCTAGGATCGCGTAGAGAACTGCCTCGGGACCGCGGGCGAGTAGCCCGGGATCCGACTCCATCCGGCGCCGCACCACGGCGAGGTCGGGCGTCTCGCTGTGCCGCACCGTGATGACGAAGTCCCGGCCGACGAACACGTGCAGCTCGCCGAAGTCGACCTCCTCGGCGTCGTCCAGGTAGCGCGCGGGCCGCAGGACGACGAACAGGGTGTCGCCGTATCTTTCCAGTTTCGGCCGCTGATGCGCGACGATCGCGTCCTCGACTGCGAGCTCGTGCAGCGCGAATTGCCGCGCCAAAGAGAGAAGCTGCTCTTCGGATGGCCGGTAAAGCCCGATCCATGCCATACTGCGAGGTTCATCCCGGAACATCCGGTAGGTGTCGGCCAGCGTCTTGGGCGAATGCACGCGGCGGCCCTCGACATAGATAGCGCTGTCGACAAGGGCGGCGCCAGCGTCCGCGACCATGCGTTCGGGACGCGGATCCATCGACCGCTCAGGAGATTCCGGGTGCCCGCGACGGTCAACCCAGCGGGTCGCACGTTCCCGCAGCGGCAGCGAGCGCGACGGCCGGTCGGACATGGCAGCCTCCAAGCGAGGAGAGAGAGTGCCCGCTACCGCCGCCGACGCTTGCCGTCACCAGCGAGAGCGTAGACACTCCCATCATGATGGACACTGCGCCTGGCGCCTTAAGAACCCACCCTCCGCAGGGCGTCTGGCCGGGCATGAGCGGCGAACCTACTCTTGCCTTTCGCCGGCAGCCAGCCACGGCAATCAAGGACCACTGGCTCCGGCGCGATCGCGGGCTCTGGCAAGAGCGGCCTCGCGGGGTCGATGCTCCGGCACTCCTGCTGCTCGAACACGGCACATCCCCGCGTATCAGCGCCGACCCCCCACCCAGCCGCCGTCCCACCGCTGCCGCTCCCTGAACCGAAGCCCTCTGGCAACGGGCGACTGCTGCGGCCAGCTCTGGCGGCGCCCGGCAGGGCTGGCGGCCGTGAGCGGGCGCGCCCCTGGCACGAGCGCGGTTGTTTCGAGGCGTCGGCCGGGTGGGGTTATGGCTGGGGCACCTCGGGCCGGTCGATGATCCGCAGCCAGGAGCCATCGGGCTGGCGGCGTAGCACCTGGACTCGCACGCCGGTGTTGTCGGCCGAGCGGGTCGAGGTCAGCGCCAGGTCTTCGAACCTGACGGTGGGCAGCGGCGTCTCGATCGCGAACTTCACCCCCCCCGCGTCGGCCATCTGCTGGTAGATCGCCTGGATGGCCTCCCGTCCGGTGACCGGCCGGTCGGCGGGGTAGGCCAGCACGGCTTGCGGTTCGTACAGGGCCGCCACCCCCGCCGCGTCGCCGGCGTTGAGCCGCTCGGCGACCATCTGTGTCACGTCCTCAGGTTGCATCGCCTTCGCTTGATCGCTACCTCAGACCTGCCTTCCGGGTTGCCATAAAGCAGGTGCTGGCCAGGGGCCGCCGTGCGCTGTTGTGCTATGGCATGACCGGCCTGTTCCACGGCACTGGCATGACCGGCGCGATCGAGCGACAGACCGGCCAGCGGATCTACGTGATCGCCGACTTGGTGCCGCTGGCCGGGGACCCCGGCGGCCTGGCCAAACGGCTGTCCCGCTACCCCCGCGACACGGTCATCCCGCCGCTGGCACCTGGCTGGGTTCATTCAACGCAGGGCTGTTTGTGGCAGAAGCCCGCCCCGGGGGCAAGAACCCCTTCTGCGGAGTGCGGCTGGGATCACTGATCGACGCCGGCCTGTACCCGGGCCAGCCCGGCGTGCTGACGGCGACCTGGCCCGACCCGGACATCTACTTCTACCCCCCGTACTGGGCCGAACTACAGCGCCGCAACGCCCTCACCGGCAACGGCCTCGACCTCGGGCAGTTGCGGCAGGAGCGCCCGCCCGGGTACCCGCTGACCCCACTTCCGCCATCCCGCCGATGCGCCCAGAACGAGCAGGCGGGCACATGACATGGCGCGCCCGGCGCGGCAGCCGTGATGAAACGGCTGTCAGCGAACCGGACGGAAAGGACAACGATCCCGTGATCTTCCCCGGCGACCACGGCAAGACCGCGTCGCGGCCGGGCGCGTACACGCCCTCACACACCTCGCCGTAGCGGATGACCATCGGGTCATGCGCCGACTACTCGGCTACCCCATAATGCCCGTTATGCACGGCAGGGACTGCGAAGAGCTCGCCCTCCTGACCCGTCCATATCGGCGGTTCCAGGGCTTTTGGCGCTGGCGCTTGGCTATCTTTGCGGCCACGCTTGGTGACGGAGCGTCTGCTGCAGTCCGGGGTGATCATCAGTGGCCAGATTCACGTTGTGGTCCATGGGGGCCTCCGCAGAGGTCTTATGCCGCATCCCAGCTCGAGGATTGCCTGCCACGGTAGGGCTCAAGCGCGGTCGCGTGTCGTTGCGGTTGCCGTCAGCGGTCATCGGGCCGGGGCAGGCACTTCGAAGGTGCCGCTGCCGGAGCCGGGTAAAGGTTTCCTGGCTGCCGTGCGACTTACCGGTGTGAGTTTTCCCGGTCCCGTGGTGCAGCGGGTTGTCTCCGGCAGCCCTCACTGCGATGATCAGCGCGGCTGCCTCGCTGCGCACGGCGTCGATGGTGGTTGCTATCTGTGGCGGCTGTCCCGTGTCCCGCAGGTGCTGCGTGGCGTGGGCCGTGTTCTGGCAGGTCGGGCGGAGGGCGAGCGTTTCCGGGCAGGCCGGCGTTCCCCGGAGGCTGTCCTGGGTCGGCCGGCTGCTGCGTGTGGCTGGTCTGCCCGCAGGAGCCTGCGGTGAGTGATGAGAGGATTTCCGCGCGCGAGGCAGAGGAACTTGCCGTGTGCTTCGCTGCCGATGCCCGCGATCTGTTCGGGTATGCCTGCGTCCTGGCCCGCGGGGACCGGGCGCTGGCTGATGATCTCGTCCAGGCAGCCTTTGAGGCTGCGGGCCGGGCCTGGCCGGGCCTGCGGTGCCTGGCAGATGACCAGCGTCGGGGCTGGCTTCGGGCGACGCTGGCCAATGTCGCGGTGAGCGGGTTCCGCCGTGAGGCGGCGTTCCGTGACCGGCTGGCACGGATTGCGGCCGACGCGAGCGAGGCGGACTGGGTACAGCGCGTCGGCGTAGCGGTCGCGCTCACCGGCACACGGCCAAGGCCATCACCGGATGATCTTCACCAACCGCGCTCGCTCGCTAGTGCGTTGGTGTGATGGGCAGTAGAGCAAGATCAGGATGCAGGATTCCAGAGTCAAGATCTGTGGAGGAAGATCAGTAACAACGGTAAGGAGAGCAGAAACAGCAAGGTGAGCAGGGCTGACAAGGCGGAGTGAAATCGTAGGAACCGTGGATGTGGCGCGCGGCTGAGCGTCCGTCGCCCCGACCCCTGGAGGATATGGCGGTGACTCCCAACCAGTGGATCGAGCGCTACCGGCGGCCCTGGGAGACAGCAGACGCTGACGAGGTCGTCGACCTGTTCACACCGGACGCCTCCTACCGGTCCAGCGTCTTCCGCGAGCCCTACCTCGGCAGTGACGCGATCCGCCAGTACTGGCAGCGCGGCGCCGGCACCCAGCGGGAGGTCGCCGTCCGCATGGGCGGGCCCATCATCACCGGTGATCGCGTCGTGGTGGAGTGGCGGACACCATGATCGGCCCGGACGAGGGCGAGGTCACCCTGCCGGCTGTCTGCTGCTGCGTTTCGCTCCCAATGGCCGCTGCCAGGACCTGTGGGAATACTGGCAGGTTCAGCCGGGCAGGCACGATCCGCCCGACGGCTGGGGTGCATAACCGCGAGCCCGAGTTCACTCCCCTTGCTGGCACGGGGAGCAGCCGCGGTCGGCGCGGCCTTGAGCGCACCTGGCACCTTGATCATCTTGATGGTCAGGTGTGTAGTCGATGGCCAGGCGGAGCTGATGATGGCAGAAGTGGGGGAGCCGTGCAGACTGCAAGATCATTAAGAGCGGCTGGGGTGAGTAGGTGAATAGCTGTCGAAGGGGCAGAAAAGAGAGGCCTCGCGGCAACGCCGGGCGCGTTATCCAACGAACGGCCACAGTGTCGATGACAGCCTCCGCAGCTAGGCCTGGCCGCGCGACATCTAACCGCCTGCCGGCCGCATCTGTCGCGGTCTGGCTTTAGAACGAGGTGCCAGCCTGCCGGGTCTCGCCGTGGCGTGGCTCGTGTCGACGGCAACTGAATACTGACCACTGCGCGGCAACCGAAAATTGACCAGCTTCCCCGAGACCCTGGCTGGAACCGAGCCAGGGGAGGAAGCAGGTGCTGGGCGTGGAGGACTGGGCTGAGATGCGCCGGCTGAGGCGGGCGGCGGGGATGCCGATCTCGGAGATTGCCAGGGTGCTGGGGGTCTCGAGGAACACGGTGCGGGCGGCGCTGGCTAGTGCGGGGCCGCCGCGGTATGTGCCGGCGGCCGGCCGGGTCAGTGGTGGATGCGTTCGAGCCGCGGATCTGTGAGCTTTTGCGGGCGTGGCCGGCGATGCCGGCGACGGTGATCGCGGAGCGGATCGGCTGGCCGTACTCGATCCGGACGTTGAGCGGGCGGGTCGCGGAGCTGCGGCCGGTGTATCTGCCGCCGGATCCGGCGTCGCGGACGAGTTATGAGCCCGGGGAGATCGCGCAGTGTGATTTCTGGTTCCCTGACATCACGGTGCCGGCCGGGTTCGGCCAGTGCCGGCCGGCGAAGCAGTTGCCGGTGCTGACGATGGTGACTGGGTACTCGCGGTGGGCCTCGGCGGTGCTGGTGCCCAGCAGGCAGGCCGAGGACCTTTTCGCCGGCTGGTGGCAGCTGATCGAGGCGCTGGGCGCTGTGCCGCGGGCGCTGGTGTGGGACGGGGAGGGCGCGATCGGGCGGTGGCGGGGGCGGCGCAGCGAGCTCACGCAAAAATGCCAGGCATTCCGCGGCACGCTGGCGGCAAAGGTGATCATCTGCCGGCCCGCTGATCCTGAGGCGAAACCTCAGGCTGCATACTGCACCTCTTCGGGTCGGTTCGTGGGGAGTTCACGTTCGGGCTGGTCAGGAGTGTTTGGGGCGTCGGCCGATCTTCGGGCGGTCTGGCGGGTTGCTGGGGTCGCACCAGCCCGGCCAGCCCGGACTCCTCTAGCCGGGCGGCGGCCTGGTAGTAGGACGGCCGGGAGAACCCGAACGCCGCCGCGGCCTGGGTGACCGGGGCATCCTCGGCTTTCACCCGCCGCACCATCTCGTACTTGACCTGCACCACGTCGCGGGCATCGAAGAACTCGCTGCCCAGGAACGCCGCATCCCGCACCGCCTCGGGATGAGGGTTCAGGCAGCGGGTCTCGGCCAGCGCGGCCGCTTTGGGGTCCGGTCCGGGGTTCCGCCTGGCCACGCCGCCTCCTGATTCGCGCGATCGTTAGGAGAATTTTGCCGGACATAAACCCCGGAAGCACGTTCATCTGACCGCGTGTCGAGAGATATCCCAGCACACATGCCACAAGAACTCCCGGTATGAAGGAGCCGGGCGTCAGCGACGTGAATAGCGACGGCGTAATCTCGTTAACATTCACGGCATAATCTTCTTTACGGCCTGCCCGCGGCCCGCCTGCCCGCGGAGCCGGTCGATCAGGCCGGCCAGCGCAAGCAGATCGCCGGTCGCGAACGGGCACCGGCCCGCCGCGATGACCACGAACGGATCAACGGGCGCAGCATCGGTCCACCCGGTCAGCAGCGAGAACAGCACCCCGCCCGCATCGCGGAGATAGACCCGGTCCTCGCCCCAGTTCTGCCGGTGCTCGACGAACTCATACTCCCGGCCAGACAGCGGGTGGAACGGGTGGGTCACCCGCACCCGGCCGTACCGATCGCGCGGATCAGGTGTAGTTGACGATGCGGGACAAGGGCCTGGTGGAGCGGCTGCATGACTACCTGGAGCGCTCGTTCCTGCCCGGCCGGTCCTTCGCCGGCCCGGCCGATTTCAACGCCCAGCTCCGGGACTGGCTGGCCCGCGCGAACGCCCGCCACCATCGCGTACTGGGCTGCCGCCCCGCCGATCGCGTCGACGCTGACCGGGCCGCGATGATCGGCCTGCCGCCGGTCGCCCCGGTCACCGGATGGCGGCACTCGGCGCGGCTGCCCCGCGATCATTACGTCCGGCTGGATTCCAACGACTACTCGGTCCATCCTGCGGTGATCGGCCGGCGCATCGAGGTGACGGCGGGCCTGGACCGGGTGCGCGTGTTCTGCGACGGGCGCCTGGTCGCCGGCCATCAGCGAGCCTGGGCGAAACACCAGACGATCACCAGTCCAGAGCACCTGGCCGCGGCCAGGGCGCTGCGCCGCGAACGGCTCGAGGTCCTGCGGGCAGCCCCCGAGCAGGACGTCGAGGTCCGCTGCCTGGCTGACTACGACACGCTGCTCGGGCTTGATGGCGGGGCGGCGTGATGGCCGCCACTACCGCGGCCAGGGCCGCGCCGCGTGATGTGACCGCGGAGCTGGCGTTCCTGACCAGGGCGCTCAAAGCGCCGGCGCTGCGCGAGTCGGTGACCCGGCTCGCCGAGCGGGCCCGGGCCGATTCCTGGAGCCATGAGGAGTTCCTGGCCGCCTGCCTGCAGCGCGAGGTTGCCGCCCGCGAGTCCCACGGCGGCGAGGGCCGCATCCGCGCTGCCCGCCTGCCAGCCCGCAAGAGCCTGGAGGAGTTCGACTACGACCACGCCCGCGGCCTCAAGCGTGAGGTCATCGCCCACCTGGGCACCCTGGACTTCGTCACCGCCCGCGACAACGTGGTGTTCCTCGGGCCGCCCGGAACCGGCAAGACCCACCTGGCCACCGGCATGGCCATCCGCGCCTGCCAGGCCGGCCACCGTGTCCTTTTCGCCACCGCATCCCAATGGGTCGCCCGCCTCGCCGACGCCCACGCCGCCGGGCGGCTGCAGGCCGAGCTCGTCCGCCTGGGCCGCTACCCGCTGCTGGTGATCGACGAGGTCGGATACATCCCCTTCGAGCCCGAAGCCGCCAACCTGTTCTTCCAGCTCGTCTCCTCCCGCTACGAACGAGCAAGCCTGATCGTCACCAGCAACAAGCCGTTCGGCCGGTGGGGAGAGGTCTTCGGCGACGACATCGTCGCCGCCGCCATGATCGAC